>Ga0206820_1035_pt1 | contig 36156 bp, 36 predicted proteins | sample Alteio_BWOrgCont_84_FD_152857 | JGI IMG/M metagenome (GOLD analysis project Ga0206820, IMG submission 152857) | Enriched cells from forest soil in Barre Woods Harvard Forest LTER site, Petersham, Massachusetts, United States -... | ecosystem: Environmental > Terrestrial > Soil > Temperate forest >...
GATATTGTGCACGTGTTAACTACAACTGGTTCTGGTCAGCAATATTTTTCTGCTACGCACCGTTTGGTGAAGAACAGAATGCAACTACTTATTGTTCCGATTTCAACTCCGGAGGAACGGACGTATTTGATTGAAACAGACGTAACAAAGTTGCGAGTGCCTTTTCCACTCACGGTTTCGAAAAGGAAATTGGGATCTTTTAAAATTCCCCGGTCCCCGGATGTGGCCTGTATAGACAGGGATAAATTAAAATTTCCGTTGACTCTTAGAAAATGGAAGCAGGCAGATGCATTTGTGCCCCTTGGAATGAAAACTCAAAAGAAGCTGAGTGATTATTTTACAGATAATAAATTTTCCCTGATTGACAAAGAAAATACCTGGCTTTTGATTTCGGGATCTGAGATTGCCTGGATCGTCGGAGAACGGTTAGATGAGCGCTACAAAGTGACCGAAAAAACGAAAGTAATTTGTATATTTAAATCATGAAGGAAGCCGTCCTATTTGAGGAAAAGCAGTATTTGGGATACAATAAACAGTCTATGTTACGTCGTACCATTCTGGCTTTGTTTTGTTTCCTGGCTTATTATTGGTCCGAAAATCCGAAGGCCGTGGATGTTTCAGGGGTGCATATCGGCTCCTATCCGGCTCAGAGCCTGGAAAATTCAGGTCAGCTTTTCTTTATCATGGGCGTAACAATACTTTTATTTTCTATTATTTTCATATTTGTCGTTCACCTGCATACTTCAGTCAGTATCTCGGGTATAACGCTTACAGGCCTTTGGACATCGCGAAAAGTTAAAATTGAATTTTCGGAGATTGTTTCTGTACGTAAAGTGCGGTACCGTAAACATTTCGTTGGTCGTTCGGTCTATAATTTACATAGCAAAGGCAAGATCCGATTTTATACCCGGGGCAATGAGTTCGTTGAATTGATTGATAAAAGCGGGCTTAAGTACCGTATCGGAAGCCAACGGGCGGATGAGTTGACGGAAATTATAAGGAAAGCGCTTGCTTCCTGAATTTTTATGAAATTTTTTGTAACGTTTTTCAAGAAACTGCGTTCAATCACTATAATTAAATCAGATAATTATGGAAGCGAACCTTAAAAAGCCAGAAGTGATTGAAAAAGAACAAGTGGCGCAGCTCAGATTTCCCAATGAAGAAGTATTACTTGCGGCAGATGCCATTAAGCTTCGCAAAGCTGATTTGGATAAGGCACTAAAGCTTGGAAACATTGAAAAAGGGAAAATTAAAATAGTGTTTGAGGATTCGGAAAGTATTAAACAGATTGAAACAACTATATGGGGTGTAACGGATAAAAGAATCATTCTGAAACAGGGTGTCGTTATCCCCATTCACCGCATTCATGAAGTAAAGATGTAGGTGGAACAGAAAGCCAATAAAATTCCGTAATTTTGATACCCGGCATCTGGGTATGAAATCTAAACCAAGACATTTTAAAGGGGCAGTTTCAATCATTTTGTTTTTAATGGTTGGAATGTTTTCTGCGTTTGTTGCGCAGGTTCTCAATCCTGTCAAATGGACTTTCAGTTCAAGAAAAATCAGCGATACAGAAGCCGAACTGGTCTTCAAGGCCCAAATTGATAAGGGCTGGCATCTGTATTCTCAGTTTATTGATGACGGAGGGCCTATTCCCACAAAATTCACGATTGAAAAAAGTAAAAATTTTCAGCTTATTGGTAAGGTCACGGAAGGAAAACCTGAAAAAATTCACGATCAGAATTTTGGAATAGATTTACTTTTTTTTCAAAAAAATGCGGAGTTTAAGCAGAAACTAAAAATCACATCACTAAAACCTTTTGAGGTCAAGGGCAAAGTCGACTTTATGGTTTGTGATGATTCACGTTGCTTACCTCCCGATGCAAAGGAGTTCTCTATTCAGCTGGAAGGCATGCCTGCTAAAACCCTTACAGATACTCTGCCGAAAAGTGTAAAAAACAGTTCCCTCGACGCCGGGCCGGCGGACACGAATCAATCCGCCAAAATCGATTCGTTGAAAACAGGTGTTCATTCGAAGTCCAATACCATTATTGCCGCAACTGCACCTGTTCCGGTCGTTGAACATTCTTCCTGGGGAATTTTTATTCTTGGTTTTTTCGGAGGATTGCTGGCCTTACTCACTCCTTGCGTATTTCCAATGATACCGCTTACGGTCAGTTTTTTTACTAAACGCAGCAAAACGCGCGAACAGGGCATTGCAAATGCGATTATTTATGGTATATCTATTATTGTATTGTATGTTTCTCTTGGACTCCTGATCACCTTCTCGCTTGGTCCCGATGCTCTGAACGCATTGGCCAGCAATGTATTCATGAATTTGGCATTCTTTGTAGTGTTTGTAGTATTTTCTATTTCATTTCTTGGGGCTTTTGAAATTACCCTTCCTGCTTCCTGGGTGAATAAGGCGGATACTGCTTCCGACCGGGGAGGCTTGTTGGGAATTTTCTTTATGGCTTTTACCCTGGCATTGGTATCTTTTTCCTGCACAGGTCCTATCATTGGCACTCTGTTGGTAGAAGCGGCGGTTGGAGGCAACGTGCTTAATCCGACTTTGGGAATGGCTGGTTTTGCGACAGCTTTGGCGCTGCCATTTGCTTTATTCGCCGCTTTTCCGGCATGGCTCAACTCTCTTCCAAAGTCAGGCAGCTGGCTTAATTCCGTAAAAGTTGTATTGGGCTTACTTGAACTTGCATTGGCGCTTAAATTTTTATCGAATGTTGATTTGGCTTACCATTGGGGTATTTTAAAACGTGAAGTTTTTATTGCATTATGGATAGTCATTTTCAGCATGCTTGGTTTTTACCTGCTGGGTAAATTGAAATTTTCTCACGACAGCGAACAATCCTATACTTCTATTCCCCGTGCCCTGTTGGCCATACTTACGTTTTCGTTCGTTGTTTATATGATTCCGGGAATGTGGGGCGCACCTCTGAAATTAATCAGTGGTTTCCCTCCCCCGATCTTTTATAATGAAGGATGGGATGGCGCGAATGGGGGGGCCGCCATTGCAAATAGCACCTTAATAGAAGGAACCGATCCGGCACATTGTCCTCACAATCTGTCTTGCTTCCATGATTATGATAAGGCGCTGGCCTATGCGAGACAAACAGGTAAACCATTAATGGTTGATTTTACCGGATGGTCCTGCGTAAATTGCCGGAAGATGGAAGAGAAGGTATGGATAGATCCAAAAGTATTAAGTCGCCTGCAAAATGATTATGTACTTGTCTCCCTGTACGTTGATGATAAAACACCTCTTCCTGAAAATCAGCAGTACACCTCAGCTACGACAAATAAGAAAGTTAAAACTATAGGAAATAAATGGAGTGATCTGCAGACAACACGATTCATGACGAATTCACAACCTCTTTATGTATTGCTGGACCATCAGGAAATGGAATTAATTTCCCCTATTGGTTATACTCCTGATATTGACGAGTATGTAAACTATTTGGAAATCGGGAAAACGGAATTCAAAAAAAGGAATCTGGAGTCTTCCCATTCACTTACTCACTAACTATTTCTAAGCAGTTCCTCACTAATGTTTTTTACAATCTCTACTAATTCGTAAAATCCGCAGGGTTTGGTAACGCACTTTGTTACCCCTAATCCGGATATGTATTTATGGTCTTCATTGGAAATCGTTGTGGAAAGAATAATGATATTAAGCTTTTCAAGGTCCGCATCCGATCTTATTTCTTTTAGAGCTACCCGACCGTCTTTGCGAGGCATATTGAGGTCCAGTAAAATGAGATCAGGTAGTTGATGGTTCTTTTCCGTACTAAAAGATTGCCGAAGATAAATCATTAGTTCTTCGCCATTCTTGACGAAATCAATCAAATGCCCGACTTCCGCCTCTTTAAAGGCTAGTCCAATCAGTTGTCTGTCGTCAACATCATCGTCAACAATTAGTATTCTCAATACTTTGTTTTTCTGCACTAATTTTTCTTTCATCATGACTTAAGGGTAATGATATAATAAATGTCGACCCTTCATTTAATTTACTTGTTGCCGAAATGAATCCACCATGTTGTTCCGCTACTTTTTTACAAATTGCCAATCCGATCCCTGTACCTTCATGCGTCGAACTATCATCCAGTCTCTTAAATAGACTGAAAATTTGTTCCACATAGGATTGGTCAAATCCTATGCCGTTATCCTGTATATATATATTACAGTATAACCGAAGTGGATTCCCTTTTTCAATGATATCATAAGTAATGTTTATTTTCGGAGGAATTCCCCGCCGGGAAAACTTCAATGCATTTCCAATGATATTCTGAAATAGCTGCCTTATTTGACCAGGATTTACCGGCAATTGGGGGAGCTTAGTAATTTTTATTTTAGCATCGGAATCCTGAATTTTAAATTCCAAATCTATCAGGATCTCATTCAGTATATTATTTAAGTCAGACTTTATAAAGGCACCTTCATCATTTTCTGTTAACCTGGAGTAAGATAAAATATCCTTAATTAAATTTTGCAAACGTGCTGATCCATTTTGGATCCGGTCAATGTAATTCCGGCCGGGCTCATCTAAAACAGAAGCGTATTTATTTTTCAGAAGGTCTCCGTAGGTTTGAATTTTCCGGAGAGGTTCCTGCAGATCATGAGAAGCGACATAGGCAAACCGTGCAAGTTCGGTATTTGCATCTTTGAGGTGTTCAATGTTTTCGAGGAGCCTGACATTCAGACTTCTTATTTTATCCTCTGATTTTTTTCTTTCCCGGATCTCTATAGCCAGATTTTTATTAATGGAAATAAGTTTCTGCTCCTGTATGATCAGTTGATGGTTTTTTTTGTACAGATCAATGAATACAGATACTTTGGCCTTTAATAATTGTGCATTTATGGGTTTGTAGATATAATCGACGGCTCCGGTTTTATAACCCTCATATACTTTTTCTTCACTATAGTTATAGGCGGTTATGAATATTACCGGAATATGCTTGAGTTTATCTCTTTCATAAATGAGTGAGGCCGTTTCAAATCCGGATAAACCGGGCATTTTGACATCCATCAGCACTAAATTGAAATCCTGATCCTTTAATAAAATCTTTAATGCCTGCCTGCCCGAATTTGCTTTTACAAAACTATAGCCATCCGAAGCAAGTATGGTTTCAATGGAAAGTAAATTGTCTTCCCGGTCATCCACTAATAATATTTTAATCTCAGACATATATCTTTATTTTCTGTATAACCACAAGCGCATCAGGGACAGTAGTTGATCCACTTTTACGGGTTTTGTAATGTAATCGGAAGCTCCGGCCTCAATGCATTTTTGCCTGTCTCCTTTCATGGCCTTTGCTGTCACTGCTATTATCGGAAGACTGCTGTTTTTTGTTTCGCGCCGTATTTTCTGAGTGGTTTCATAACCATCCATTTCCGGCATCATTATATCCATCAAGACAATGTCGATATTTTCATATTCATTCAGCAGGTTAATCGCTTCCTGTCCGCTTTCAGCTGTAATTACATTCATGTTGTATCTTTCAAAGGCAGTAGTTAATGCAAAAAGATTCCGCACATCATCATCCACCACAAGGACATTTTTGCTTGCAAGCACATCCTCTTTTATCCGGATATTTTCAATAATCTTCCGTTTGGCGGGCTGTAAATCTCTGTGTTCGAGGTGAAGGTGCATGACCGTTTCTTCCAGCAGACGCTCAAGCGAATTTACATCTTTCAGCATAATGCTGTTCGCCAGTTGTTTTAATTCGGAGGTTTCCTTTGAGGTAAATTCTTTAGCTGAATAAATAATAACGGGTGTAATTTCTTCCGAATGTTTCTGATCAATCATCCGCAGTAATTCCATTGCCGTAGTATCCGGCAAGGTATAATCAAGAATTACACAATCAAACTGTTTAGTTCTCAGCTGTTTCATGGCTGTACTTCCAGTGCGGGCCAGGGTTATTTTAATTTCATCGTGTTCCAGCATTTTGATGATGTTGGAATAATCGAGTTCATTGTCCTCTACAAGAAGCAGGTTTTTAACCTTTTTGCTATTGAATTTAATAATGTTTGTGAACAGGTTATTCAATGCTTTGTTTTTGAGAGGCTTTAATGAAAAACTCTTTGCCCCGCGTTTTACAGCCAATGATTTATTCTCTTCTCCGGAAATCAGGTGAATGGGAATGTGCCGGAGGTTCAGATCATTTTTGAATAGCTCCAGAATCTTCCATCCGCTGGTGTCCGGAAGTTTTACGTCCAGGGTAACGGCGATGGGTTTATATTTGTTTGCAAATTCAAAAACTTCTCCGTAATTCACTGCGACTACTGCTTTTAGTCCGGCCTGGTGGGCTTTGTCAATCATAATCTTGGAAAAGCGCACATCATCCTCCACAATTAAAAGGGTCTTGTCATTGGCAAGGACATTTATTCTGTCATCGCCTGTTTCATTGATCATCTCATTTATAAAATGCAGATCTTTTATTTCTCCCGTTGCGGTGACCGAAAGGTTAGAAATAGTTGCTGTTTCCGGCTCAGCAAGGTTTTTGTCTTTTCCGATATTTTTTTCCATCCGATTACTTGCAGGTACGTAGTCGAGTGGTAAAAACAAGGTAAACATACTTCCTTGTTCTAACTGGCTTTCTAATTCGATGGATCCCCCCAACAAGTCGGCGAGACCCCGGCTGATGGATAAGCCAAGGCCGGTTCCTCCATACTTCCGGCTGGTAGAACCTTCTGCCTGCTGAAAAGCCTCGAAAATAATACTTTGTTTATCCTTGGAGATTCCAATACCTGTATCGCTGATCGCAAATGCAATGACGGTTTTGGCTGAATCGAGATTTACATTCTTTGTTTTCCAGTTTTTTTGTGCTTTGTAAATTTTGAGTTTCACCTCACCTTTTTCGGTAAATTTAAAGGCATTGGATAATAAATTTTTTAAGATCTGGTTCAAGCGTTGAATATCTGTTTCGATTTTTTCGGGAATGTTTTTTTCCAAATCAATGATGAACTTCAGGTTTTTGGCTTCCGATATGTGTTTAAATGTAGATTCAACAAAGGAGGATATCTCGGAGAACCGAATAGGAACAAAATCGGTAGAAATGAAACCAGATTCAATTTTAGACAAATCCAGAATATCATTGATCAATTGTATCAGGTCGTCTCCGCAAGAGTGAATCGTTTTGGCAAAACCAATTTGCTTTTCCGTAAGGTTACCCTCGTGATTTTCGAATAATTGCTGGGCCAGAATTAAGAGACTATTGAGGGGGGTTCTCAATTCATGGGACATGTTCGCAAGAAACTCGGATTTGTATTTGGAAGTAAGTGTTAATTGCTCCGCTTTTTCTTCGAGGGATTTACTTGCATCTTCAATTTCCTTATTTTTTTGCTCCAGTTCATCCTTTTGTTTCACCAGCAGGAGGGCTTTGTCCTCCAGTTCCTCATTCGTTCTGCGTAATTCATCCTGCTGTATTTTCAACTCACCTGCAAGTGACTGAGACTGGGCAAGTAACTCTTGTGTTTTGGTGTTGGTTTCAATCGTATTCAATACGATACCGATACTTTCCGTCAGTTGTTCCAAAAAGTCAATATGTGTTTCGCTGAATTGTGCAAAAGAAGCAAGTTCAATTACGGCTTTTACCTTTGTTTCAAACAGTACTGGAAGAACGATTAGATTAGTAGGCCTCGCTTCTCCTAAACTTGAACTGATTTTCACATAATCTGTAGGAGCAGTTATGAGGATGCGTTCTTTTTCCAATGCACATTGTCCAACCAAACCTTCCCCAAGAGTGAATTCCGATGATATGGATTTTTCACCTTTATATGCATAAGAAGTAAATAATTTTAACTTGGAATCGTCCTGAAAGATATAAAATGCTCCAAAATTTATGGACACAACCTGGGCGAGCTCCGAGAGAATTCTTTTTGTAACGGTATTCAGATCCTTCTGCCCCTGAAGCATCTGGGTAAATTTGGCAAGATTTGATTTTAACCAGTCTTGTTCCTGATTGCGCAGAGTTGTCTGTTTTAAGTTGGAGATCATCTGATTAATCGTATCCTTCAAAGCTTCCACTTCTCCCTTCGCATCCACACTGATCGATCGTGTCAAATCTCCTTTTGTAACCGCGGAAGCTACTTCGGAGATCGCCCTCACCTGAGTAGTTAAATTTTCCGCCAGCTGGTTCACATTTTCTGTTAAGTTTTTCCAGATCCCGGAGGTTCCCGGTACATTGGCTTGCCCCCCCAGTTTTCCATCCACACCCACCTCACGGGCAACTGTGGTTACCTGATCGGCAAACAAAGCGAGGGTATCGATCATTTCATTAATTGTTTCTGTTAACTGGGCCACTTCTCCTTTTGCATTGATGGATAATTTCTGCTTCAGGTTACCAGTGGCCACGGAGGTTACCACCTTGGCAATACCCCGCACCTGGCTGGTAAGATTAGAAGCCATCATATTAACAGAGTCTGTCAAATCCTTCCATGTTCCGGCAACACCACGTACCTCCGATTGTCCTCCAAGAATTCCTTCCGTCCCTACTTCGCGGGCTACCCGTGTTACTTCTGATGCAAAAGAATTGAGCTGATCCACCATTGTATTAATGGTATTCTTCAGATCAAGAATTTCACCTTTTACGTCAATGGTCACTTTTTTCGATAAGTCACCGCCTGCTACAGCTTTTGTTACTTCTGCAATATTACGTACCTGCGATGTGAGGTTACCTGTCATCTGATTCACGGAATCGGTCAAATCTTTCCAGGTTCCGGCTACTCCAGGTACAAATGCCTGTCCACCCAGTTTTCCGTCGGTACCCACCTCACGGGCTACGCGTGTTACTTCCGAAGCGAAGGCCCGAAGCTGATCCACCATCGTATTCAGCGTCTCTTTTAACTGGAGGATTTCTCCACGAACGTCCACCGTAATTTTTTTAGACATGTCCCCGTTTGCGACAGCAATCGCAACATCTGCGATGTTACGGACCTGTGAGGTAAGGTTACTTGCCATCTGGTTCACGGAATCCGTTAAGTCTTTCCAGGTTCCCGCCACCCCAGGTACATTTGCCTGCCCGCCCAGTTTTCCTTCGGTACCAACCTCACGTGCCACACGGGTTACCTCGGAAACGAATCCTCTTAGCTGATCGACCATGGTGTTGATCGTATTTTTTAACTCCAGGATCTCGCCCTTTACGTCCACCTCAATTTTTCTTGATAAATCACCATTTGCCACGGAGGTCGTTACCTCTGCAATGTTCCGGACCTGTCCAGTCAGGTTACTTGCCATTTTGTTAACCGACTCCGTTAAGTCTTTCCAGGTACCTCCCACACCTGGTACGTCTGCCTGGCCACCTAACTGGCCTTCGGAGCCCACTTCACGTGCCACACGGGTTACTTCTGAACCGAAAGAGTTCAGCTGATCCACCATGGTATTGATCGTATTTTTCAGCTCCAGAATTTCGCCCTTGACATCCACTGTAATTTTACGGGATAAGTCTCCTCTTGCCACAGCTGTTGTTACTTCCGCCACATTACGCACCTGAGCGGTGAGGTTACCGGCCATCTGGTTCACGGAATCTGTTAAATCTTTCCAGGTTCCGGCCACACCTTTTACCTGGGCCTGACCACCGAGTTTGCCTTCGGAACCTACTTCTCTTGCTACACGAGTTACCTCTGAACCAAAGGAGTTCAGCTGGTCAACCATGGTATTGATGGTGTCTTTTAATTCCAGAATTTCACCTTTAACGTCTACTGTAATTTTCCGGGATAAGTCACCTTTGGCCACGGCAGTGGTTACCTCGGCAATATTCCGGACCTGTGAGGTGAGATTGCTTGCCATCTGATTCACAGAATCTGTTAAATCCTTCCAGGCACCACCTACGCCTTTCACTTTTGCCTGTCCGCCCAGTTTACCTTCCGTACCTACTTCCAGTGCTACACGGGTTACCTCAGAAGAGAAAGAGTTCAACTGGTCGACCAGTGTGTTAATGGTCTTTTTAAGTTCCAGAATCTCACCTTCTACATCCACCGTAATTTTTTTAGATAAGTCTCCATTGGCCACCGCTGTAGTTACTTCTGCAATATTACGTACCTGAGCTGTCAGGTTACTGGCCATCTGATTTACAGAGTCCGTTAAATCTTTCCAGACACCGCCTACACCTTTCACCGTTGCCTGCCCTCCTAATTTTCCTTCCGAACCCACTTCACGTGCCACACGGGTTACTTCCGAACCGAAGGAGTTCAGCTGATCCACCATGGTATTGATCGTATTTTTCAACTCCAGAATTTCTCCTTTTACGTCGACCGTAATTTTTCTTGATAAATCCCCGTTGGCTACAGCCGTTGTCACCTCTGCAATATTACGTACCTGCCCAGTCAGGTTACTTGCCATTTGGTTCACGGAATCTGTTAAATCTTTCCAGGTACCCGCAACTCCTTTTACCTGCGCCTGTCCTCCCAGTTTTCCTTCCGTACCTACTTCCAGTGCTACACGTGTTACTTCCGAACCGAAGGAGTTGAGCTGATCCACCATGGTATTAATGGTGTCTTTTAATTCAAGGATTTCACCCTTAACGTCCACTGTTATTTTTTTTGATAAGTCACCTTTCGCAACCGCGGTCGTAACTTCAGCAATATTCCGCACCTGGCCCGTCAGATTGCTGGCCATTTGGTTCACAGAATCCGTTAAATCTTTCCAGGTACCTGCCACACCCTTCACCTGGGCTTGTCCGCCTAATTTACCTTCTGTACCTACTTCCAGGGCCACCCGGGTTACTTCGGAAGAAAAGGAGTTCAACTGATCCACCATGGTGTTGATGGTATTCTTTAATTCCAGGATTTCTCCTTTTACGTCCACTGTAATTTTTTTCGACAGGTCACCTTTTGCCACAGCTGTTGTTACTTCAGCAATATTCCGCACCTGTGCGGTAAGGTTGCTTCCCATCAGATTCACGGAGTCTGTCAGATCCTTCCAAACACCGGACACTTCTTTTACTTTTGCCTGTCCTCCCAGTTTGCCTTCAGATCCTACTTCTCTTGCTACGCGGGTTACTTCCATGGAAAACAAGTTGAGCTGCTTCACCATGTCATTTACCTCCCTTGCAATCCTGAGAAATTCTCCTTGCAGCATTTGTCCTCCGATTTCCAAAGGCATTTGTTCGGATAAGTTACCTTTTGCAACCGAACTGATCACATTCGCGATTTCAATAGTAGGATGTACAAGATCGGAGATCAATGTGTTTAATGAATCAACACCGCTTCTCCAGGCCCCTCTTGCATTTGGAATTTCAAATCGCTGTGTCAGTTTCCCCTGTTTGCCGATCGTACTACCTGCTTTGGTAAATTCCAGCATCATTTTTTCATTCATCTCAATGATATCGTTCAGGGTGTCACATATTTTACCCGGAAGGCCTATCTGATCAATTGGCATTCTCACTGAAAAATTTCCATTCTTAACTTCGGATAAAACCTCAAATAGCAATTTGTTATCCACATAATCCAGCGGATTTAGTTTTTGTTCTCCGTTAAGTTTTTTGAGATTTTTTTTCGACAAGGTGTTTTCCATAGGTGATTCTTATTTGGTATAAATCTTAGAAATTCCGCCTCTTTAAACAGATATACTCAACAATATAATAACAGATATAATAATGGTTGCACGAATTTGATAATTCTATCAAAAAGCTACCGGGTTTTTCGGTAAACTTTCTTTTTGTGTAGTTAAACTTCATCAAAATGAGGGTAAATATTTCAATCCGACCGCCGGATGGGACACAAAATCCTTGAAAAACACGCGTTTTTTTAATCTTGTTTTTAACCTGCTTTTTCGGGTATTCTGTCCATTAATTGAATATGTTTATCGAAAATAATTACCCGGGCGCCGTCTGATCGTGTAGTTTAGCAGAACAAATAGTATAAATTGGTTTAAAAAAAGCACGTATGACGGTCAAGCTAATTATTGTTTTACTCTTCATAAGTTTCATACTCCTTATGGCTTTCTGGATCGTTCGGACGGAAGAGAAACCCAAAAGAAAATCAGGATTTTCCGATCCTTCCAAATCCTATAAGAAAGCAATTGAAATGGGACTTAATGTTCCCAACAGAAATTAACGCCGACTAAAAACTTTTTTTCTGTTCCTCTAATTCAACCATAGCTTTGTTGCAGAACGTTTTAACTTTAGAAATCATTTCAGGTAATAAATCGAAATGAATTTCCTTTTCGGCGTATTCTTCTATTAAATTGATAACCGGAGTCAGTTCTTTTAATCCGACAAATGTGAAAGATGGTTTCATCTTATGAGCCACTGCTCTAAGCATCTTCCAGTTTTTATCCCCATAATACTTTTCAAGGTTGCCTATTGCTTCAGGGGTTTGTTCCATAAATACAACGAGCATTTCTTTTATAAAAGCATTATCCCCCTTGGCTAATTCCTTTAAATAAGTAAGATCGGTTACATTGCTGTTTGTCGCTTCCATGTCCTTAAATAGTTATTTTGGTTAATTTTTCAAATAGTTGGTTTTCTTATGAACCGCAATAATTTTATTATACAATACCTGTTCCTCAAAAGGTTTGGACATATAATCGTTCATTCCGGCTTTAATACATTTTTCTTCTTCTCCTGATATCGCATGTGCTGTCATTGCAATAATTGGAATATTACATTTGGGAAGAGGTAGTGTTTTTCTGATTTTCCCGGTTGCTTCATAGCCATCCATCTCGGGAAGCTGAATATCCATCAATACGAGGTCATAATTATTGTCTCTTACCTTTTGTACCGCGATCAATCCGTTCTCGGCGATTTCAACCTTCCATTTCCAATTTGTTATAACCTTTTTAGCTAATAATTGATTCAGTGTATTGTCCTCCACCAATAAAATACTCAATTCTTCAGTGGGTGAGATGTCCGGCATACTTACCGGCAACTCTTTTTTCTGTTCCGTGACGTGACCGCTCTTTATGAACGTCAGATTAAAAATAAATACTGAACCAACGCCAACAGTACTTTCAACCTGTATAGATCCCCCCTGTAATTCAAGCAATTGTTTAACAATCGTCAATCCCAGTCCGGTGCCACCGTATTTTCTGGTTGTTTCATTACTTGCCTGCGTGAAACCCTCAAATATATATTGCAGCTTGTCTTTAGGAATTCCAATACCCGTATCAGCAATCGAAAATTTCAATTCCAATGTATCGGTATTTTCTGCCACCAGATCTACTGTTATCTTAATTTCACCTTTTTCGGTAAACTTGATGGCATTTCCAATAAGATTTAATATTATTTGGCTCAGCCGTGTAGGATCACCCATTATCTGTTCAGGAACTTCTTTACTTATAACGTAAGAAATTTTGATGTCCTTTTGCCCTGTTTTATACAGCATCGAGTCAGAATGTTTGGCAATCAGACTATAAAGGTTGAATTCGATTTGTTCGAAGGTAATCTTGCCGGATTGAATTTTAGAAAAATCAAGGATATCATTAATAATTACAATAAGGTTTCTTCCGGAAGTTTTAATAGCATCAACATATTGATACTGATCGGCCGAAAGTTTTGTTTTTATAAGAAGGTCTGTAAATCCAATGATTGCATTCATGGGAGTCCGAATTTCATGGCTCATATTGGCAAGGAATTGTTCTTTTACTTTCATCGATTCCTCCAATTGCTTTTTAGCTTTCATCAGTTCCTCCAAGGCCTTATTTCCTTTCATCAGAGAGTGCTCGGCAATTTGGGTTGCCATAACAAGTTCCTCTTCCATCTGTTTCCGGAGTGTTATATCGGTATCAATTGCTATGATTCTTGCAATTTCTCCATTTTTGTCTAAAACAGGTGAAAGGGTAGTAATGACCCAGTATTTTTCACCGTTCTTTGTGTAATTTTTTCTTTCATAAGAAACGGCTTTTTTATGAAAATCCGATTTGTTGAAACTTTCGTCCTTCGGAACTTTGGTTTCTCCGACTATTTCGAAAAGATTTTTCTCAATGGCCTTGATATCCTTTAAGGTATAGCCGCTCAGTTTAGTAAAGCCTTCATTTACCCACTCGATTTCCCCCTCTCTATTTGCTATAATAACTGAATTAAAAGATTTGGTTGCAGCCGTAGCGAGCTTATCCAATTCCTCTTCGTTCATTCGTTCCGTAACATCCTGGCCGGTTCCGAGCATCATCGTTGGATTTCCTTTCTCGTCCTTGATAACCTCGCCTCTTGCATGAATAACCCTTGTGTCGTTGTTTGGACGTATAATCCGGTGATAAAAATTAAACGGAACCTGTAATTTATAGGATTCCTCAATTATGTTCTTTGTGAAATCCCTGTCTTCTATGTGCACCTGAGCCAGGAATGATTCATAAGTAGAATTGAACTCTCCTGACTTCAGGCCATAGATATCGTGGAGTTCGTCAGATAAGCTAATCGTATTGGTGCCAATATTCCATTCCCAGCTTCCGATATGAGCAAGCTTCTGAGCTTCCGAAAGCTTCCGTTTTTCTTTCAGCAGATCGTCCGTTTTTTCCTGGAGTTTTTTTGTTTTTTCGAAAAGCTCTTTCCGAAGTTTATTGCGTTCAATGCCATAATTGATGGAACGCCTCAGCCCTTTTGCTTTTACCTTTCCTTTGATGAGAAAATCCTGGGCTCCTAATTTCATGGCATTCAGCCCGACATTTTCATCCTCAACGCCTGTGAGAACAATGATCGGAGTGTCTGGTGTCTTTTCAAATATTTTTTTAAATGTATCCAGGCCAAAGCTATCGGGTAATGTTAAGTCAACCAGGATAACGTCAAAGTCCCTTTGAGCGGCAAATTCCAACCCTAATTTTAAGTTATAAGCTGTTGTAAAGGTGTAGAGGCTATCGTCATAAGCTTCGCTTAAATAAATATCAATTAATCTGGCATCCGCCGGATTATCTTCGATCATTAATATATTAAACTTTTCTTCCAATGGAGTTTTTTATTTAGCGCCGGTTTCCAATTGATTAAGTGGGTCTTTAATTGTAAAAAAGAAAGAGGAACCTTTTCCAGGTTGAGATTCTATCCATATTTTCCCCCCATGCCGTTCGACTATCTTCTTGCAAATAGCTAAACCAATACCTGTCCCGGGATATTTTTCTTTGCTGTTGAGTCGTTGAAAAATAACAAAAATTTTTTCAAAATATTCAGATTTAATTCCGATCCCGTTGTCTTTTATACAATATAGTGTCGCATTTGCTTCTTTTTTACTGCTGATGTGTATTTCCGGTTTTATGTCTCCCCTGAATTTAATCGCATTTCCTATTAAATTCAAGAACAACTGGCCAATCAGGACAGAATCGCCATATATTATATGCAGTTTATCACAGGTTATTAAGGGAGTACTTTCCTGAATGAGATCTTTCAGATCATGAATGATGAGTTCATTTATGAGCAGGTTAACATCTATGTTTTCAAAAGGTTTTATTCTACTTACGCGCGAATATTCCAGAAGGCTATTGATCAGATTTCGCATTCGGGCTGCACCATCAACCGCATAATGAATAAAATCGTCTGCATCCTTATCCAGTTTATTCTTGTACCGTTTTTCAAGCAATTGCAGGTAGCTCGTTACCATTCTCAGGGGTTCCTGCAAATCGTGAGAAGCGACATAAGCAAATTGTTCTAATTCTTTATTTGAACGGGTCAATTCCTGTGTTATTTCCACCAATTTGTCAGATCCGTTTAATTCTGTGGGTTTATGAAAAAAATCATTCTTCTCATTGTTACGAATTTCATAAAGAAGCTGCAGTGCTTTGTCTTCAACCTTCATGTAATAGTCCATCACTTCCCAAACAATACCCATTGCTTCTTTCAAGTCCTTCGTATAAACCGGAACAAATTTCAGCAAGGCTTTTTTCCGAGAAGCATTTCCAAGAATGACATCGGATATATGAATAGTTTCCTTTGACAAGCCGGATGTTTTGTCTTGCTCCCATTGCTCTAAATTTTCTTTCAGGTATGCTATCGCTTGTCGCTCTCCCATGGACGTTAACATTTTTTCCATATGGCCTATTTCCCTCTCAAGGAGCTGATCTTCTGAAAAATGTGCAATAACTTTCAGGAATGGAGAACCCAATTGCCTGCCGATCCGAATATTTTCTATCGCCAAATCCCTAAGGTGATTTTCCTTCAGGTAAAGAGAAAAGTCCTGTATGTTCTTCATCTGTATTTAGAAGCTTAACTCTTCCTGTGATTTGGCAGTTTGACAACCATTAGCCAAAAATTTTCAATGGAGCGTATAATGTTAGTAAACTGGTTAAAATCAACAGGTTTCATAATATAACAGTTGGCATGATGCGCATACATATTTAAAATATCCTGTTCTGCGGCAGAAGTGGTCAATACAATAACCGGAATAGTCATCAGGTCCGGGTCTGATTTAATTTCAAATAAAACCTCTCTTCCGTCCTTTTTCGGCAGATTGAGATCAAGCAAAATAAGGTCGGGAACAGTAGCATTTGCGAACTTTTCTTGTTTTTTCAAAAAAGAAATAGCCTCTTCTCCATCTGTTACAACACTTAATGTATTGTAAATTTTTCCTTCTTTTAAAACCTCCCGTGTAAGCCTTACATCACCGGGATTGTCTTCCACCAATAAAATGTGAATGGGCTTCAATCTGTCTGGTGAATCGCTCATATAGGCTCTCTGAAGGTTATGCTTTCCAATATACGATTGGTTAACAGAACCGGTTGGTTTTTTCGATGAACAAAGAATTATTGCAGGTAAACAATAATTTACAAAAGATTTAATCGTTTCGTCAGATTTTCCTTATACACGGCGCCGACCGGAATGAGTTTGCTGCCAATTACTATTACCGTGTCATCAATTGAATTAATCTTATCAAGAGATACGATATACGAACGATGAACCCTGATAAATTTATCCGCAGGGAGTTTTCCTTCAACTATTTTCATGGTTGTATGAATAATGTGTCTCTTGGTAGAAGTATTGATCGTTATATAATCGCCCAGCGCTTCGACCCATACAATCTCGTCGATGCCGATTTTTACCAGAGTGGAGTGACTTTTAATAAAAACATAATCAATCCCGGAAGAGCTGATGGTTTGTTGTGAACTATCAAATATTTCTTTCGCCTTTGTAATTGATTTAACGAAACGATCAATACTCACCGGTTTAATAATGAAATCAACGATATTATATTCATAGGACTCAAGTGCGTATTTCTTTTTAGAAGTAGCCAGAATTATAAGTGGTGGTTTTTTCAAATTTTTAATAAATTCCAAACCCGTCATTTCCGGCATCTCTATGTCCAGCAATACCAGATCAACTTTTTCAGCATTTAAAAAATTCAAAGCTTCCACTGAACCAGAGCATACTTTAACAAGTGAAAGGGAGTTAACCTGTCCAACCAGCTTTGTTAAAGCCAGCCTTGACATTTCGTCGTCGTCAACTATTATACATTTCATTTGTTTTTTTTTAACGCTTGATTACCGAATGGAACTATTCACATCCGGTTGGTTGGTTTATGATAATTTTGCGGGTATTGTAAAATAAAAAATGGACCCGGATTTTCCAGGTTCAACCCATATTCTGCCTCCATGGCGCTCTACTATTTTTTTACAGAGCGCAAGACCTATTCCGGTGCCAGCGTACTTTTCCCGGGTATGAAGTCTTTGAAAAATAACAAATATGCGCTCAGAATATTCTTTGGCTATTCCAATGCCATTGTCACTAACCGAAAATGTCCAGTTTCCTCTTGTCTTATGAGCGGAAACTTTAATTTCAGGAGCTTCATCATTGCGCCTGTATTTTATGGCATTTTCAATCAAATTTTGAAATAACTGAATTATTTGCGACTGATCCGCCATAATAACGGGCATCGGATTTTCTAAAATCACCTGAGCTTTACATTCACGTATCGTATTATCCAGGTTGTTCAAAACAATCGTCATGACTTTCGTGCAATCAACGTTATCAAAAACCTTCGTATTAGTCCCTATACGTGAATAAGTCAACAGGTCATTAATAAGAATATGCATTCTTTTTGCCCCGTCGACCGCAAAGTTAATAAACTCATCTGCTTCCTTGTCAAATTTGTTTTTAAATCGTTTCTCTAACAGTTGCAAGTAACTTACAATGGTACGAAGTGGTTCCTGCAAATCGTGAGATGAAATATAGGCGAATTGCTCCAGGTCTGCATTGGAACGGGCGAGATCTTTTGCCTGTTTTTCAAAAGCGTCTTTGGCTGCTTTCAATTTTTCTTCTGCTTCTTTTTGTTCTGCCAGCATCCGTTCCAGACTGTTGATCATCGTATTGAATGAGGCGGCCAAAATTCCGATTTCATCTTCCGAATACTTTTTTGCCCGGTCGCTAAAATCGGCTTTTGCAACTTTGGCAGAAACACGCATGACCTCATTAATACCTTTGGAAATTCCAACGCTTACTGAAATGGTGAGAAATAAACCCGTGAATTCTACTGTTAACGCAATGATAAATAGTAGTTTCAAGATCAGTTTTTCAAGCCACCTGGAGCCTTCTCCCAGCGTATAGGAAAACCGATCTTCGACAACCGTTAATTGTCGGTTCAGAAGGTCAACTTTATCCAGCGTTGCGTTAATATTCTCCCTGGATTCAGTTAAAGAAAGTACCTGTTGATGAAGTTTAAAACCAACATCCTGTAATTGTGTCATTAAAGAATCGCCTTCTGTCCAGTAAACAATTGCTTTGCTGATATAAGATATACCGGAAAATCTTCTGAGTAATTTTATAGTTCCTTCAATATCGTCTTTGTGAATGCGACCTTCGATAAATCCCTGCCGTACCGTGCTTAAATCGGGATTCTGTTTCAGAAGTTCATGCCGGGCCTTGGAATCGCCTAAGGGAACTTTCAGCGAATGCAGGTATTCCAGATAATCGTTTTCGTTTTTTCCGAGGCCGTATTTTTGCAAATAATAAGAAGCATTCTTTTGTGCTTTTGACCAGAGTCCTTCCGCCCCAACCAGTGTTCTTGTGGAAGAAAGCGTATGCATGGTAAATACCAGCATAAGTAATTCAAACGCAATTAACAGGGCCATTATCCCTAACATAAAGTACAATTTCTTGGCGATTGATACATCGCGGATCCATTTTAGAAGAAAGAAATTACTCATGTTTAAGAAGCTTCGTATTTATTGAGTTTTCAAATGTAGATTTAGAATTTATGAAAAACAAGGAATGTTTCCACCCTGATTTGATTACGTTTGCCGATAAATGTGACCCGTTGACCGAAATCTTTCATTTCTGCTTATCTCCAAGCGTTAAATTGTCAAACGAGCTACTTAACTTAAAAAGGCTTTTATGGAACCTAAAAAAGATAAACTGATATTCCTCGTGGATGATGATAAAATGTTTCTCAAAACCATGGAACTGTATATCCGTCAGTTTTTTAACAATTATACGATACGAACATTTTACACCGGGGAGGAATGCCTGAATTCCATTCATCAAAAACCTGATATTGTACTGTTGGATTATATGTTGAACGGGAATTACCCTGATGCGATGGACGGAATCAAAGTCCTGATCCAGATCAAAAAAACGAATCCCGAGATTACCGTTATTATGTTTTCAGCTCAGGATCATATTGATATAGCTGTAGATACTATGAAACATGGTGCATTCGACTACATTGTTAAGAATGATAAGATGTTTTTGCGTGTGCAGAACGCAATCAAAAATGTCATCTATAATTTAGTGCTGAAGCAAGATATGAAAGAATACAAACGCAAAATGCGTTTACTGGGTATACTTATTGCCGTAATAATCGGCGCCCTGGTTTATGTTAGTATATTTTGCCGTTCGTTCTTACAGGTTTAATGGTTAACAAATCGGCATTGGGCATGAAGATAATGGTTGTGGACGACGATGAAATCATGTTGAATGCTTTATACCTCTGTCTTACCAGGGCGGGTTATCAAACGGTAACGGTAACAGATGGGATTAAGGCATTGGAAATATTCAATGCCGGTAAAAATTTTGACTTAATAATAAGTGATATTATGATGCCCGGTCTCTCTGGATTTACGCTGTTAGATACCATCAGGAATATGGCCAAGGACTCTGTTCCTGTGATTTTGATATCTTCACTTGACAAAGCGAAGACAATCTCTTCGAGGCTTGATTTGAAAGCAGATGATATTATCGTTAAACCGATTGATTTTGATAAGTTACTTTTAAAAATTTCGAGCCTATTGGGGCTATCTAATTAATTCGTACTTCACTTTCCAGTGTTCATCGAAAAATTCAGAGGTTAGTGTAATATAGATTGTAACTTAGAAAAAAAAGCATGAAAACTTTAAGAGATGTTGTGATTTTTCTGGTGGATGATGACAAGCTTTTTTTAAAGTCTCTGGAGTATCATTTGCAGCATAGACTGAAGTATACTATTAAAATAAGGTCTTTTCCTACCGGGGAGGAATGTTTAAACAATCTCCATCAAAATCCGACGATTGTCGTTCTCGATTATTTGTTAAATGCAAATTACCCCGATGCTATGAATGGAGTGCAGGTATTGCAAAAAATAAAAGAAACAAATCCGGAAATTGAAGTAATTATGTTGTCGGGTCACGAAAAGGTTGAAGTGGCGCTTGAAACAATGAAATATGGGGCGTATGATTACGTATTAAAAAATGAAACGGTATTATTGAAAATTCAATCGGTCATCAGAAATGCTATCGATTCCATTGCAGTTAAAAGACAAGTAAAGACCTATAAGCTTTTGATGCAGATAATTGGCGGAATTGCGCTGGTCATTCTGCTGATTGTGCTCGTTAAACGAATGTTTTTGCACTGACGAATTCATAAAAACGGGAAATCATGGAAACTTCAGAAAAAAAACTTGTTTTTATAGTGGACGATGATCCTCTGTATTCAAAGGTGATGAGTGAGTTTTTTACAAAAGAAATTCCTCACCTGGAAGTAAAGCTATTCAGTACGGGAGAAGCCTGCTTGCATGAAATGTATTTGAACCCGGTGGCTGTCATTCTTGATTACTATCTGGACTCGGAATTTGAGTATGCCTGGAACGGCATACAGATTTTGAAAAAAATACTTCTTGCTTATCCATCATCTAATATTATTATAATCTCTGCTCAGGAAAATATGGAAACTGCACTTAACTGTGTTAAACAAGGTGCTCTGGAGTATGTTATAAAAAATGAGAAAGCACTTTGGGCGATTAAAAAAACCTTGTTGGATGTAATTGATGATACTGTTGAATATTAAATAATAGGTTATGCAAGTATTAGTTGTTGATGATGATAAATTGCTTCTAAAAGCAATTGCTCAATGTTTGGAATCGAACAGTATGGGCGTTATTTCGGCGGAAAATGGCCTGCAGGCTATGGATGCTTTGGAAAAGCATAAGCCCGACTTGATTATCTGCGATGTCATGATGCCTGGTTTTTCCGGTCTGGGTCTGTTAAGTTTGTTAAATAATTTTTACCTGAATAAAATTCCCATCATTATTATTTCTTCGCTTGATAAAGCTGACGTAATAGCCTCTTCTAAAAAATTGGGTGCGGTGGATTATATAACTAAGCCAATCAATTTCGAATACCTTATAAATTTGGTGAAACGCTATCTTCCTGCTGAGTCTAGTTAGCGCCCTTCGGGCATAAATGCGAAGCATTCATGAACACCGGAAATATGCAAAACGAGTGAGTAAACTAGACTCAGCTTGCTAAAGAGTAGGTACTAGTTAGCGCCCTTCGGGCATAAACTAGACTAAGCTTTGCTCGCGCAAAGCAAGTCTAGTTAAAGTTATTGGGATCCGGAGCTTTTTCGTATCCTTTTTTCTTAGGTTTTATCTTTTTTACAAACATCACATTGATGAGTTCATCATCAATGGTAATGAGGGTTTTCGATATGCCATTCTGGATGGTAACATCTTTTATTTCGTACTTCCATTTTCGTTTCACTTGTTCAAAGGTGCCGTCTTCCAGCTTTAAGTACATGGCCGTCACCATGTTGTTCTTTACATCTGCTTTCCCATTGAAACAAGAAGCGCTGCTACCATTCCGGAAAGTAAGGATTACATCGGTATAGGTGCCATCTTCCACATCCATGGCGCCTCTTTCTTCAAATTTTTGTGCCCATTTCAAATAGCAGTTTGTTTCAATGACATCCTTCTTGTCAGTTGTATTATCCTGAGCAATCATGCAAGTGATCCCCATCCCGGCGCAAAGAATAGAAGCTAATAGAAGTTTTTTCATTTAGGTTGGTTTGAGAGGCTGTTCATAATTTGAACAAGCGCTAGTTTACATAAAAATAGAAATACTTTACCGTATTTCAAATTCACGTAGCTTTGACATATTTTTGAACCTATTTTTAAATCGATGAACGACCCAATCAAACAAAATTTTTTCGAGGCACAGGATGTGCTCAACAAATTTATCAGTGACGGTAAAAATTTCCAACTTATTGCTAAAGCAGGTGTACTGATGGTAAAGGCGCTTCGGGAAGGATGCAAGGTGATTTCCTGCGGCAACGGAGGTTCAATGTGTGATGCTATGCATTTTGCGGAAGAACTGAGTGGTCGTTTCCGGGATGACCGAAAGGCTTTGGCAGCCGTCTCTATTTCTGATCCTTCGCATATTTCCTGTGTCGGAAATGATTACGGATACGATAAAGTCTTTTCCCGGTATCTGGAAGCACTTGGAAGTAAAGGGGACATATTGCTGGCGATCAGTTCAAGTGGGAATTCAGCGAACGTAATCAATGCTATCAATTCCGCAAAAACAAAAGGGATGATGGTGGTCGGTCTGACAGGGAAAGATGGAGGAAAAATGGCCTCCTTGTGCGATGTAGAGATACGGGCTCCTTATTCCAGTTATGCAGATCGTGCGCAGGAAATTCACATTAAGGTTATTCATGCGCTCATACACTATATCGAATTGAATATCGATTGATAACTCCAAGGACGCTCTACGTCTTTGTACCTGATTTAGGTGTCTGAATTACAGCCATCTTGCGCTATGCTTATTAAGACATATGGCAGTGCAGTCCAGGGGATAAATGCTACAACGGTAACGATAGAAGTAAATATTTCCCAGGGAGTCAATTTTTTTATTGTCGGTTTACCGGATAGTGCTGTAAGGGAAAGCCAGCAAAGGATTGATGCGGCTTTGAAAAATTTGAATTTCAGAATACCTGGCAAGCGGATTATTGTGAACATGGCTCCTGCTGATATTCGCAAGGAAGGTTCGGCATATGATCTCCCGATCGCTACGGGAATACTCGCCGCAAGCGGACATCTAAAAACAGATAAACTGGGTGATTATTTATTGATGGGGGAGTTATCACTTGACGGAGGATTACAGGCCATAAAGGGGGTGTTGCCAATTGCGCTCAATGCCAGGGAAGAAGGATTTAAAGGAATTATAGTGCCCGGGCAAAATGCCCCGGAAGCTGCAATTGTTAGTGACTTGCTGGTGTATGGAATAGAAAATGTCAAACAACTGATTGATTTTTTTAACGAAAAAACGAAATTGAACTGTACAATCATTGATAGAAAGGAAACATTTTATTCCTATCAGGGAATGGGAGAGTCGGATTTTTCAGACGTTAAAGGGCAGGAAAATATTAAAAGATCACTTGAAATTGCAGCTGCGGGAGGGCATAATGTAATTCTTATAGGACCTCCCGGCTCGGGTAAGACAATGCTGGCCAAGCGTATACCAACGATATTGCCTCCTTTAACGATGAATGAAGCATTGGAAACTACTAAAATACATTCCGTTGCCGGCAAGACGAACCAAAAAGAAGGTTTAGTTAAAACAAGACCATTTCGCTGTCCTCATCATACCATTTCACATACCGCCCTTGTCGGAGGCGGTTCTTTTCCTCAGCCGGGGGAAATATCCCTGGCTCATAATGGGGTTCTGTTTTTGGATGAATTACCTGAATTTCAAAGAAATGTATTAGAAGTAATGCGACAGCCACTGGAAGATAGGGTGATAAATGTATCCCGCGCAAAATTTTCTGTTATGTATCCTGCAAACTTTATGTTGGTGGCTTCCATGAATCCCTGTCCCTGCGGCTATTATAATCATCCGAAGAGGGAATGCATTTGTGCACCAGGTGTCGTACAAAAATATTTGAATAAAATATCCGGGCCCCTCCTTGATCGGATTGACTTACATGTTGAGGTCAGCCCCGTATCATTTACAGAACTTTCGGGGGAACTAATTTCTGAAAAAAGTGAAGTAATCCGCGCACGTGTTGTTTTGGCCAGAGAGAGACAACACAACCGGTTTATAGGCGCAAAAGAAATTTATTGCAATGCGCAAATGAACGCGAAGATGTTGAAAAGCTATTGCAACATAGCCGAAGCTGGCAGAAGGCTTTTGCAGACTGCGATGGAAAAGCTGGGATTATCGGCCCGGGCGTATGACCGTATCTTAAAAGTTGCCCGTACTATTGCGGATCTGGATGGTTCTTCTACTATTGAAACGTATCACTTGGCGGAAGCCATTCAGTACAGGAGTTTGGACAGAGAAGGCTGGGCAGGATGATTTTAAAAAGAACGGAATAGCTCTAATTGAAATCCCGGAATAGCCGCTTGGTCTTTTATAGTATTATTACTAATCGAACCGAGCGAATAGCTGAAAGAAGGACCCGCAGAAAGATAATAGTCCTGTCCCAAATAATAATATAAAGTGAAACTGGAATATGCCGAACAATAATATTTTTTCAATGTGCCCGAATCATTCGTTTCGTATAGATTCTGTTCGTATCCTCCATGGTGTACGTATACTTTTGTGGTGCTATTCAATAAAATATTGTTTTCAAGACCAAGCTCAAAGGCAAAACCAATTTTTTTCCATTGATATCTGTACTGGGCGAGCAAAGGAATTTTAATATACTCCATAACCAGTTGCGATTCATAATTAACCTGGTATACTTTCAGGTTGGATGGAGTGGTTTGTAAATAAAGACTACTCACATTCGTGTTCGCCACTATGGCCGGGCCGAATGTTCCGTTTGGAGGCGAAGGTAGGCTTGAATTTGTTGAGGAATTTGATAAAGAGTAGGTGGAAAGTGTATTTTTCGAAGTTGCAGAGGAGTCTTCTGTAATCAAAACAGAATTGGAGCGAACGGCAAGCCTTTCGTATAACAATCCACTCGAGATGCTGAAATGTGAATTGAAAGCATAGCCCACGCTAAAACCGTTACTATAACTGAACATGGGTGATTTGGAACTATTAAAAACGGCTGCCTGTGTTTGGTAAAATTCGTTCGAGGATGAGAATTTTGGATTTAAGTACTCAGGAGAAAACAACAGACCAATCGTCCAGTGTTTTTTTTCCTGATCTGTTTTTGCCGGGTAAACCGGTTGAGGGAAAACAATTTTTAAGGAATCATTTTGGGTAGAAATGGCCGGATTTTTAACGGTGATTAACGGAATGGCGATCGTTGCAGTAGAATTGCTAAAAATAACAGCAGCGGTCAATTCGCCGGGCGTGGAAGCCTGAACAGGCTGCTCCGAATTTTCAGCAGGCACTACGTTTTGTTTTGCATCAGAGGCATTTTCTTTTTCAGGCTCATTATTTTGTGCGAATTGTTCGGAAATGGAGGTTTTCTCATCTTGAATTACGGTGGATGTGGGAGTTGAGTGACTTTTTACCTTGTTTTTTAAAATACCTGTAAGACCTGGAACTTCCTGAATCACGGCAGCAGAAGTGAGAGCAGAAATTTTTTGAACCGGGGTCGCCTGGGCAAAAGTGGAAATTTTGTTTTTACTTTTCTCAATAAATAATAAAGAAGTTAGTAATCCTATAATCACAATTGCGGAGGTTCCGGAAAAAAAGAGCCAGAAAAACCTTTTTCTTTTGCTATTGCCTTCGTCCAGTTCTTTTTTCACCCCAGCCCAGATATCCCCTTTGGGTTGAACCTCAAAGTTCTCAAAAGCATCCTTAAACGAGTTGTCGAAATTACGATTGGACATGAAAGTTCATTTTAATGGATGAATGCATGGTTAATTTGGATTGCAATAATTGCCTGGCCCGTGCCAATTGAGATTTAGATGTGCCTTCTGATATTTCAAGCAAGCCCGCAATTTCTTTATGCGAATATCCCTCAATGGCGTACAAATTGAAGACGGTCCGGTATCCTTCGCTTAAACTTTGTATTGCTTTTAAAAGATACTCGGTGTCATAGTACTCTGTTATTGGATTATCGGTATAATCGGTCTGATACTCCTCCCGATTGATAAACAACATTGTCTTTTCTTTTCGGATAATTTCAAGACAAACGTTAATCACCACGCGTCTTATCCAGCCTTCCAATGAACCACTTCCGTTGTATTGTTTTATGTTTTTGAATACACGTATAAAGCCTTCCTGTAAAAAATCTTCGGCTTCCATTTGATTTTTTGCATAGCGCAGGCAAACGCCAAACATTTTTTTTAAATGCCGATCATACAGCAACTTTTGGGCGAATTGTTCTCCCTTGATGCAACCTTTAAGTATTTCCTGTTCTGTCAATATTCCTTCTGGTAATAGACTATACGCATTGCTAATATACCCCAAATCAGTTGATCTTCATCAGCCGATTTGGGAGGATTTACTACTTCCTGGATAGCGGCACAATGACCGGAAGTCGTCGCTCATTACAGGAGCAGGCTGAAACATTATTAAGAGTGGGTTGACATCCGCCTAGTCCCCCACAGAGATCAGTAACCATAGGACAAGCTATTCCTAAAGGAACGGGGGTGTAGTTTATTTCGACGCGCTCTCCATCATACAGCTTAATACCAAATTTATTTATTGAATAAATTGAATCTGCAAATATCCCCCCTTTATTTCCATCGAGGGCATACATATAATAACCACATATTGTTTTTCTCACTGTAGCATTAGTTTCGCAGGGTGTCTTTTCTTTCCTGCAGGAATTGAAAAGAAATAAGGAGATCCCGATAAATGCTAGTGCCAGTAATTTTGTTGTTGTTTTCATTTCGTAGATGCTATGAGAGCAGGGCTTTATTGTCCTGCTTCTGGTTAATTTTTTGAGAATGATTTATCTATGGTATTTTGTCATATGCCCCCATGTTTCTACTGTTGTAGTTGGATAGGCAATCGTACCTCCTTGCAAAGTAGAAGTTTGATGGAAACAATTGCGCGTTTCAAATACCGTTGATGTTGGGTGAAAAACAGTTACGGGGCCACCTAAATTTATAGTAAAGATTGGCTCTATAGTTTTTTGCGATCCTCCTATTAAATCATTCATCTGTGAATAATTTAGTCTTGCTATCGTTTCTTTATTCAAACGAAGCTTGTTTTCAAATTTTACTTTTTTCATTTGATGAGTGTTTATTGTTATTTATTTCTTCAGTTTGCTGTTGCCCAATTTAAAATTTGTATGATCCTGCTTTATAGATGCAGTTCGAAGCGGAATGGTTGCATTCCGGCTAAAATTTTAGGTAAGTGTTTCATTTTGAGAGTTAAATTTTCCTCTGGAAGGACGAAGGTTAACAGGGTCCTGTTTATAAGTTCAACCTTCGATGCAATAATCCATCTTACGTTCAAGTTAAATTAGCAAGGTTAATTAATCTCTTAAACTATGCTAAGTTCTGTCCTATTGCAGATAACCGGGTCTACCGGTGCCACGGTAGTTGATACACTACATAAATCCGCTGCTTCAGCTCCAAATGCACTACCCCCTGAACAGTTATCTCCGCAAATCGAGAATTCACTTTCTCTTTTCGATCTGGTTATGAAGGGTGGGTATATTATGATACCGATTGGTATTTTGCTTTTTCTGGCCATTTATGCTTTGATTGATCGTATCATAGCCCTTAAAAAGGCTTCGCGTCATGATAAGAATTTTATGCTGACTATCAAGGATTTTATAGTGTCCGGGAATCTGGAGGCTGCCCGGACTTTCTGCAGGAGTAATGCCTCACCAGAGGCTGCTATTGTAGGAAAAGGGTTGAGCCGTCTGGGAAAACCTGTTTCGGAGATTAAAGAAGCCATGGAAGGAGTGGGGAAAGCGGAAGTATATAAGATAGAGAAGAATATGATCATACTCAGTATTATTGGTCGTATTGCTCCCATGTTTGGTTTTGTGGGAACCATTATAGGTGTTGTGAAAATATTTTATGATATCTCACTTGCAGGGGGAGATATTAAAATTGACACCATTTCTGCTGGATTATATCAGAAGATGATCACCAGTGCGGGTGGATTGATAGTCGGTATTTTTGCCTTTGCCAGTTACCATATCCTCAACATCGTAATTGAAAGGATCATGAACCGGATGGAAAACAGCTCCATGCAATTTTTTGATATTTTAAATGAACCGTCTAAATAGATTTTTTAATGAATTTAAGACGCAGGCATAAGGAAGGTGCGGAAGTAAGTACCGAATCACTGAATGACATTATGTTCTTTTTACTGTTGTTCTTTTTGATCGTATCTACGATGGTCAATCCTAATATTATTAAACTAACTCTGCCAAGTACTAAACACGGAACCTCCATTCAAAACAAACCCAAGGTTGTAATCGAAGCGGGTAAAAACGGGATATTTGCTGTTAATGGTTTGCAAATGCCTTTTACTGCGCTGGAACAAGCCGTTACATTGGAAGTTAATAAAACAGGTGAAAAAACAGTTGTTTTGAAAATGGACAATTCATTATCAGTACAGGATCTGGTAGATATTCTGCAAATTGGTGATAAGCTGGGCGTGAAGATGGTGCTTAAGACTAAGTCTCCGACAAAGCAATAATTCATGGAAGCCATTGAAAATCCGAAAGATCGTATCCTTACCTTCGTGTCATCGCTTTTCGTTTTTGCGTTGATACTGTTTTTTTTAATTTTTTTCCTTATTAAAACTCCAATCCCTCCTTATCCTCCCAGTAAAATACAGGATGTAGAAATTGATTTTGAAGGCGGCGGAGGTTTGGATGGAACTGAAGGAATGGGAAACCCCCAATTAACGAGTGCCGTGAAAACAAAAAGTAATACCAATGGGGCTGAAGAGGATGTATTTGCAAGTAAAACAGAAGAACCCCTGCTTACTGTAAAGGATCACAAGAAAAAAAATAAAAAGAAAGAAGAAAAGACGGAACCGAAGACTGCTACACAACAGGATCCGCAGCCGAGCCAGGAGTTAATGAGTTTGATTGCGAATGTAAAGGATAAGCTGAAAAATTCGAGTGGAAACTCGACCAATGCGGATGGTAATGGTAAAGCTGCGGATGGAGATGGATCGGGAAAGGGTAAAGGGGATGGAACCGGAATCGGTAATAAGACCGGGCCGGGAAACGGGAACGGTTATTCTCTGAAGGGAAGAAAATTATTACAAAGACCTCAATTGCTTGATAATTCTCAGGAAGAAGGAACGGTGGTGGTAGAAATTATAGTGGATGAAACGGGTAAGGTAATTGATGCGAATCCGGGTCAACGTGGTTCAACTACAACAAGTGCCTATTTATATACCCTGGCCCGCCAGGCTGCTAAAACTGCTAAATTCAATGCCAGCCCGGATGGCATTCATGAACAGAAAGGCACCTACACATTTGTATTCAGGTTGGATTAGTTTCCCTTAGAATGACAGACTATCAGCAAACATTGGATTACCTGTACAGCCAGTTGCCGATGTTTCACCGCATTGGCAGCGCAGCTTACAAGGCTAATCTGGATAATACAATCGCTATTTGCGATTTGCTGAATAATCCTCAGAATAAATTCAAGACAATACATGTGGCTGGAACAAATGGGAAAGGTTCTACTTCTCATATGATTGCTGCGGTATTGCAAAGTGCAGGCTATAAAGTTGGATTGTATACATCCCCGCATTTGAAGGATTTTCGTGAACGGATAAAGATCAACGGCAAAATGATCGAACGAAAATTTGTGAGCGATTTTGTCACTGCTCACAAAAAGAATTTTGAACGGATACAACCTTCTTTCTTTGAGATGACGGTTGGTCTGGCATTCGATTATTTTTCCAAACAAGGGGTGGATATCGCCGTCATTGAAGTAGGGCTAGGTGGAAGGTTGGATTCAACAAATGTCATCAGGCCATTACTGTCGGTTATTACTAATATCAGCTATGACCACCAGAATTTACTGGGTTCAACACTTCCGGAAATTGCGGCCGAAAAGGCGGGAATTATTAAACCCGGAATACCGGTAGTCATTGGAGAAACGCAAAAGGAAGTCCGACAGGTATTTCTCAATAAGGCGGAGGAATGCAAGTCTCCCATTTATTTTGCTGATAAATACTACCGGCTTAAAGAGCTGGGACAGGTATCTCAAGGAGGAAAATTGTTTTTGTCTGCCAATGTATACCGGCAATCAAAACTGTTCCGGAAAAAGCTTTACTGCGAATTACCGGGATATTATCAGTTGAAAAATATTTCAACGGTGTTCATGGCGATTGATGTGCTTAATCGTTTTGGGGACGCCATTACAGATGAACAAATGGATTTTGGAATAAAAAATGTGATTGCTCAAACCGGTCTCTCCGGTCGCTGGCAAGTGTTGTCTAAAAAACCTCTGAGCATTGCCGATACGGGTCATAATGAAGCAGGCATTAAAGAAGTCCTGAGACAGATTAAATTAACTCCTCACAAAGACTTACACATTGTTCTGGGCATGGTGAATGATAAAGACATTACAAAAATTTTACAATTGTTGCCTCCAAAGGCAACGTATTATTTCTGCAAGCCGGCTATTCCAAGAGGGCTTGATCAACTGGTATTAATGGAACAAGCCCGGGTAGCGGGGTTGAAAGGAATGGCGTTCAAGTCGGTAAAAGAAGCATTCAAAGCGGCACAGTCAAGAGCCGGTAAGGCTGATCTTGTTTTTGTAGGCGGAAGTACTTTTGTTGTAGGAGAAGTGATTTGAGGAATTAATTTTTTCGCTGCACTGGAGGAATCTCCGAATTATTTCTTCCTGGGGTCGGGAGCAGGAAAGTCGGCGTCAAATTGACTAAAATTTACATTATCGTAGCGCCTGTCGTCCGGTCTTTCTTTAGCTCTTTTTAAGAAATTCAATTTATAAGTGAAGGACACGTAGGTGTATAAATAAGAGTCGCTATTGCCATTGGCCTTGACATTGTCCAGATAATCACTGGAAGTATAAAAATAAGTGGCCCCCAGTTTTGCACTAAAATCGTCAACAATATTGAAATTAAATCCAATTGTTAGTGGGATAATAAGTGCTTGGTGTAAATAAGAATGGGAGGGATCCAGAGGGGTGTTGAAATTATAGTTAAGAACTAAAATTTTGGCTGAGCCAGAGTTTTGATTTGTTTGAGTCTGGTTACGGATACTGCCGTCTGACCAGTAATAATATTTTTCTCCATTATTATCGTACAAATCTCCGTAAGGATTAAAGGAAAGAATGCCAAATCCTGCTCCGACAAAAGGGGTGACTCTTGATCTTGGAAATAAATTTTCCGTATGCAGAATAATGCTTAGATCGGCCTGTATAACTTTCGTCTCAAAATTCAGACTGCTTGTTTGGGCAGTTTCAACGTTGGAAAGTGTTCCAAAAAGTCCTGTTAAGGACAAACTGAGCATTTTGTTTAATTCTTCTTCAGCGAAAATAGAATACCCCGTTCGGATACTGCCCAAAGAGCTGATGTTATTATTTTTACCGACATCGCCATAAAATGTGAGACCCCCCGCTGCCAGCCCAACAGATGGTATGCTGTCAAATAATCCATGAGCCAGCACGCTTCCGCAAAAAAACAAGGGTAATAACCCGGCTATAAACTTGTTTTTGACCATTTTGCTAAACACATTGCGAAATTAAACAAAATTCAATGAGATGCAAGTTGTTAGGGTAAGCTTTCAAGGTCTTCTGAAGAAACAAAAGCCCTTCTTATGAAGGGCTTTTGTTTTAACCGTGGGAGCACATGGATTCGAACCTTGCCACCACCTGCTAAACCTTCAAAATTTGCGAAATTTCGCATACAAAACTGTTCATTTTTTGACATTTCTGAGCAATACCTGACTCAAAAACCTGACTCAGGAACCTGACTCTGAGGGTTCTTTTTCAATGAAGTTTTAGCAGCTTTAAAGTATGGTGCCAATAAAAAAGAGAACCTCCTGGTGTATTCTTCAATTTGTTCAGTTTGTTGTGCTCCGGATTGGAAATCGAATATTCTCCAAGATTTATGGAGGTATCGAATTTCAATAATTCCCTGCTATCTGTTTTTATAATAGCAGCAAGATACGCTGCTTTTGCAGATGCTGTTATTGCCTCATCAATGCGGAAGGGGGCGGTGAAAATATAGGATTTAATCTCCTCCAGGCCTTGTGCTATTTCCGGAAATTTTGTTTTGCCTGCATCATGGGGATGACTGCCTCTTAAAGCAATAATTTGTGCTGTTGAAATGGTATCATCCAACACCTTTTCAATGGTGATCTTCTTTTCAGCTCTGTATCCCATTTCCTGGCTGGCAATTCTGTCAAATGCCTTTTTAATGGTTTCTACCTTACGAACTAAATCAAATAATGTCCCTATATCAAAAAGCTGTTTGACTATTTCCATTTCTTTTTTCCGGCCATACAATATACCAATGGTTTCTGGAGCAAATGCTGTCAGTTTATCTCCTGTTATAGAATCAATGCTCGGTATTTTTACCAATGTGGCGATACTATTTGTTTTTAACCAGGCAGATTGAATTTTTCCATCAATCAGCTCAGGGTAACTATGCTTCTCGTAAAGGACATCGAGCATAATGTCCTTTTCTTTGCCTTCGGTTTTTGAAAAGAAAAATAAATGATAATGCGCCTTTGGAATCCCCGGTTTGTAACTTCTGTTATCGTCAAGCGACCATTTTGTAAAAATGCCCTTGGTAATTATTTCGTTTAAAATGCTTTCAATTTTTTTCCGGCTTTCAAGGGTAACGATATCCACATCAACTGAAAACCGCCGGGGTTCTGGCAACAGCAAAAAGAGACATGTCCCGCCTTTGAAAACAAAATCCAGTTTTGCAATCGAAAGCTGCTCAACCAGTGATAAAGCATAAATAACTTTCTCAATTATGCCCGGGTCAGCTTTTGCATGATTTGCCCGTATTGAGTTAATCCACTCAGCTGTATAGGTTTCTTCCTGAATCATTTCAGTATGTTGCCGGGAATTGTTGTATTAGCTTTCATGAATTCAATAATTTCCTTCTTTTTACCTCTGCGCCAGGCATAGGTTAGTAAGGTAGAAAAATTAATATCATATTTTTCAAATGCAGTATTAAAAATATTCTTTAGTTCTCCTGTGAATCCGCTAAAAATGAATTGCTCGCAAAAGATATCTACCAATATCTTTTCCAGTTTCGGAACTATCATTTTATTTAGCTGTTGCAGAGGAGACTTAGTCAGCAGGCGCTGAACAATAAGCGTTTCAGGGTACTGGTATACATATTGGCGCATTACATTTTCATCCGGCTGCAAAAAAGCATTATTATACCCCTTGTCTCTTAGATAATAAAAGACCGATTCTGCCGCGTCTTTTTCTACTTCAATGATAATAAGGAAACGCCCGCTCTGGTGGACCATAAAATCATTCATCCATCGGGTATTCCACATGCATACTTTTAAATACGGATAGTTCGCTGTTATCTGTTTATGTATTTTTTCTAATTCCTTTTCATCCGGAGGATGAAAGAGGACTTTATTCGAAAGTGAGTACACGCCTCGTCCGATGGCCCTTAAAAGACCTTGCTGTTTCAAATGATATATTCTCCAACCAAATGTTCCTTTGTTTATATCCGGATCAGATTTTTTAAAAAAGGAAAGGAGGTCCTTCCGGTTAAAGCTGTTCTTGCCAGAAAACTCTCTTTTTAATACTGATATGTCGAATACTCCGGCCAATTTTTTTGTTTAATGCGTGTGTAAATATAAGAATTAAAATCAAAATTAAGACAATAAGTGTATTTATTGTCTATTATTTGAATAGCTATTTATTCTATATAATTGTCACAAAAATGCAAATATTTGTGACAAAAGTAAAGGGAAATTCAGCGAGCCCTGCACGCAATTATTATTATTTTAAATATTTAAATATCAATTAGTTATATTAAATTATTGGAGAATTATGTCGCATATTTAGGAAATATTTGCGACATTTTTGGGTAGAATTAAATCAATTGCTCTTCCAACATATCTTTCCAAATTATAAAACCTTTTCGATCCTCAGAATAATCATGAACAATTCGGCTGAAATTACCAGTCTGTATTTCCATGTATTGCTGCCGGCCTTTTGCCCTTATTGTCCCAAGGTCAGCATCTATTTGTTTTAATTTGGCTTTCAGGGATGCAATTTTCTTGTCAATGTGCCAGATAAATGTTGCTTCTTCGGTATCAAGGGTCTCCCAAACTATGTGAAATTGCTGTTTACCGCTGAGCAGAAAGACAAAAGAAAAAGGAGTTAAAACAAACCGCAATTTCAGGATTTTGCTTTCATGTTTTTTTGAAAGATAGACCAGTTGCCGGTAATGTTTTACGTTCTTATTTTTTAAAATGTCGTCCAGTAATTCATTTTCGGAGCCGTAAAGAGGATTGTTTTGTTCATTTGCCTGCATTTGTTTAATATCAAGCATGTTTTCCTCTCCAAAAGGCGTTTTCCCAATAATGCCTTTGGTAACGAACTGAAATTTAACGCTGTCAATTATATCTCTGTTGATTTTCCCTATGTCATGTGAAGTGGCTGAATGAATTACCGGCACCCCATTTGAAAGCGAGCTAAGACATCAACTTTCACCTTTTTAGTTTTCAGGATTTTTGAAAAATAAGGTTTAAGAACATTGAATTCCGGACGCATTTCAGCATTCTCCATTTCAAATTCCTGTTCTGTATTTATCTGCGGGATCAGGTGCCTAAATGCAACGGCTCCAAACCGGAACTCAAGCATGTCTATTGGAATGTTAATGCGTTGCTCATAGGTGAAAGTATTTGAATTCTTAGGTGACGATGCAGGAATTTTATGGGATGTTGAGACTTATTACAAATGAAAATGGCAGTTTTTATGAAAAGAATGGGAAAAAAAGGTCTCTATTCAGAACCTGGATGATCAATGCTTTTAAGCTTGGTCTGTTTACCGGCGGAAGAGGTGAGGAGGTAGCTCAGATGAAATGGTGCCATATCGTATCGTTCATGCTTTTGATGGAGACATGAGCTATATCGACGTTAACCATTTTAAAATAAACAGGGCCAACAGTGGAAATATTTCTGAGGAGGAATATGAGGTAAAGAAAGTTTCGATAAACCCGGATTTTAAGGAATTGCTTATCGAAATGGGCTACCACGAAAAAAGAGGGCTGGACGAGTTTATTTTAGCTCCTGAAGAAACCTGCACGAGAAAACAGCTTATGCGAATTGTTTCAGATGCATTTACTCACTTTTATAAGATGCTCAATACCGGCGATGTGAAAAATTTCAAACATTTACGAAAAACCTATGTTACGGAAATGGTTGTTCTTTTAGGAAAAGATGCTCCGGCTGCAACAAAACAGAGGCTTGATACAATCATGAAACATTACTATGCCGAGGCAAGAATGATGGAGGTGCTTCATGAGCATTTCAAGGCGTTGGGTAAAATATTTGATGATAAATCGGTTCAGCCTGCAGTCGAAAATGAAGAAGGTGAAAACAAAAAAGAGAAGAAAAAAAAGTCGGTAAAGAAGAAGAAAAAGTAAATACCTGACTCAGAAACCTGACTCAGATTTTCCAAACCATGAAAAAAGCCCTTAATTTCAAAAATTAAGGGCTTTTTTGTTGTGGGAGCACATGGATTCGAACCAAGGACCCTCTGCTTGTAAGGCAGATGCTCTAAACCAGCTGAGCTATGCTCCCAAAATAATGATTGGGGCTGCAAATATATATACTTTGCTGATAGCAGCAAAATAAATGCTGTTTTTTAGAGATTATTTGGGGTTGAACTCATATCCCTAATAGTATAAAAAAAGCAGAGTTATTAGCTCTGCTTTTTTCTGGTAATTTAGAGAAATTTATGTATTAATTGGTATTAATACAGGTATACCCGTCTCCAGTATAGCATGCATTGGGAACTCCGCAAGTGTTATCACAAGAATAAGCCCCATCCAAACTGGTAAGACATTTGTGTGACAGACCACCTTTGACAGATTTTTGTTGTGCGTTGTTTAATGTTGTTACAGTCTCTTTTTTAAGAGTTAGTTTTTTTTCAAATTTCAGCTTTTTCATTTTGATTTTTTTAAAGTTTATT
>Ga0206820_1033_pt2 | contig 35754 bp, 34 predicted proteins | sample Alteio_BWOrgCont_84_FD_152857 | JGI IMG/M metagenome (GOLD analysis project Ga0206820, IMG submission 152857) | Enriched cells from forest soil in Barre Woods Harvard Forest LTER site, Petersham, Massachusetts, United States -... | ecosystem: Environmental > Terrestrial > Soil > Temperate forest >...
GTTCGACCCCTTACTTATTCCAGCGTTTATTGCAATTGAAAAAACACTGTCAGCTATCCAATATTTTCCAGAGAAAGTTGGACCAGGACCAAAACTTATCATTGCCTGACCGGAACCAAATCCTTTAAGAATTGTTTGCTGAGGTCCTGTTCCCCGCAATGTTACATTGCCCGGAATTTGTAAATTACCGTTAATCCTAAAAGTTCCAGCACTGAGCAAGACGACCTCATTTGCTGGGCAACCGTTTAATGCAGTTTGAATGCCATCAGTTGCATCAGCACTTCCGTTTCCGTAGGTACCGGCATTAATGGTAGCAAACACCTTTGTTCGGTTAGGGATTCCCCCGGCAATTCCGACCTGCGTCCAATCAATGGTTCTGCCAGAAGAAATCGGTGAATTGATTTGAGCTTCCATATAAATGGAAACAAAACAAAATAAGAGTACAATTTTTTTCATCTTGCAATAGTATCTATACCAATTAATGTATAGAAGTGAAATTATTACTTCATCCGCTTTATCCCAAATGAAAATACTCCTATTATGAAGTATCTAATTTGACTTACTATGGCCATGATTGTATTATTTATTATTTACATCAATTAAAAATAACAATCTATTATAAACTATCTAATCAAAAAACAAATGTCAAAACACCTCGGTCAGTGATCACCAATCGGCCTCGCGTAGGCATTCACATCTTTATCGGTTATTATTTTCCCGCAAAGAATAATCAGACGTTCCACCACATTGCGAAATTCACGGATATTTCCTGTCCAGTTAATTTTCTGCAGCTCTTTGAGAGCCTCCTTGGAAAAACTTTTCACCGGTATTCCATAATCATCGCAGATTTGTTTAACGAAATGATCAGCCAACAAAGGAATATCGTCCTTACGGTCATTCAAAGAAGGGACGTGGATCAGGATCACGCTCAAACGGTGATACAGATCTTCCCGGAAACTTCCTTTTTCAATTTCTTTTTTAAGATCCTTATTCGTTGCAGCAACAACACGAACATTCACCTTTAGTTCTTTCTCTCCTCCTACCCTGGTAATTTTATTTTCCTGCAGGGCGCGCAATACTTTAGCCTGGGCACTTAAACTCATATCCCCTATCTCATCTAAAAACAAAGTTCCTGCCTCAGCCTGTTCAAATTTTCCTTTACGCTGATTAACCGCGGAAGTAAATGCCCCTTTTTCATGTCCGAACAATTCACTTTCAATTAACTCTGAAGGAATAGCCGCGCAGTTCACCTCAATCAAAGGACCATTGGAACGGTTGCTCTTCGCATGAATCCATCGGGCTACTAATTCTTTCCCTGATCCATTCTCGCCCGTGATTAAAACACGGGCCTCTGTGGGAGCCACTTTCTCTATCATTTCTTTTATCAGAATGATCGCATTGGAATCTCCGATCATTTCAAACGTCTTACTTACTTTTTTCTTAAGCGCCTTCGTTTCCGTAACCAGTGTAGATTTATCCATTGCATTCCGGATCGTTACCAGGAGACGGTTCAGATCCAGCGGTTTCGCAATAAAATCGAAAGCCCCTTTCTTTACTGCTTCCACAGCTGTTTCGATCGTTCCATGACCCGAAATCATAACAATGGGGGTTTCCCTGTTCAGTTCCATCATTTTATCCAGCAGTTCAATCCCGTCCATTTTAGGCATTTTTATATCACAGAGCAATACATCATAGGCTTCTGCCTGGAGCATACTCCATCCCTCCAGTCCATCCGCAGCTTCATCGACGGTATATTTTTCATATTCCAGGATTTCCCGGAGTGTTTTACGGATACTTTTTTCATCATCTATAATCAGAATTTTTGCCATTCAATTATCTTTTAATAGTTTACTCAGTGCGCCCTCTTTTAAAGCATAGGCTGAAAGGCGCATTTCGGAGAGTTTTAATTCACTTAACACAAAGCGGGTTAACAGAACAGCCATCACGATCATATCTACCCGCATTTCGATCAGACCATTAGTAGCTAAACGCTGCTCTTTGCTGGAACGGATGAGTTCATCAAAAATAATATCCACCTCTTTTAAATCAAAAACATACGCTGTCTTGTCCTTCAAAATATTCTCAACATGAAACCGATGCGCAATTATTTCGGCAAAGGAATCAAAGGAACCTGAAGATCCGATAAGTTCAGAAACCGGGAATTTTCTTAATACTTGAATCAAAGGCTTCAATTCTTCCCTCAGATATTCCTCTATTCGGAAAATTTCTCCGGTTGTTATCGGATCAGTTGGAGTAAATTTTTCCAGCAGACGGGTTACACCCAATAGAAAACTTTGCTTCCAGAATATTTGATCCGAGTCTGCAATTATAAACTCTGTACTTCCTCCTCCGATATCCATAACCAAAGCAGGCTTATCTCCAATAGTAAGTGCCAGTTGCACACCCTTATAAATCAGTTCCGCCTCTTCATCGCCGGAAAGTATGGAAATATCAATACCTGATTCCTCGGCCTTTTTGATAAACTCATCTGCATTAACTGCTTCGCGGATAGCAGAGGTACCAAAAGCAAATGTCTTCTCTATTTTATGTTGTTCAATTACCTTTTTATAAACCATCAGCGCGTTGATGCCTCGCTCCATCGCATCGGGAAGGAGTTGATTCTTGTTAATCCCACCCTTGCCAAGTTTTACGGATAACTTATTGGTATAAATAATTTTGTATGCATTAGACGGAAGCAGCTTAGCGATCAGCAGGTTGAAGGTATTCGTACCTAAATCAATGATAGCAACAAGCATAATTATTCACGTCTTTCCTTTATCTCCTATTTGAACTCATGAATGCTTCGCATTTATACACGTTCGCATTGTCTTATTTTAATTGAGTTCATGAATGCTTCGCATTTATACACGTTCGCATTGTCTTATTTTAATTGAGTTCATGAATGCTTCGCATTTCCTCAACCCTTATAAAATAGCCACTTCCATAACTCCTTATAACTGGCCTTTTTACCGTACATCAATATCCCTGTCCGGTAGATCCTGGAAGCCAGCCAGGTTGTAAAAACAAAGCCAAGCACGAGCAGGGACATCGACAGGGCCAGCTCCGGCCAGGGAACGCCGAAAGGCAAACGGACCATCATAATCACAGGAGAAGTAAGAGGCATTATGGAAAACCAGAAGGCCAGGGAACTATTCGGTTCTTTTATAATAGTTTGAGCCATAACAAAGGAAAGCACCAAAGGAATCGTTATGGGAAGCATAAATTGCTGCACATCCGTTTCTGAATCAACCGCTGCACCCACAGCCGCGAACAAAGCAGCATACATCAGGTAACCAGCTAGAAAATAAAACAGAAAGCAGGCAACGATCGAAACAAAATCAATGGACCCAAACGTATCCAGTGCCTCATAGGCCCCCGCAGTGTGTTTTCCAGGTTTGTCCATCTTCAGAGCTTCCAGGTTGGCCCCTTTTCTGAACACCTGCTCCTTCACCAGTTCCTTTTGAACAGCTTCTGCTTTTATACCACTAAAAAGAGCCGTTTGTGCGGCGGTATAAATTGAAAAGGTCAGGATAAGCCACAAAAGAAACTGTGTTAAGCCCACCAGGGCTACCCCGACAATCTTTCCCATCATTAGTTCAAAAGGACGAACAGAAGAAATGATCACCTCTACGATCCGGCTCGTTTTTTCTTCAATAACGCCCCGCATCACCTGTGCACCGTATAAGAAAATAAACAGATAGATCAAAAGACCTAAAACAAGACCAACGCCCATTTGCATAGACGTACTGGTTCTTTCCGTTGAGCCATTTTTAGCTATTTTTTCAGTGATTAAACTGATCGACGTTTGTGCATTCCGGATGGTCTTTAAATCGACATTGTTTTTCTGAAGCTTGAAATTATAGATCATTTCTTCAATGCTCGTTTTAATATATTCTTCCGTTACCACTCCCGGTTGCTCTTTATAAAAAAGTTTAACCGTTCCTCCTCCGGTAATGATATTGGAGGGCACGTATAAAACAGCGGTAAAGTCAGTTTTATAAAAATCCTCCTGGACTTTATCCAAAGAAGCCGTCGTATAAGTGAATTTGATATTTTTATTCGGAGGGATACTGTCACGAAACAAAAAACTTTCGTCCACCACCTCTATTTTCTGTTCTTCCGCATGATCTCGGGTAGCCAACCATACCGGCAGAATCATCGTGGAAGAAATCAACAGCGGGCCCAGCAGGGTCATGATGATAAATGATTTCTTTTTTACACGTGTTAAGTATTCACGTTGTATAATCAGGAATATTTTATTCATTTACTTTGGCTATAAAGATGTCGTTCATAGTTGGAACAATCTCACGTAACCCCTGAACTTCAGAAACACGCATAACAGCTTGCAGCAGGTCATTAGTAGTTGTGTTGGCGAGCAGTTTAACTTTCACCTTGCAGACATCTTCGACCTGTTCCTGTTCCAATAGCTGCGCACCTGCCCATAAAGCATTCGTAAACCCCAGCAGATTCCCCCTGAATTCAACTTCATATGTATTCGTCCGAAACGACTTACGAATAGCGGAAACAGAACCTTCAATTATTTTTTTTGAACGGTTGAGAAGGGCGATCTCATCACAGAGTTCTTCCACCGAAGCCATGTTGTGGGTAGAGAGCAATACCGTAGAACCATTGGCCTTTAACCTTAACAACTCATTCTTAATGATATTCGCATTAATCGGATCGAAACCGCTGAATGGTTCATCCAGTATCAGTAACCTGGGTTCATGAAGTACGGTTACAATAAACTGAACTTTTTGCTGCATCCCCTTTGAAAGTTCTTCCACCTTCTTTTTCCACCAGCTGGTCATTTCAAATTTCTCGAACCATACCTTCAGCTTTTTCATCGCTTCCGGCCTTTTCATTCCTTTCAACTGGGCCAGGTACAAAGCATGCTCCCCAACCTCCATCTTTTTATACAAACCACGTTCTTCCGGTAAATAGCCAATCTGAGAAATATGCTGTTGATTTAATTTTTCTCCGGCAAAAAAGAGTTCGCCGCTATCAGGTCCGGTGATTTGGTTCATAATGCGGATAAGCGAAGTTTTACCGGCGCCATTGGGGCCCAGCAAACCAAATACGCTCTGCTGACTGATCGAAATACTGACATCATCCAATGCAGTATGATTGGCATAACGTTTGACAATGTTTCTGGCGGCAAATAGCTCCATACAATTATTCGAAATATTGCTTCATCCGCTCAAAAAAACCTTTTTCATTACCTGTTGGATTGGGCCGGAAATTATCAGAATCTCTGAATTGTTCTAAAAGAGCCTGTTCTTCCTTGGAAAGTTTCTGAGGAGTCCAGACATTGATATTCACCAGCAGATCCCCACGTCCATATCCATTGATATCCGGGACTCCTTTATTTTTTAAACGCAATACTTTCCCGCTTTGCGTACCTGATTCAATCTTCACCTTTGCTTTGCCATCTACCGTAGGGACCTCAATATTTGTACCGATAGCAGCATCCACGAAACTGATATAATGATCATAAAACAAATTAACGCCATCTCGTTTCAGCTGATCATGTACGATCTCTTCGATAACCACAATCAGATCGCCCGGAATTCCACTTCTAGGAGCGGCATTTCCCTTTCCGCTCACCGACAACTGCATACCATCTCCCACACCGGCAGGGATCTGGATCGTGATAACATCCTCAGCTTTCACAATACCATCTCCAAAACACACTTTACATTTATCCGTAATGATCTGTCCTTCTCCTCCGCAGGTAGGACAAGGACTACTGGTCTGCATCTGACCAAGTATCGTATTGGTAACACGGGTCACCTGACCACTACCCCGGCAGGTCGAACAGGTCGAATGTCCGGAGCCTTTATGTGCACCTGTTCCATGACAGGAAGCACAGGAGACGTATTTAGAAACCTTTATCTTCTTTTCTACACCATTGACAATTTCTTCCAAACTGAGTTTTACCTTGACTCTCAGGTTGGAGCCTCTATTCACCCGTCTGCCGCCTCTCGAACCTCCCCCGCCAAATCCACCACCACCGAATATGTCGCCAAACTGACTAAAAATATCTTCCATGCTGAAACCTCCGGCACCTCCTCCAAAACCACCACTGGCACCCATACCCGCATGGCCATATTGATCGTACCGCTGTTTTTTTTCAGCGTTACTCAATACTTCATAGGCTTCTGCCGCCTCTTTAAATTTTTCCTCGGAAGCTTTATTCCCAGGATTTTTATCCGGATGATGTTGCAGAGCAAGCTTACGATAAGCTTTTTTTATTTCATCCACGCCAGCATTCCGCGACACACCCAATATTTCGTAAAAATCTCTTTTCGACATTTGATAAACTTAGTATTTGATAAACTTAATTAATTACCTACAATCACTTTAGCAAAACGTATCACCTTTCCATTCAGAGAATACCCTTTTTCCACCACCTCCACCACTTTACCCTTCATCTGTTCATCGGAAACAGGCGTGTTGGTTATCGCCTCCTGAAGGTCCGCATTGAAGACCTCTCCCAAAGGCTCCATTATACTCAATCCTTTTTGCGTTAAACTATTGATGAATTTAGTATAGATCAGATGAAACCCTTCCTTCACAGGCCCGATTTCAGTTATGCTTTCATTCAATTTAATCGCACGCTCAAAATCATCCAGCAAAGGCAGCACCAATTTGAATACATTCTCTCCTGCCGTCAGCGTACTTTCAATTTTTTCCTTAGCCGTACGCCGGCGATAGTTATCAAACTCCGAATACAAGCGCAGGTATTTATCATTCAACTCGGTTATCTTTTCTTCCAACCCCCTCACTTTATCCTGCCCGGAAGAATCTTCCCCCGCATTCTCTTCGGCAGTATTATCCGGCTGATCCGGATTCTGATCTTTTAGTTCACTCTCTGCTGCACTCATTTTATTTTTTTTAACGTTTTTCACTCTCTTTTGGTCTTTCTTTCATTCAAATAACCTGCCAAGTCGCAGGAGCATACTTCGGGCAAAGATAATACGCCAATTTGTCATTTCGCACCGGTTTTTTAAATAAAAAAGACAGGCATTGACCTGTCTTTTACGAACACGATGGTATGTTTCTTATTGAGCCAGCAATTTATCCAATTCCTGGTCCAGAGCCTCTCCTCGAAGTGCTTTGGCTATAATTACTCCCCGCGCATCTATCAGAAAATTCGTGGGTATCGCATTAACACCATATAACTGAGCCGCATCTGAATACCAGAACTTGAAGTCACAAACATGATCAGGCCAGCTCAGGTGATCATTCGCTATAGCTTTTACCCAGGGCTCTTTTTTCTGATCCAGGGAAACGCTAAAAATTGCGAAACCCTTGGCTCCCTTGAATTTCTTGTCTTTGTATTTAGTATAAGCCGCTACAACATTTGGATTTTCCATACGACAAGGGCCACACCAGGAAGCCCAGAAATCGACTAATACTATTTTCCCTTTAAGAGAAGAAAGCATCAGGTCTTTTCCATCCGGATCTTTAGACTTTATTTCAGGAGCCAGATTCCCTTTTTCAGTTCCGACAGCATTACCACTTTGCTTCCGGTCCGTTTTGTAAATAAAACCAAAAGTCAGAACAGCCACAGCAGCTATCAGTAAAAGCAGATTAATCCTTTTCATTTTATTTTTTATTTTTAATTCAACTAGTTTCTGAGTAAATCTACTCATTTTCTAACAATTTCCGCGCCAATTTTATTCAGCCGTTTATCTATGTTCTGATACCCACGATCAATTTGCTCAATATTATGGATTACACTTTTACCTTCGGCGGAAAGTGCGGCAATCAGCAGGGAAACGCCCGCCCGGATATCGGGAGAAGTCATAGAAATACCCCGGAGATTATGCTGGCGGTTAAGCCCGATCACTGTTGCCCGGTGAGGGTCGCACAGTATAATCTGCGCACCCATATCCATGAGCTTATCCACAAAAAACAAGCGGCTTTCAAACATTTTCTGGTGAATAAGAACCGTACCTTTTGCCTGTGTGGCTGTCACTAATACGATACTCAATAGGTCAGGCGTAAAGCCAGGCCAGATAGCGTCCGCAACGGTTAAAATGGAACCATCAATAAACGTATCAATTTCATAACTTTCCTGTTTGGGAATAAAAATATCATCGCCTCTTCGCTCCAGTTGAATGCCGAGTCTTTGAAACACGCCCGGAATAATTCCCAGGTGATCATAACCGGTTCCCTTAATCGTAATTTCGCTTTTGGTCATCGCCGCCAGACCAATAAAACTACCCACTTCGATCATGTCCGGCAATATCCGGTGAGAACAGCCCCTTAAAGAACCTACACCTTCGATGGTCACCAAATTAGATCCCACTCCCAAAATTTTGGCCCCCATTTTATTGAGCATTTTGCAAAGCTGCTGTACATAAGGTTCACAAGCAGCATTGAAAATAGTGGTTGTACCTTGCGCGAGGGTAGCAGCCATAATAATATTGGCGGTACCTGTAACGGAAGCTTCGTCCAACAGCATATAAGCTCCGTTCAGACGCTTTGCTTCTACTTTGTAAAATTCACTTTCGGGATCATAGGTAAATTTTGCTCCAAGATTTTGAAACCCTATAAAATGTGTGTCCAGACGTCTTCTTCCGATCTTATCTCCACCCGGTTTTGGAATAAAGCCTTTACCAAAACGGGCAAGGAGCGGCCCGACGATCATGATAGATCCTCTCAGTGCAGAACCCTTCTTTTTAAATTCCGGGGATTCAAAAAATCCGGTATTAACATCATCCGCCTGAAACGTATATTCTTCCGGGCCTGTTTTTTCAATCTTCACATTCAAAGAGCCCAGCAGGTCGATCAGCTTGTTCACATCCACAATATCCGGGATATTGCTGATCGTGACTTTCTCAGAGGTAAGCAGTACCGCACAAAGTACCTGAAGCGCTTCATTTTTTGCGCCTTGAGGAACCAGTTCACCCCTCAGCTCATGCCCTCCGGTAATTTCAAATGAAGCCATGCTTATCGATCTCCTTTATAGGGATTATTACGCTTGAATTTGCCCCCGTGTTTGTTATCGTGGCGATGTCCTCCCTTACCATGTTTCCCACTTCCGCTTCCGCCCCCATTGTTATTGTTATTATTATCACCGAACTTTTTGGTTCGGTTCCGGGCCAGAATATCGTTGGTATGACTTAATTTGGAAGCATCCTGCAATTTAAGTTCTCCGTCCGATAATTCCTCCAGGTGTTTTAAGATCACCTCATCATTCACCGAATCCCGGTTCCAGGTAAGGTAGGAACGTTTTAGCAGATTGGCAATCACTTCAATAAGGTACGTTTTTTCTTCACCTTCAGGATATTCACGGGCTTTGGCAATAATGCCTTCCAGCACCTTCCCATAAGGTTTGTACTTAATTTTTCCGGAAGGATAACTGATCCGGTCAGGTTTGGTAATGAAGGTTTCCCGCGTCGGCAGTGGATAAGGAGAATCCACATCCAGCTTAAAATCAGAAATGATAAAAATATGATCCCACAGTTTATGTTTAAAATCGGTTACATCCCGCAAATGAGGGTTCAGCTGCCCCATCACAGCAATGATCGCCTGAGCCACTTTATTACGTTCATCACGGTCCTTGACCGAAATCGCAAATTCAACCATGCGCTGAATATTACGGCCGTATTCCGGAAGCACCAAATGGGGAAGACCCGAATTGTAGTCCATTGAAGAAAGGTCGTTCTTGACTATTTTAGTTGGTGTTGTTTTAATAGCTTTAGGTATTAGTTAAAAAATGAATTGAGGTTTTATTGAAATCTGGCAGTAAACACTAGGAGCAAATATAAAGATTTTTCTGTTTCCTGCCCTTTTTTAATCCATTTGTAATGGTTAAATTTGTCATCCTTTAATTTTAACCTGATAATCCACAGTCCCTCTATATGAAATTTTTAGTCTGTATCAGCCAGGTTCCTGACACCACTACGAAAATAACTTTTATCGAAGGAAAAGCGCTGAACGCAGCCGGAGTCCAGTTCATTATCAATCCTTATGACGAAATTGCGTTAACCAGAGCCCTCGAACTGAAAGAAGCACTTGGAGGTACGGTTACCGTTATTCACGTGGGAACGGTCGGTACAGAACCAACCATCCGTAAGGCGCTTGCGATAGGAGCCGATGAGGCCATCCGTATCAATGCCGAACCGGAAGATGCTTTTTTTGTTGCTTCCCAGATCGCGGAAGTAGTAAAGAAAAATCCATTTGATGTTATTTTGACTGGGCGGGAATCGATCGATTACAATAGTGGACAAGTAGCCGGGATGCTTGCAGAAATGTTGGATCTGCCTTCCGTTTGTGTTGTTACTAAAATTGATATCAGTGGAACAGAGGTCACACTTGAACGTGAAATAGATGGAGGTAAAGAAGTCGTTTCTTGTTCGCTTCCCTTTGTTGCGAGTGCTCAAAAAGGACTGTCGGAACCACGTATTCCAAATATGCGGGGGATTATGTCAGCCCGTACAAAACCCTTACAGATCACGGAACCTTCTTCAGGTACTAAACTGACGGCTTCCGTTAGCTATGCAATGCCACCCGCCAAACAAGCCTGTAAAATGGTAGCGGCGGATAAGATGAACGAGTTAGTTGAGTTATTACATCAAGAAGCAAAAGTAATTTAAAGTATGTCCGTAATCGTATTCGCCGAAAACTGGGATGGAAAATTCAAAAAATCAACGTTTGAAGCCGTTTCCTATGCCAATGAAATAGCCAAACAACTTTCGACCAGCACCACCGCCCTTGTCATTGGGAATGTAAGTGAGGAAGACATGAAAAGTCTGGGTAAGTATGGTGCAGGCAAAGTGCTGAATGTAAAGAATGATAGACTCAACACGCTTGCTGCCCAGGCTTATGGAAACATTGTGGCAGAAGCAGCTCAGAAAGAAGTGGCCACGGTCATCGTCATATCGAATACTTATACCGGAAAAAATATTGCCGGTCGCATTGCAGCCCGCCTGAAAGCGGGCTTAGTAGCTGGAGCAACCGCTCTACCCTCTGCTACTGCCCCTTTCACCGTCCGAAAAAAATGTTTTTCCGGAAAAGGTCTGACCGATGTGGTCATCACATCCGACCAGAAAGTACTTGCTTTGACACCAAATGCATTTCGTGTGATCAGCGGCGAAGGTACTGCTTCCCTGGAAGCATTTGTTCCTGCACTAAAGGACAGCGACCTTAAGACTTCCGTTAAGGAAGTTAAAAAAACTTCGGGCAAAATTGCGCTGACAGAGGCAGAGCTGGTTGTATCTGCGGGACGCGGTTTAAAAGGTCCGGAGAACTGGGGTATGATCGAAGAACTGGCCAACCTGTTAGGAGCTGCTACCGCGTGCTCTAAACCGGTAGCGGACATTGGCTGGAGACCGCACCACGAACATGTGGGACAGACAGGAATTACCATCGGACCAAATTTATACATTGCCATCGGAATCTCAGGCGCCATACAGCATCTGGCAGGTGTGAGTTCCTCCAAGGTTATCGTAGTGATCAATTCTGATCCGGAGGCACCTTTCTTTAAGGCTGCTGATTATGGTGTCGTCGGAGATGCCTTCGAAGTCGTTCCAAGACTTATCGAAGCAGTAAAAACATTTAAAACCAGCCACCACTGAAAAAATTAAAATTGGATATCGTTGGTTTATCTTACAGCCAGACCCAATCCGGAGCGTATGCACTTGTTCTGGGTGAAGCCAAAGGGAAACGACGCCTGCCAATCATTATCGGGGGCTTTGAGGCGCAGGCCATCGCTATTGAGCTCGAAAAAATGACTCCCAGCCGGCCCCTTACACATGATCTTTTTAAAAGTTTTTCGGAAGCCTTCAACGTATCCGTCAAGGAAGTCATCATTTATAACCTGGTAGAAGGTATTTTCTTTGCCAAACTGATCTGCGACAATGGCGAAAAGGAGGTGGAAATTGATACCCGTACGTCGGATGCCATTGCGATCGCGGTTCGTTTTGCCTGCCCCATTTTTACGTACGAATTCATTCTTTCTTCCGCCGGCATTATTTTAGAAGATGAAAATACAGGTTCCGGTGAAGTTGCCCCCGCTGTGGAAGAACCCTCATTAGCCGAAAAAAAGGAAGAGGAAAGCGATATCCGGAAAAAATCTACCGAAGAGCTGAAGGAACTGCTTAACAAAGCACTCGCAGAGGAACAGTATGAACGGGCCTCCCAGTTACGCGACGAATTGAACAATAGAAAAAAATCTTAATGCAGCAATACCATGACCTGATGCGCCATGTTGTAGCACATGGCATAAAAAAAACAGATCGGACAGGGACTGGAACCATCAGCGTTTTTGGTTACCAGATGCGCTTTAATTTACAGGACGGGTTTCCCCTCCTTACAACTAAAAAACTACATACCAAATCCATTATACATGAACTGCTTTGGTTCCTGAAAGGAGAAACCAATATCAGCTATCTGAAAGAAAAAGGAGTAAGTATCTGGGACGAATGGGCAGACGCAAATGGAAACCTTGGTCCCGTTTACGGTTATCAGTGGAGAAGCTGGCCGACAGCCGACGGAAGACACATTGATCAGATCAGCCAGGTGATTGAACAGATAAAGAAAAATCCGGATTCCCGCCGCTTGATTGTTAGTTCCTGGAATGTCGGAGAAATAGAAAAAATGAAACTTCCGCCCTGCCACGCCTTTTTTCAATTTTACGTAGCGGATGGAAAACTGAGTTGTCAGCTTTACCAGCGCAGCGCTGACATATTTCTAGGCGTCCCCTTTAACATAGCATCTTATGCACTGCTAACCATGATGGTCGCCCAGGTATGCGGGCTTGCTTATGGAGACTTTGTTCATACCCTGGGAGATGCTCACTTGTATTTAAACCATCTGGAACAAACCCAATTACAATTATCCCGGGAAAAAAGATCTCTTCCAAACATGAAGATCAATCCTTCAGTGAAAAATATTTTTGATTTCACATTTGAAGATTTTTCACTGGAAAACTACGATCCGCATCCACACATTAAAGCTCCGGTTGCTATATAAATGCTAATTTCTTCCATAGCCGCCGTTGCAGAAAACAATGTGATCGGCAAAGACAACCAATTAATCTGGCGTCTTCCTGCCGACATGAAATATTTTAAAGAGATCACCGAGGGTCATTGCATTATCACCGGCCGTAAAAACTATGAATCCATTCCCGAAAAATTCAGGCCCCTCATCAACCGGACGAACATCGTTGTCACCCGGCAAAGCGATTACGCCGCTCCCGGAGCACTCATTGCTCATTCCATTGAACAGGCCATTGAAATAGCCCAAAAAAAAGCAGAAACGGAAGTTTTCATTATTGGCGGAGCAGAAATTTATAAGCAAACCATGTCTCTTGCCAATAAATTATACATCACCGAAGTTCATCACAGCTTTGAAGGCGATGCATACTTTCCTGTAGTCGACAGAAACAAATGGAAAGAAATCAGCCGGCTCGATCTGCCGGCTGATGACAAACATAAATACAGTTACAGTTTTTGTATTCTGGATAGAATCTGAGTAACGCAATTCTATTTTAATAATGTCACATTCCCCTTTCCGGAAATTTTCTGCCCGTTCGATAACGTAGCTGTCAGATAATATACGAAAACAGCCGGATCCATCTCTTTTCCCCTGAATGTACCATCCCAACCCGTTAACCTGTCTGTTGTTTCAAATACCAATTCCCCCCAGCGATCATACACCTGCATCCTAAATGCTGTGATACAGGCTGGAGCCCTTACATAAAGCATATCATTGTCACCATCACCATTGGGAGAAAAGGCCGTTGGTATAAATAGCTGCGAAGCCTCACAACTGACAACAGTTATTAATACACTATCGATTGCCGAGCAATTATTTACATCCCTTACGATCACACGATAGCTGGTCGTTTGGTTCGGATTCGCGATGGGATTGTAGATAGTGTCGTTGTTCAAAGATGCCGAAGGTGCCCATAAGTATCGGGTTCCTCCATTTGCCACTAATTGAACCGTTTGACCCTGACTAATTGTTTTCTCCGTTCCTACGATTGGTATCGGATCGGGTAACTGCAAAATACTGGCAGAGGTTGTTGCCGTGCAACCATTTACATCGGTAACCGTAATCGTATAAGTGCCCGTATCCAGGCCGGTGACCATTAAACCCGAAGAACCGTTGCTCCACTTATAAATAGCACCTGCCAGGGTTGGGCTTAGCTTGATTAGCCCCTTCGTTTCACCTTGACAAGTGTTGGTACTTATTGCCATCAATGCCGGCTCAGGCAAAACGTTTACCCTTACGGCAGCACTTGCAAAAGGGCAACCGGCGGATAGACCTGTCACGGTGTAAGTAGTCGTGGAATCCGGATCAGCCATTACGGACGAACCGGTAGTAGCATTTAAACCTGCAGGGGGAGTCCAACTATAACTGCTTGCCCCACTTGCATTAAGAATGACAGAGGTTCCCGCACAAGTAGCCATATCCGGACTTAGCAGGAGACTGGAACATAAAATGCTAAACTTCGCAATAATTACATTTTCATTCGTTACTCCTCCTCCGATAATGCTGTCGGCATACGTTCCTACAGGGAACCGGGTGGGATAAGTGCTTCCAATGTATGCATCTCCGGATACAAATACACTGTTGCCATCACTGGAAATATAACTTCCGTCATTTTCAGAATCATTTCCGTAAAAAGTAGCCCATTTCCGGACTCCGGCTGTCGTAAACTGCAAAATAAATACATTATTTCCTCCGCCCGGTGTTCCCAGGAAATAGCCACACCCGGAGCTTTCGGTCGGAAAGTCCGAGGAACCGGTTTGCCCACAGACCCAGACACTCGTTCCATCACTGGAAATGGAGTTGCCTGCATCTATTCCGCTTCCTCCATAATAAGTCGACCAGATCTGAGAGCTGTTAACACAACTCAACTGCAAAATGAACGCATTACTGCCTCCGCCTCCCAACAACGGTTGAGTGAAAGCACCAGCAGGAGACAAAACAGGAAAGTCTATGGATTCGGTTACTCCCGTGAGCCATGCATTTTTCCCGTCGCTCGAGATCGAATACCCCACATCAGACCCACTACCCCCATAATAACTGGCCCAGGTTCTTGTTCCGGTTACAGCAAACTCCAAAATAAAAGCATCGCCGCCACCATTTGTAACAAGATGATTATAGGCCCCGGCAAGGAACTGAACAGGAAAATTAGTTGATTGCGTATAGCCCGTTACCCATACAGTTGTCCCATCACTGTTAACGGCAGTACCATAATCCAGATCATTTCCTCCATAAAACGTGGCCCAGATCAGGACTCCTCCACTACAACTAAACTGTAAAAGAAAAGCATCACTTGTCAGTCCACTTCCCTTTGCCGGTTGATTATAGGCTCCGGCAATAGCTTGTAAGGGAAAATCGGTTGAACTTGTTTGTCCGGTCACCCATACATGAATCCCATCACTACTGATAGAATTTCCAATATCCGTCTTTTTACCCCCATAACAGGTAGCCCAGATCAAACTGTTACTGGCACAACTGAATTGTAAAACAAATGCATTCGTGACTCCGGCCCCACCCGAAAAAACCTGATTGTAAGCACCCGGAAAAATCTGGAGTGGGAAATCGGCCGAACTAGTTGATCCGGTCACCCATACGTTTCTGCCATCGCTGCAAATAGATTGGCCGATATCAATTTGACTTCCTCCATAATAAGTTGACCAGATAAGTTGACCACAACTACTGAACTGAAGAATAATTAAATCTACTTTCCCTACAAAACTTCCCTGGAAATAAGCTTGTCCTCCGGGAGGGCTAAGCGTTGGAAATCCATTGGAAGTGCAAGATCCGGTCACCCATACATTCTGACCATCCGTATGAACAGAATTGATTTCATCATTGCTGCTTCCTCCGTAATAAGTTGCCCAGATCAAAGTGGGATCTATTACCAGCGTAACGCCTGGATCATACTTACCTGGTATTAATCTTATCTCATCTCCCTGTAAAACGTAGCTGGTAGTTATTCTATGCCTCTTATTATCCTGATAGCTTACAGGTGGACCTTCCTCCAGATAACCCGCAGGAGTTCTGATTTTCAAGGAACCGTCTCGTTGTAATAAAGGTTTGTCTGTCCACTTATACCGAAGCCGTATGAGAGAAGGATCAGCTCCCGGGTGCACAATAAAATCATATTTAAAGCCACCCGTATTAGTCTTGAGTCGTTGGTCGTTAGTGGTTAGTCCGGTATAATCTGGCGATGTGCTCGTTTTACTAACTACGAAAGACTCCGTACTTGGTACTGAATAAAGCACCCAATCAATTCCAGGGTACACATTTCTGATCGTAATCTTTTCATAGCTGTGCACGTCCCTTACACCCTCCGGACATTGAGCAAGATAATAATCTGTGCGATCATCCATTTGTAATTCTTTCAGGACGTTTTCTTTTCTGATATCCGCTCCGGCTAATTCCATATCCGCACGGCAATAGTGAACAATCGTACGTTCGTTTTCATGCTGGGTATGATGAGAAGATAATTTAATTGAATTGTCTAAGGTCGGGATCTCAGATTTTTCTATAGTGTTAAACACATAACTCAGGCCAGTTGTAGTAATGTAGATATCCAATCCCTCATTACTCGCTTTAAACAATAGGTCCGTATCTGCGGCACACTTACCTGCTCTATTCTCCACTGCAGAATAGCCGTCTTGTAAATCGGCCATTTGACCTTTATTCTCCGCAAAATGAAGTCCTCCCTTTTTTTGCATCCAGCTTTGTACGCTTGACTCCAGCTCAGGATCAACGTTTTCTTTTGAATGATCTTTGCCGGCAAAAGCAACAACAGACGCGAATGCCAGGATAAATGTAATAGAAACGGAAATGTGAATTTTAGCGGAACGTGTATTCCAATAATTTTGATTCTCCAAAATTACTTGTTGCTTCTGATCAGCTCTACAAATCCAGAGCCTTTGTACGACTTCCCATCATACGACTGTGCTTTATAGATATAATAATACGTACCATCGGGAACGCTCGCTCCACTTTTAGTTCTGCCATCCCATCTCGTATTTATACTTCCGTCAAATAGTAATAAGCCCCAGCGATCATAGATGCTGTAATTCAAAGTTTCTATCCCCGTTGTTGTAAAATAAAACTGATCATTTTTCCCGTCTCCATTAGGCGAAAACACGTTGGGAACAAATATCGAATCCTTTGAAGTCACTCGTAAACAATGAGAAACGGTATCCATGCATGTTCCATTACTAACGGTAAGCAAGACACAATAATAACCAGGCTTATCAAAAACATGAACAGGATTTTGCAAAGCCGAACTATCTTTCTGTAAAGAAGAGGGATCCTGAAAATTCCAGGACCATTTTGTCGGACCAACAGACTGATCCGTAAAATGAACCGTATCATTAACGAGCGCCGTTGGACTTGGATTAGTGCTAAATCCTGCACTTACCGCACTTTGCGCAGTGATTGTAATCGTGGCAATTCCCTGGCAAGCCTTGGAATCGCTTACGGTTACCGTATAAATACCAGGAGCCAGATTACTCAAGGTATTAGATGTTCCTCCGGGCGAGGACCAGTTATAGGTATAAGGTGCAGAACCCGTCGTTGCAGTGACAGTGGCAGTTCCATTATCATCCTTTTTACAAACAGGGTTAGTTTGTGTTGACGTTATGCTGATTCCAAGATTGACAGTCAATTTTACGGAATCTTTTAAAATGTAACATATTTTTGAGGCCCCTCCGGATACGACTAAATTAACGGAGTATGATCCCGCCTGATTATAAGTATGCACCGGATTTTGCAAGGTAGAGGTATTTTGAATTCCGGAAGAAGGATCACCAAAATCCCAGGCCCAGGAAATAACTTTCCCGGAACTTTGGTCAGCGAAAGAAACATTAAAAGGAGCCGTACAAAGCGAAGCAGGCGTATTTTTGAAAGCAGCCGCAAGATTAAAACAGATAAACGAGGCCATATCGCTTTGTCCGGAATAAGGTCCGTTAAAGCTGAACACATCAGACGAGGTATTCGTCGTAAGATTAATCTCCGATAAATTACCGATTGCCGGAGAAGAGGGAGTGCCTGTACCGGCTATACCATAAATATTTCCATCCGTTCCAATAGCGACAGCCCCATAATAATTGCCGCTTGGATTAAAATTGATGCCATGATAAGAAGCATCAACAGTTCCATTCGTGTCACATCTGATGGAACCACAATATAAATAGCAATCATAGGGATTAAAAACAATATCAGCCCAGGTATTAATACTGACTGCATAAGGACCTTTTAGGGTATTTCCCGAATTAATATCTATTGCCACAAGCTGATTGGTTGAAGTAACCGTCCAATACCTTCCCCAGGGATCAAAGCAGCCATAAACCCCGTTATTACCAACAATTCCAAGATAACAGACTGATTTAGCTTTCCCCGAAGCATCCAGACGCATCAGCGAATCGTTCACATTGTTTATATAATAAAGATATCCGTCTTTAGGATTAGCGCCCAACGCATTGTGCTCAGGAGTCGGCATTTCGAAAACAAAAGTAACTTTTGGTGATCCCGTAGTATAACCACTTATGTAAGATAAAGAACCGTTGGTTAAAGTATCCTGAAAAAAATAAAGACGGGATGCACTGTCGCAGGGAAAGGTTGGCTGAGCCCTGGAGCAAAAGGAAACAAAAACAGGAATAGCAACCATTAACGTCCTCAAAAACTCAAACCCAATTTTTTTTCTCATCTACTACCAAATTAATCATTCTTTTCAATCTGGCAAAGGTGAGGGGGTGGAAATACCTTCCAAAAAACAAGAGCGAAGTTTGCTTCTCATGATAGTTTGTGGTATTTTTATAAGGCCCGAATAGTTAGTTCATGGGGGTGTATCGTTTCAGAAATTTTCAAATCATAATTCAATGCTTATGAGAAAAATCACCTTACTTCCGCTATTTTTAACACTGCTGTTTTTCACAGCTTTTTCTTTTTCTTCGTTTTCCAAAGCCAAACAAGACACCAGCAGATATGGAACTTATAAAGGGGTACGAACATTACTGTATTTCCATATTCCACCCGGTTACGATTCAACTAAACCCACTACCCTTCTGGTGGCTCTTCATGGTTCAGGAGATAAAAGTCCCAATTTTGTGACCCCTGCGTTTGACTCCTTATCAGATATGAACACCTCCTCTTTTCATAATTGTATTGTTGTTTGTCCGGAAGGAAACTTTTCTGTGGGTAGTGGCTATGCGTATGGTTTTGGTCCGACAGACAATGGCGCAGCCGGAGTTGCACGTGATTCGGCCATGAAATGGTACAATATTGACACGAATAACATTTATTTATGCGGCTTTTCCCAAGGAGGAGAAGTCGCTTTATATTATGGATTGAAAGATTATAATTTATGGAAAGGTTTGATTCTATGGGCCCCCGCACTTGATACCTATGCAGAGATTAATAACCAGACTGCGATACAATACTTTTATTCAAATGCAAAAAAGATTCCCATTTGCCTGGAAGATGGCTCGATCGATGCATTGTACCCCGCGGATACTTATTTATACCAGGTATTATTGGATTCAAATGCAATTATCAGCTTTACTACTGAACCGGGCATGGGACATCAGATCCCATATAGTACGGCACAGCAGAAAATGAACTTTTTTGCCAGCCGGAATTGTGTCGGGATGCCTTCCTTAGATGCCGGAATATTGGACGTTCATAAACCTTTATCCTGGCAATGCGATACAACGGTTAATCCGAGCGTAAATTTAATGAATCATGGATCCACGCAATTGGATTCTGTAATTATCAATTACACTATTGACAATGGTGCTGTACAAACCTATTTGTGGAAGGGTATCCTTGCTCCCTTAACTTCGACAACGGTCAGTTTACCCTCGGTTCCTGTCAGCGGTAATGAGGCCTCACATCATTTTTCGGTAGCTACTTCTTCTCCCAATAATGGAGTAGACGGCAATCCTTCCAATGATGCTGCGAGTCTGAATTTTTTACTAAACGGCCCAACAGGAATAAGTCTTCCTTTATTCGACGGTTTTGAAAATTCAACTACTTTATTTGACTCATCTGCAGCAATAAATAGTCAGGGAGGTCAATATCCATGGGCAAAAATAAGCCTGAGCTCTGCTCCTGTCCTCAGCGGTAAATTTGGTCAGGAAGCGGAATTCCTGCTCGGTGAATTTCCTGTAATTACCGGACAAGACGTATTTGCTGAACTGACCACTAAATCAATTGATCTGACTTCGGATAGTGCTCCACGAATGACTTTCGACATCGCAACCGAATTGGCATCTGCCAGCGGACCTTATGATACCCTGAAGGTGCTTATTTCAACCGATTGTGGTCACACATTCCATCTCATCTATCACAAGTCAGGTGATTCACTTGCGACGGTATCCGGAACGGCCAGTTCGTTTCCTGTCAGCCAACTACAGCTGAATAATTGGAGAACGGATACGGTCTCCCTCAGCGCATATGCCTCCAGCAAAAATGCGATCATCAAATTCAGGAGCGACAACGTTAGTACACATCTGAACAACTTATACCTGGATAACATTAACCTATTTGGCAAGAAAGGACCTGTTCCGGCTGGTATCGCCAATTATGCTAAGCCAGGTGGAGTAAATGTATTTCCCAATCCATTCAACGATTTTAGCACGATACAATTTACCACCAATGGCAGGCATTATATAGAATTGGACGACCTGGCAGGCAGAAAACTGACCTTTAATGAGTCGAATGAACCTCAGTATCAACTACAAAGAAACAACCTGGCTGCGGGTATGTACATTCTTAAAATATACGATGGACAGCAACAGTATCTTTCTGTTTCGAAAATTTGCATACAGTAGCTGAATTGCAGATAAACGACCAAATAAATCTTTTATCGAAACTCAGCTTTAGCAGAAGCACGAATGCCCTAAAGGTTATTTCCAGTTATTTCTTTTCCAAACTATCGGGAAAATCCATACACTGGGGCCTTCCCATCAGCATCGCAATTGAACCCACCACTTCCTGCAACCTTCGTTGTCCCGAATGTCCAAGCGGAAAGCGGGAATTTACAAGACCTACGGGAATGTTAAACTCCGGTTTTTTCAAAGAAACGATTGATACGATTTATAAAAATGTTTACTACCTGACATTTTATTTTCAGGGCGAACCCTATCTAAATCCTGATTTTTTAGAAATGGTCGCCTATGCTTCCGGAAAAAAAATGTATACCGGAACCTCTACAAACGGACATTACCTCAATGACGAAAACGCCCGCAAAACGATTGAATCCGGTCTTGACCGTTTGATTATTTCCATTGATGGAACTACACAGGAAACTTACCAATCTTACAGAATCGGAGGCAACCTTGAAAAAGTAATCGAAGGAACTAAGAACGTTATCCGGTGGAAAAGAAAATTGCGTTCAAAGACCCCACACATTATTTTCCAGTTTTTAGTCGTAAAACCAAACGAACATCAGACAAAGGATATTATGCAATTAGCCCGGGACCTGGAGGTGGAAGAAGTACGCTTTAAAACAGCCCAGGTATACGATTACAAACATGGCCATCATTTGATTCCAGAAAATTCCAGGTATTCCCGTTACAAAAAAGAAAAGAACGGCACTTTTTCCATTAAAAACAACCTGGATAACCACTGCTGGAGATTATGGAGTTCGACCGTCATTACCTGGGATGGCCTATTGGTACCTTGTTGTTTTGACAAGGATGCCCGGCACCAGATGGGCGACCTGAAGCAAGCCACTTTTAAACAGATCTGGAAAGATACCGCATACCATAACTTTCGTTCTGCTGTTTTACGTTCCCGCAAAGAAATCGATATTTGTTCGAATTGCAGCGAAGGAACAAAAGTATGGGCCTGAGTAAAAACACTCTGACGGATTAAGAAAATTTGATATGAATTGGATAACAGATCCTGTTTATTTAAATTTGGTCAGCACATATGAATAAGCTACTTTTCTACTGGATCGTTCTCTTTCCTTTGGCGGGTCTGGCTCAGTTCAATTTTATCAACGAATTTGGGGCAGGACTTAACCTACCCATACTTAATCCTCTTCATAACGCCTCACCTGTACCCGCTTTACAGCTGGATTACTGGCATGAATTTTATTCCAAAACTCATTATGTCCATGTAGAAAAATCCATAGAAACCAGAATAGGTCTTACATTTACAGACCTTTCATCGAATTCATTATACATGTTTAATGTGGGCATACAGGATAGTTACCGGCGTGACAATTACCTGTTGGCCTTTGGAGCAGACCTGGTTGGTTTCATTTCGCAATCCTCGAAAATTTCCGGTGAATTTATAGGAATGAAAAAGGGAGGAACCTTCGGGCAAGGCGATGGACTTGGAATATTTTACAAGTTCGGCCGGAGACTGAATGATAGCTGGTCGATAACAGCAGAATTAGGTGGATTGGTTTATTTAGGTAATTTCTATACTTATACCGGAGGTCCGATTGTTTGGAGAATAAATACCGCCCCATCAATTGGTTTATATCGCGGAAATATTTCCCTGGATTATCATTTTTAGAACCAGATCAGTCCGTCTTTTTATCTTAATTCGGGATCATCAGTATTTATCCGAACGTCCGAATAGTGAGCTCAGTTTGGTGGAAAGTCCGATTCTGAAGCCTACAGACTGATAATGAAAATTATCATAGGAAGTAACAATCTCAAATTTAAAAAGGCGGAAGATCTGGTCAATACCATAACTTAGCTCTGCATAATTGTTTAAAGAAGGGGTATATAAGTAATTGAAGAGCACCTCTTCTTTCAGGCCCGACATGCGCGGTAAAACAAATTGTGTTATCAATAGTTTGCGTGGTAAAAGATTTACGGAACCTGTGGCAAAATACTTATCCGTGGAGTATCTGTAATAATCCAGTAACCGGAATCCATTATCATTTTCCTGAATAATAGTGCTATTACCCATAAAATGTTGGAAGTCCATAAAATACATTTTATTGTTATTTACAAAATCGCCAAAATTAATCCGTGTTTCCAAAATTCCCCGGATTCCAATTTTAGATTTACAGCTTACTCCCAATTCAAGTAAATCAAAATCAACGTCGCTGTTTAATATGTCCTTCCAGCCCTTTTTATACTTTAATGTGAATACAGGCGCCGAACCCTGAACTTCCTGCTTGATGCCATTCCTGATTTTGTATTCCTTTCTTAAATAATATTTTAATGAGAATTGGGTTATAAATGCTTCATTTGCTGGAAAATTTGTTGAAGCAATTTCATTGTTTACGGGAGAATTGGATGTAAAATATTCCTTCCTCCAATTGAAAGCGGGAAAAACAGCAGGAGAATTACTTAACATCATTCGATTGGCTAATTCCCCGGTTACATTAAAATAAAAATGTTCTGTAACTTTTTGAGCGAGAGCTAACCTAAAATAATTCTTTTCGTAAATTTTCATATAGTTATAGCCCCATAGAGACGTTGTTATAGTGTTCAAAGCCTCACTAATTGGATTGGCCGAATTAAACTGTGTCCTGTCTTCTCCCCCCTCCAATGAAATACTTCCTGATGCCTGGTCTTTCCCATATTGATAAGACACCAAACCTTTACCGGTAAAGTCCTTTCTTGCCAATGAATACCTTGCAAATGGTTCAACGGTAAGTATATTTTTATTCTGAAATTCTTTTTTATAAATAAGGTTTGATTTAAAAACAACACCTTCAACAGTATTAAAACTACCACTTAAATACACCCAATTTATTTCGCTTGTAGAATCAATTTTATATTGTATGGTATTCAAAATTCTTTTTGTTGATGATTTTGCAGTAGAATCAATTTCGTGTTTTGTAGCAATAATAATTTTAACCAGGCTGTCTTTATTACTATAACTTTTATTTTCCTTTTCTGTGAGTGGGATTGTTCTTTCTTCTGCCCAATAACAACTATCCTTTTTATAAGCCATTGAGTCTACTTCCATTGTTGAATTTGATACCATTTCCGGTTCCTTTTCCTTTTTTGCTTCTTCCTTTTCATACATTTTCATTAGCTTTCGCATATTTTTTCGGGTAAACTTCTTATCACTATTCAACAAGGTCTCAATATCCTTTTCATTTTTGGCTTTGACAGATGAAGTTTCCGGAAGTTTTTCTTTTTCTGTTTTTTCGTCTATAATTTCAGGTGGCAATTGAAGTGCTTTATTCAACTTTATTTTATAATTGTTAATTGTTGCCTGATACTTTAAGTCAAATCCCAATCCATAAACAGTTCCATAAATGGTATAGATTTGGGATAAAGGCATCCATATTTTATCCTGAACTTCTGTGTAGTTTTGGGTACATACGTATGTTACACCTTCGTGTGTAGTTGTCAATTGCAAACTTTTAATACACCAAAGATTATCAACTATATAAATAGTCCCCTCAAATACATCATCTCCATTAGACCTCGGAATCACTCTTATTTTATTAATCTCATGATTGCCATCGTAAAATGAACCCTCCAATTTGAAGGAATAATAGACAAAGGCTCTTGGAGATAATGGGGAAACACTTCTTGCTATAATTGGCTCATAAAAACTGCCATTTATAAATTGAATTGGAGTTGGAGTTGGAACTGGTAAATTTGATGTGGCAGATATAACTTTTTGTTTGTAAATATTGGGTTGCTCGAAAGCCAAGTCGCTTATGTTTTCAAATAAAAATATTTTATTCGTATCAATTACTTTTTTGTCAGAATCATTCATGGATACACGAACGAGCCAGGGAATATGATTTAATTTCGCGCTTCCTTTGATATAAGACTTCGCAGAATATTCCTGCACCTGGTATTTATAAAATTTGGCCATTGCAATTGCTTTACGCATAATGGCATAAGCCGGGTCTTCATCCTTCAATTTTATTCTAACCTCCCCGAGCGTGTAAACAGCAGATTTCAAGACAATGTTCAGATCCAGCCAGTCATCTTTAACAGTTACGGTCTCTCTTTCTGTTTGGTAACCCAGACATTGGATTACCAGTTCATAAATTCCTGGAGGTACTTTTGTTTCAAATTTTCCATCCAAATTGCTGGAGGTATTGGAATGACTCGTTTTAACAAATATTCCCACATATGGTAAAGGTTCTCCCTTATCGGATACGATACTTCCTCTGATTCCACTTATTTGTGCTGTACAAAAATGTGTCAGTAGTGCGACAAAAATGGAAAGATGAAAAAACCGGGAAACACTCATCATTTAGCTAGCAATTCTTCGAGTTTTGCTTCCAATTCTTTGCCTTTTAAACCCTTATCCAGAATTTTCCCATCCTTGCCAAGCAGGAATGTTTGAGGTAAGAACTTTACCGAATATAATTTAACCGCTTCTGAGGACCACGCCTTCAAATCACTGACATTACTCCATTCCAGTTTGTCTTTAGCAATGGCTTCCATCCATTTCAATTGATCATTGTCCAGAGAAACACTTAGTATCTCTAATCCTCTGGGATGAAATTTTTTATATATTCCGACCATATTCTGATTCTCTTCCCTGCAAGGCTTGCACCAGGAAGCCCAGAAGTCCAGAAGCAAAATTTTTTCTTTAAAAGAAGAGGGACCTAGCTTTTTTCCATCAGGTCTATCAAAGAAAAATTCCGGTGCAGGGGATCCAATCTCCGTTTTGAGCATATAAGAAACAGACTCGTGGAAAGAGTTTACTTGCGTAGACCCAGGATACTTCTTTGACAGCATTTCATCAATTAGTTTGTATTGATCCACGTATCCATCCTTTCTTATTTCAGGAGAAAGTTGCCGGAGAGCGGCAACTGCCACTAAAGAAGCTGAATTTTTCGTAACGACATCCAATAAATATTCATTTAATTTCAAAGCTTCCAGATTATAAGCACTATCCGCCTCATTGGAGTGAGTTTCTGTTTTAACGGAATGCATAATAGAATCCATCTTTCGACAACTACGATTAGCTGTATTGTTTACTTCCCATAATGACTTTGAATCTGGCGAGCCTTCAATTGTTAAAAAACTACCCAAATTACGGGCGTCACCATTTAGCGTTACTTGTTGAGCTGAATCAAGAACTAACAGAACAAAATTCGTGTCAGAAGTGGATAGCCGGTAAAAGCCTATAGGAGAATTCACTTTTAAAAATGCAAACTCCCCATTTGAATCCAAGGTGACACAATCAACCTTATGCGGCCATTCCCATACACCCTTGTATACTATTTCCTCCAGGTAGAGTTGTTCCCCTTTTTTCGCGTTACGAAGTCTCCCCTTGAGTTGAAATTTATTTTTTTCACTTTCCGGCTTTTGAATATTGCCACAAGAAACCAGAATTAATACTATAGAAATGAGAATTACTATGTCTTTCATTTTGATGGCAGTTTATATTCGATGTTAAAATATCTTGCATACTCTTCAAGAGGCTGGAGTCCCACTTCAGCCCTGCGTTTATTAACATTTATTTCATCAACTATCTGATAAAACCCATATTTCCCATCCTTCATCTGCAGTTGTGAACCATATATCTGAGGCCTTTCATTTCTCATTTCAATTCTATCAACCAATAAAGCCAGTTGAGACCCCAGTGCTTTTCCATTTTTTACCGCCTCTTTCATCATTGGCAGATAATGCTCCTGTATTTTTAATTTTGAATGCTGAATGACCAAAAAAAGTGCAGCATTGCCTTTTACTCCAACCACATCTGTACCAAGCCAACCATACTTGTCCAAAATTGTAGTTGTTTTAACTAAGTTGATCGAATCTTTTTCATTAATAATTTTCCAAAGATCCTTCATTTCTTTTGAGTCCTGTCCTGACCTTTTCCGGATACTATCAATCATTAGGCGATATTTTTGATCTTCAGTGTAAATACTGTCCAATTCTGCAGCAAGCGGTTTGTTTAAACTCCTTTCTGCCTTGTCTTCGTTTCGCTTTATAGTTTCAAGCAGAGACTTCCAGCGCTTGTCATTATGCAACGGATTTAGGTTAGAATTGGTTGAGATATGCACATCTTCATATTCATTGAAATTATATTTCGCAACAATCTCTTCCAGGGTAAAAAAAGCACTATCAGGATAATTGGCCAAAGTCCAGGCACAGGCAGCATCAAATTTATTGTAAACCGTTCCATCGCCATGGTTAGAGCCAAATGCAGCTGAAAAGGAAAAGGCAGAAGCCTTATAATTTTTCGCAATATAAAGTGACTCCGCTTTTGCCACAAGATTGTAATATTCCGGTGAAATTACCTGTCCGAATGTTAAAGCTGTTATAATAAAATAACTTAATGTCAATAAGGTATTTTTCATTGTGATTTATTTAAAATTTATACATAATGAATTCTTATAGCAGTGCAAAGACCTAACGTTAATAAAGAACAATTAGTATGTTAAATTTATTTTGGACTATATTCAAGTATGTCACCCGGCTGACAATCAAGTTCCCGGCAAATAGCTTCCAGCGTTGAAAAACGAATGGCCTTACCCTTGCTTTGTTTAAGTATGGAAAGATTTGCCATCGTGATCCCCACACGGCCAGAAAGCTCTGTTAGCTGCATTTTTCGCCTGGCAAGCATAATATCTAAGTTTACAATTATCGGCATACTAAATTGGGTTAAGGATTAAATAGTCAATTCCTTTTCTTCCTGTAATTCGATCCCTTGTTTAAACACTTCTGCTATAACAAGAATAATCAAACCCAGAAATAGGGAGGAAAAACCAAATTGCAGTTCGATCTTACCTACTGACTTTGCAATAAGGATATCTCGAAACATAAAATCAACATGAAATAAAATATCGATAATGGGCTGGAGAATCCAGGAAAAAACAGACTCAAAAATTACCATATACCCAATAGTCTGAATGCTTTTTTGATTTGCATGAATAAAAGGAGAGCCATTAGAAAAACTTCGTGTTATTTTCCGAAGATGAAACAAAATCACAAAGGTTATGGCTAATTCAACTAAACGGTAAAGAAATAGAATAATCTCTAAACTTTTATTTCCATTTGGGAAAGGTACCGCCACCTGAATTGTTTCGATAGGCCGTTTATTTGTCTTATCTAAACGGTCAATAAATTTAATATCCTGGTTACTAATATCAAACGGAACACTAAAGTCGCCTTCCCAACCTTTGAACCAAGACGCATCTACTTGATTGGAAATAAAATGCAATGAACCCATTGAAAAATAAACCATCGTAAGTATAATGGTACTGTACCATGCAATATTTACTATACCGGTAACTGATTTAATAATTCCATTTTTTTTCATGGTTTGTACTTTTGGTTTAACATTTTGTTAAATAATGACAATACAAATGTATTCTTTATTTATCGATAAACAATAAATAAAGAATAATAAACGATAATTAATTATTATTTAATGATGTGGCTTAAAAGAAGCCCATTAAGAGTCGCATGGGACACCTCAGCTAATAGAAAAATCATTTTTTATTGAAGGTAGCTCCTGTCTTGACTTCCACATTATTGATCAGAGGATTTCCCAGGTTATTCACAACAGCGCCATTACTGATAGTACCTTCGATTTCTTGCGTAATGTTTACGCTCATCACCGAGCCATTAGTCCCTTCCAAACTTCCTTTGCGTGCGATAAGATTGGATGCATCTATGAGAGATCCGTGAGAAGAATAAATCCGGAAATAATCCGCAGAACCTTTTAATTCAATAATTACCCCGGAGGAACAGGAAAGCAGAGCTTCCTCACACTTAATTTTCATTTTTACCTGGGATCCACCGTTAAAGATCATGTTTAACTTTTTTGAAACAATGGTATCAGAACACTCAAGCGAAGAACCCGCCGAAAAATCCAAGGTTTCAATTGAAGCCGTGTTCAGTAGCACTGTTGTCACCTGGTCTGAATTTGTTTTAAAAACCGCTTTTATGTATAAATCCCCATCCCGGAAAGTAGTTCGGATGCTTTTCAGAAAATTCTTATCTCCCTTTAGTTCCAATGTCTCTGCTGAGTTGGTTGTTAATATTACCTTTATTTTTCCCTGTACATGAAGCCTGCTAAAAGCTTCAACAGGTCTTTTATCAATTATAATTTCTCCACTGGGAGGGATGAATGAGTTGCGCGTGTAATTCCTGGCAATCCCAATTAATATTCCAATAGCAGATAGAATTAGTATTAAAAGAAGCAACAAAAGTTTATTACTTGTTTTCATGAGTATATATTTTGGTTTTTTTGCCATATGGAATTATGCCCATACGTACTGTTCATTTTAATAGATCCGATCATAGAATTCTTTAAGGTCTTTGAAATTAAGCCCAAGAAGCTTCATGTTTCTGAATAAAGCAGGAAGTTCTTCTTTGAGAAATAATTCTTTCTTTAATTCAACTGTTTTTTCATATCCCTTATCTGTAACGTAATATCCAAGGCCTCTTTTATTAAATATAATACCCTTATCCTGTAAATAATTAAATGTTCTCATGGCGGTATTGGGATTTACTTCAAACTGTATAGCAAGCTCCCTTATGGAAGGAATTTTCTCTCCCGCCCGCCATTTTTTTTCTATTATATTTTCAAAAAAATGATTCGCTATCTGAATATAAATTGCTTGTTTTTCTTTAAACTCCATATCAAACCCGCCTTTCTTTTAATTTGTAATAACTTATCAATAGCATGAAAGGCCCCAATAATGCCCAGAATGCGAAACTTATCACCTTAGACAGACTTTCCATTAAATCATTATCAAAAACAGTAGTAATCCCGGATTCTCCTTTCTGACCCCATACTATTCGAAACATAAAACCACTGTAAAGGCCTGGAATCATCATTATAAAGAATAATAAAAGGAACAATGCGAATAATGTTTTCATGAAATTATTTTTTCTGAAGTAAATGGCTCCAAGGAAGAAAATGGATTGTGCTACTAAAAAAGTGGCTATACTTTTCCATACATATAAATCAAAAATCTGAGTATATACATTCATGCTGCTTCCAGTCAAACAAGCAATTAAATATAGGATTAAGGATATAATGAAAAAAAGAATTGTAAAAGCAGGAGAGGATAATAACCAGGATCCAACAAGTTTCTCAGCAGTAGAAACGGGTAAGGTAAGATAAGCATAGGCTTTCTGCCGGTTATTCAATTCCGCAAATATTTTGCTGGTAAAAACCAGTCCGCAAAGGAAAAGTGTAAATAAATAGATCTTGGGAAGTGTCGTTGTACTTTGAGGCCGATAATATCCCGTATAGAGTGAAATGACGAGAAGAACTCCAAATACTGATCCCGCAGAAACTTTAAAAGAGTTACCGCTTAATGTCATTTCTCTTCTGAGAAAATTAATCAGTCGTTTTGTGTCGAATCCATTTTCCATTTTCTTTCCTAATTAATAAATTTTGAATTAATACGTTCACTGTTCTTCACTACCCCATTAAAAAGCAATTCCAAGTCTATCCTAGTTTCCTCCCCCGAAACATTTTTTACAATACCCGATCTTTTTCCGCTGATCTCTTCCGAATAAAGTATTTCGTCACTGGAATTTTCATCCAGCTTATATTTAAAAGCAAGCCTCTGTGAAATCTCAGTAACATTTCTGTTAAAAATGATTTTACCATCCTCCAGAATCACGATGGTATCGATAAGGTTTTCCAAATCTCTTACCTGATGCGTTGAAATAACGAAGATTCTGTTTTCATCCAGACTCGATGCAATTATTTTCCGGAACTGACTTTTCGAAGGAATATCCAAGCCGTTAGTCGGTTCATCAAAGACGAGTAACCTTGCCTTGGTAGCCAGACCGAAAGAAATAAGAAATTTCTTTTTTTGCCCATAGGACAATTGCGAAAGCTTCTCTCCCTCCAACAGTTCAAACTCCCCGATCAAGCTGTGCAGCAGCTCATGATCAAATTTTGGATAAAATACGGAGTTGATCTTTACATAAAGTTTCATACTGATTTCCGGTAGCTCAAACTCTTCGGGCACCAAGTAAAGATCCTGTAGCATTTCGGGTGCTCTATCCCTGGATTCAAAACCGAATACCTCACATTCTCCCTTCTCGGGATATAACATTCCGCATATCTGTTTTAAAAGAGTAGACTTTCCAGCCCCATTTCTTCCAAGAAGGCCATAAATAGTTCCCAGGTGAAGCGTAAGATTTACATCTTCGAACAACTTCTTTCCCTTGCCGTAACTGAATTTGATGTTTTTTAATTCAATCATATTATACTGTATTAGTTATCTAGTACAGTACAAATGTAACGCATTATTTCACATTTCCAATATTTTAAATAAAAAAAGGATTTATCCAATTGCCTTGAATGCAATTCGGATAAATCCTATCGTAAATTATAGAGAAAAATCAGGAATACAGAATAGCTCCATCGAGCTATTCAACCACCAGGTTTTTGACAGCAAGCGCATTCTCACCCTGAATTCTAACGGTATAAATACCCTTGCTTAATCCATTCAACTGAATAGTTTCTGTATGAAAACCATTGGATTGATTTGGAAATACACTCTTCGTCATTTGTTGGCCGAGAGCATTGAATATGGAAATCACAATATCTGATGATTGATGAATAGTATACGACATATTTATAGCATTAGTACTCTTTGCAGGATTAGGATAAAGTTGCATGCCCATCTCCATCGTTTTACTTTCATTTATTCCAGTTGTAATGGTACTCATGCTGACAGACTTGAGAGCAGAAGTCAAACCAGATGCAACACTCGAATTAATAACGATCGTAAACACAGGATTGTGCTGAGTGGATACATACCAGGAATAAGTGGTGCTGGTGATGTGTGAGGAGCTATGTAAGCCAAAAGAAGTATCCGTATACACTTCTTTCAATTTCACCCGAAGAGCATTGGTATATATTGCACCAGGAACCTTTAGAGTACCGTACGCATCGGCAAGGCCGGAAACAGGCCCAAAAACATTATTTCCAGGGAAACTCCCGAAAAATTGGGCAGAATCGATATCATTGAAAGTGGAATTATAGGTAAACGGAAATGCCATTAACTGCTCCGTATTGCTGAATTTAAAGCCTGATTTAGTGCCGCTTTGATTACCTTGATAGTAATAACCGGAAGAAGTAGCAGAGTAATAATAGTAATCAGACCCAACGGCCACTGCGACTGTAGTACCAGGATAAGAACTTGCGTAAGGCGTAGTAGTGGGATCAATATAGCTCGTAGAACTTGTACCCTTACTGGTTAATTTGGAAAAGTCCCAGCTCTGATTAGCCCCTGAAGGTCCCGGTACAACACTCGTTGTATCCAATATATTGGAATTGAAAACATCCCCAATGGAAGGTGCAAAAGCAGAGGTTATTGTTGGTTGGGCATCAGCAATACCCGCTAAACAAACAGCTACGGAAAAAGAGTAAACTAATTTCATGTTTTTTTATTTTTTAGTACATTCAAATATATACATACCTGTGAGCAAAAGCTAACAATGAATCGAATTATTTCGCACCCATATTTTTCTTCATATCCTCCTGCAATCCCTCCAGGGTAGTTTCCTTATATCCCTTTGGTATTAGAAAAGTCTCCTCCTCAATTTTCTCTTTTGTGACACTCGTCGCTGCAACGTGGATTTTCATGCCATTGATCTCAATCGAGTATTCGAGCGGAAAACCGTCAAGCTCTTTAAACTTAGCACCATATCCCTTTACATTGGGGATTTTATCAGTATAAAACACTGTGGTAGTGTATTCACCCATCAGTTGATTTTCAGGAACTGTCACTTCAGCTTTTTTGCAAATATATCCGGCAATTTCCTTTGTTGCATCCAGAAATTTTATTTTAGGAGCGGGAGAATCCATTTCTTTTTTCATATCCTCGGGAGTTATTTTTATCAGATATTTATACCCCATCATATCCATTAAAGTAAAGGCCGTTTGCTTTTTATTATCAGCGATAACGGCGGTATTAGAGACCATTGTTTTTGAATCCATTCGGAAGTGGTCCCCTTTGATTTTATAGATTATCTCCATGCTTTTCATCATGCTCACAGCCTGAGCTGGAATACCTTTCACACCTGTCGTATCCATTATAAGAGAATACCTCACTGTACCTTCGAATTTTTCATTCTGTGCATATGCATTGCAGATGATCACCAGTAAAAAAGAGAACATCAGATATCTAAGAACCTTTGCCATGTGCTTGATTATAAATTATTTAATAATAAATAGCTAGTACAAAGATGCTGAAATTAATCAGCGCACAAACTCCCAAAGCAAACAAATCAAATACACCGGTATTTCACTATATTTAGTTACTAAAAACGCAACCACAGATGAACAAAGAACATAACTACCGCTTAACAGTCGAATGGACCGGAAACAAAGGGGAAGGGACTTGCGATTACCGCTCCTACGAAAGAAGCCATACGATTTCTGTCGACAACAAAGTAAATCTGATATGTTCCTCAGACACACCCTTCCTCGGTGACAATACCAAACATAACCCAGAGGACTTTTTGCTCGCTTCCATTTCCAGTTGCCACATGCTTTGGTTTTTACATTTATGTGCCGACGCAGGAATAATTGTTGTTGCGTATACTGACAAAGCAACAGGAACTATGATACAAACGGAGAAAGGCGGGGGTCATTTTACGGAAGTAACCTTAAATCCCCTGGTAACCGTTACGGAAAAGTCAATGATTACTAAAGCAAATGAATTGCATGAAATAGCACGTGAACGCTGTTTCATTGCGAACTCTCTGAATTTCCCTGTTAATCACAAACCGACTTGCATAATAACAGGCATACAATAATATTTATGGAACTAAAAATATTTCAGGTAGACGCCTTTGCAAATGCAACTTTTGAAGGAAATCCAGCAGCGATCATTCCTCTTGAACATTGGATAGATGAAAATAGTATGCCTCAAACCATTGCTTTCTAGCTCCCTATTGGAGCAAGGAGATTGGAAAAAACAAACTTACTGCTGTTCAATTATCAGAACGCAAGGGATTTTTGGAATGCACTGTTGGCGACAGAGTAGAAATAAGTGGCAAGGCTATAACCTATTTAGAGGGAAAAATTACTATATAACCACGGCATAACCGCAAATGTAAAGAAGCGTAAAATTGGAACTAAAATCGTCAATGAAAAAACTCCTATTAACATCCAATGGTTTTACCAATCAAAAGATTTTACACGCATTTAAAAATCTGGTGGGGAAAGAACTTTCCGATATAAAAGTCCTATATATACCCACAGCATGCCGAGCAAATTCAGCAGAGGCCTTAGCATATATATCCGCATCGAAGAATAATCTTGTTACCCACGGAATTACAAAAGAAAACATCACAGAATACAATCTGGATTCAGATCTTTCGGACCTAAGTAAGTACAATGCCGTATATGTAGGTGGGGGAAATACTTTTTACCTCTTACATAGAATAAAAGAAACAGGCTTTGATAAAAAACTAATCTCGGCGATCGAAAATGGACTCACGTATGTTGGAGTAAGTGCGGGCAGTATAATCACAGGGCCAACCATTGAAACAGCCGGCCCATTTGATGAGAATGATATAGGAATTACTGATTTTCGGGGAATGAATTTAACCGACACGATACTCATACCTCATTACAGTATACACCGTGAAAAAATAGTGGCCGATTTTAGAAAAAGCCTGAAGCATGAAATAATTGCTATTACAGATACGCAGGCCATTTTCATTCATAATGAAAAAACTCAAATTATCGGAGAGCCTTGAATCCTTCTCGGAAAATCTTTCATTCAAGATTACTCCTCCCCTACTCCTTGGTTAAATAATGTTAATATTTTGGTTCCTTGAGCACATAGGCATAGCTTTATCTCAATAAATTTCAGTGTTATTCATTATTCCACAATTATTTCTTCCTTCTGAATGAACCTTTTTACTTCTGAGTTGTATTAGTAAGTAGAATCCATTTTTGTTTTGTGAGTAAATATTCGATCATGTCTGATCCTGAGTTAATGCTTCACCTTAAAAAGGGGGAAACGCTTGCTTTTGACGAATTGTATGCCAGATATGGTAAACAACTGTTAGGCTATTTTATACGAATGTTAAATTATGATAAACCGAAAGCGCAGGACGCTTTACATGATTTATTTTTAAAAGTGATCGAGAAACCGGAACTATTTGATGGATCAAAAAATTTTCGCACCTGGATTTATACCATCGCATATAATATCTGTAAGAATATGTACAAGCATACTGAAATTGTTAAAGAAGTGATAGATGAGCTCAAACAGAGCAATTCTTACTTGGATGAAAATTTCTTTAGCCATTCAGCTGCGAAAATAGATGCGGCGGTATTCAAAAACGCGCTGAAAGCCGTTTTGTCAGAATTGCCTGCGGAGAAAAAAACAGCTTTTATTTTACGATACCAGGAGGAGCGTTCCATTGGAGAAATAGCAGAAATAATGAATTGCGAGGAAGGTACTGTTAAATCACGCATACATTATACCTTGAAAATAATATCTGAAAAATTGCAACTATTTAATCCATTAAATTGAAACTTATGGAAAACGGGGAACTTGAATTGGATGCATTACTGAAGCGCAGTATGCGATTTGATACCGATGAATTACCGGAACCTGATCCTAAAATTCAAAAAATATTAAGAGGTAAAGTAGTGTTAAGAAAGACTCCTTACAACAATTTCTTGAATAACGTATGGAGAATTCTTACGATGGATATCAAATTGTATCAGGCAGCCCTTGCTTTATCCTTGATAGTGATATTTTTTATCACACTGTTGACGTGCGGCACACAATCAAAAAATGCAGCGGCAGAAGGAAAATTGCTGACCGATTCATCCAGTACTTCCAACGCTCCCTCTTTAAAGCAGGAT
>Ga0206820_1036_pt1 | contig 35700 bp, 30 predicted proteins | sample Alteio_BWOrgCont_84_FD_152857 | JGI IMG/M metagenome (GOLD analysis project Ga0206820, IMG submission 152857) | Enriched cells from forest soil in Barre Woods Harvard Forest LTER site, Petersham, Massachusetts, United States -... | ecosystem: Environmental > Terrestrial > Soil > Temperate forest >...
GGAACAGCAGCAGCCAGGAACGATTTGTTATGTCTTTTGCAATGACCATTACCTGTTGGAAATTAACCGGGAATATTTGGAACATGATTATTATACAGATATCGTGACATTTGATTATTCACAACAAAAAAGCGGGCAGCGCAAAGCAAAAATTATTTCCGGCGACTTATTTATAAGTGTTGACCGGGTAAAAGACAATGCGGTTCAATTGGGCTTGCCCTTTGAAGAGGAACTGAGGAGGGTCATGGTACATGGTGTATTGCACTTGTTAGGATATTCGGACAAAAACAGCGTAAGAAAAAAGGAAATGAAAAAAAAAGAGGACCTATACTTGTCGCGTTTCTAAAAATACTTGCATGAAAAAACTTCTTCTGTTTCTGATCCTGTTTCTGATCCCTTCCCTGTTTTCTTTTGCTCAGCAAAAAGATTCCCTGCTTTGCAGGGCCTGGAAACTTTCCTCCCTGGAAGAATTCAGTACGGTCAATAAGCCGGATGAAAAACAAAAGAACGACGGAGTTACTTTTCTGTTGGACGGCACTGCGTTCCTGATTATGGAAGGAGTAACGAAGACAGGGAAGTGGAGCTTTGATAAACCCAAAACAAACGTGACCATTGAAATAGCTGATTCAAAAGAAAAATACCGGTTCAAACTGATAAGCCTTACCAAAGACCTTCTGCTGTATGAATACCAGAATCCTGAACTGATCCGGACCAAGTATTCCTGCTTACCGCTGAAGAAATGAGGCTAATGGGTGCTTTTTTGTTTACCGGATTTATGTATTTTGAAATCGATCTCCGCTTTTCTTACCTCGTTCTGCATGGATTCCGTATACTTGCGACTGAACGTGAAATTTTTTGATTTTTGATCATAGGAAATAGTGGCAATCGGAAAGTCGAGGTAAAAATCATCTACTCCCTTCATTTCTTTAATAAACAACAGATCAAATTCAAAAATAAAGAGCGGATCGGAAGTAACATTATCCGGTAAATCCGTATTAACGATCAGTAACCGGGAATAATAACCCGGAGAAGCAATGTGCAGGGAATAACGCTTATTCCGTTTCAAAATAAAACCAAAATCTTTTGTGCTGTTTGTTTTAGCGGAATCAATGAGGGTAGAACCCATAAACAGGTGAACGGTTATATTTCTCACCAGTGATGAATTACTAAAATAGCCAACGAGGGCCAGACAATCATCCTTGTCTATACCCTTCTTGGTTAGTTGTTTTTGGGCAAACCCCCTTGAAAAGAGTGGAAGTAAAAAGATAAGAATTAATATAAGCCTGTTTTTCATGGCCGCTTAATAATGTACAAAGATAGTATAAACCATCTCTTTTACTGTTCTGCAATTCATTTCTCAATTCCTATGTGCAATAATGCCTCCCCTACATGCACGACCGGTTTGTTGTTGATGCCGATAATGAAGCCATTGTCCGGGGCAATGAGCTTACATTCATTTTTATTGTAGGGATCGCTGATGGTTCCGATCACTTCCTCTTTTTCAAAAAAGGCTCCGAATTTCTTGTGGGTCCGGAACATACCGGCCTCTGAAGCCCGTAGCCATTTGTCCTTGCCGATAATAATCGTATGGGGATGCGGCAGGTCTATGGCTATCATGTGGAGGTTTTTTAATAAGCGAAGGCAGCCTTGAAGCCCTTCATCAATGGCTGTATTGCTGAATCGAAGAGACTCCCCCGCCTCGAAAACCAAAATGCTTTTACCGAATTTGGAGGCCTCCATCCGAAACGAACCATCGCGGTAAGGGGAATTGATAATAAAAGGAGGAGCGAATAATTTGGCGAGTTCAATATTTTTGGGTTCATCAAATACACAGCGCAGTTGCGGATAATTATTTATCCGGGCACCCCCCGTATGAAAATCCACACCAAAATCGATCAGGGGTAAAATATTGTGCATAATGTCGTGAGCTATCCGGCTGCCCAATGATCCGGTTTTTGTTCCGGGGAAGCACCGGTTGAGATCGCGACCGTCGGGCAGGTCGCGCTGGCTGAAAATAAAGGATACAATATTGAACACGGGTATCGCGATAATCGTTCCGCGAAGGGGTTTTTGTATACTTTCGTGTTTTATCAACTGGCGCAGGGTTTCTATCCCATTAATTTCTTCCCCATGCATTCCCGAGCTCAATAAAATAGTCGGGCCTTCATGGATAGAGCGAAAAACGTACGCAGGAGTTTCAATAACACTTTGACTGGGAAGTTCGTACTTGCTGAAAACAACTTGTTTGTTTTCTCCGGGTAAAACAGCCGTTCCATTAATTATAATCTCCCGGTGCATATTACTGAAATTCGTTCCTTTCTACATATTCAATAATTTTTCCGGCGATATCAACGCCGGTAGCGCCTTCAATACCTTCGAGTCCGGGGGAAGAGTTCACTTCCATAATTAAGGGGCCGCGGGAAGATTGCAACATATCAACACCCGCAATGCCAAGACCAAGTTTTTTCGCCGCTTTGATGGCTGTTGCTTTTTCTTCCGCTGAGAGTTTAATAAGCGATGCTTTTCCACCGCGGTGAAGGTTGGAACGAAACTCCCCCTCGCTTCCCTGGCGCTTCATGGCGCCCACAATCTGTCCGTCAACAATAAATGCTCGGATGTCAGCACCTTTGGCTTCTTTGATAAATTCCTGTACCAATATATTTGCTTCCAGGCTTAGAAAACCTTCAATGACGGAAGATGCGACTTTATGTGTTTCCGCCAGAATAACCCCTATGCCCTGAGTGCCTTCCAGCAACTTGATCACAACGGGTGCTCCTCCCACCTGGTTGATAATATTGTCCAGGTCTTTGGAACTATAGGCGAAAGCTGTTTTAGGCATACCCAGTCCTGCGCGAGCCAGCAATTGCAGGCTGCGTAGTTTGTCGCGGGAACGCATAAGGGCTTGTGATTCCACCGCGGTAAATATTTTCATCATTTCGAATTGCCGGACCACCGCACCTCCATAGAACGTAGCGGAAGCGCCAATGCGCGGGATCACAGAACCAACTCCAACCACTTCTTTCCCCTGGTAAAAAATATGCGGACGTCCCTGTTCAATGACAAGAACACATTTCATATGATCCAGTACCAGCATTTCGTGACCACGCTGTTCACCTGCTTCTATCAGGCGTTTGGTAGAGTATAGTTTGGTATTACGTGATAAGAGAACAATTTTCATTGACAGTTAAATTTTATTCAGGATATACGTTTCCTCTACATCCACTAGGAACCTTTTTTTTAATAATTTCCGTCCTATCAGAACCGGGAAACGCATACTATCCCGGTTAGTTAAAGATATTGATGTTTTTACGATTTTACGTCCCATTTGAATGCGGGTTTTAATAATATAACGCCTTTCCAGATCTCCGAAAGAGTTTCTAATATTCTTTTCGGTAAAATCCTCAAAAACAAGTAGCTGTTCGTTGTATTCGGGATGGGAAGGATCCAGTAGCTTAAAAAAAAGCAGGGTCTTACCGCCTTCCTGCTTTACTTCCATATCATGGCAGTGAAGGGCCGTTGTGTAAGCACCTGTATCAATCTTGGCATCGATATTCAGAATGCCAAGATCAGGGAAGGAAACTTTTTCCCTGCGTCCAATCGTAAGTTTCTGTTTTGAATTCTTCATATAAGGAAAATCAAACGGCCCTAAATTAATTAACTTTATCCAACTGATGCACAGCAAATCGTCTCCCCTTGATTTTATAATTGTTGGCCAGGGAATTGCCGGAACGGTGATGTCTCAGATCCTGCTCGAACAGGAAAAAAAAATCGTCCTGATAGATGACTGGAACTACTCCGCTTCTTCCAAAGTCTCGGCAGGTCTGTACAACCCCATTGTATTTAAGCGTTTAACAAAAAGCTGGAGGGTGGATGAGCTACTGCCCTTTGCAGAAATTTTTTACAAGCGATTGGAACAACAATTAAACGAACGCTTTTTTTTCAGGAAGGAAATAATAAAATTATTTTCAGAAGAAAACGAAAAAATATTTTGGCTGAAAAAGGCTAAAGAAGAAGGACTAAAAGAATACCTGGCAGAAGCAATCGAAGAGGTTTTTTTTCCGGAATCACTGAACAGCCCGTTGGGAGCTGGAAATGTCAGGAAGGCTGGCTATGTTGATGTAAAGAAAATGCTGAGCATTTACCGTGAATTTCTGAGGAAGCAGAACATCCTGGTAGAAGAAAAATTCAACTATTCGGATCTTCTCATTCAACCGGATCAGATAGAATACAAGGGCATACGGGCAAAAAAAATCATCTTTTGCGAGGGTTTTCGTGCGACGGAAAACCCCTGGTTTCAATGGCTCCCGTTTAAGCTCAGCAAGGGAGAAATTCTCACCATAAAAGTAGAGGGGCCGTGTCCGGATCAGGTCATAAACAAAGGTGTCTTCCTATTGCCCCTGGGAAACAACCTCTATAAAGTGGGATCAACTTATCATTGGGAGGATCTGAACGAACAGCCAACGGAAAAAGGCAAAATCGAACTTTGCGAAAAACTGGAACGCATCCTGAAAATTCCTTATCAGATTATCGCCCATGAAGCGGGGATCCGGCCCACCGTTTCGGACAGAAGGCCTTTAATCGGAATTCACCCGCAGCATCCTGCCATTACTGTGTTCAACGGCATGGGAACAAAGGGCGCTATGCTGGCGCCCTATTTTGCCGCTCATTTCAGTCTTGTTCTGGAAGGGAAAGAAACCTTGAATAAAGAAGTGACTATTCTTCGTTTTTGGAATGGGTGACCCTAAGCAGTAATACCTATTGCTTTTTAGCCCCTTGCGAAGGTATCGTTCCGTTTCCTTTTTTGGCCGGAGTTTTTCCCTTGCTGTTACTATTTTTGTCTTCCCTATGTAATTTTGCACCTCTTGCCTTCTCCATTGCACCTTCGTTCACTTTCGGGTGATCAGTTGCCGTTTGCGGAAAAACGGATACATAAGATAAAAGAGTGAGGGCAAAAAAAACAAAGACTATTAAATTTTTTTTGTTCATTGTCAATCGTGTTATAAAAGTACATGAGTAAAGCTAAAACAATAGTATGAACTAAAGGTGAAACTTCCATTGCTTTTTTAATTAATTTCGGGTCTTGGCTAAGCTTATTCTTGATATTGAATACGACTATAATTTTATTCTGTTTGGGATTTCCTGTCACGAAAGAGATTACCGGTTAAGCTGGGCTTTGAATAATACGCTTCATCTGGAGCTTGCTAAAACAGAGGATCTGAAAATAGATACCAAAAAGCAAAAAGAATCTCTTTCCCATGCAACCTTTTACTATGCAAATGAACAAGACTACCTGGAGTATTATTTAATAGCCAATAAAGGAACCATGGGCCTTTTATTACCGGAGCAAAAAGCTGCGGATTTTTTTCTCCTGATCAAAGGGAGTGTGACCGCGGAAACTAAAATTCTCCTGCTCAAAGCAGTAAAAGAGACTTCCGGTGTACTCATGGTTTTCGAAATAGATCCGAATAAATTAAAGTCCAAAGAAAACTTGCTTTTTTAATGTAATTTTGTTGCTATGATCAACAAAACAAAAATAGTGGCGACGATGGGGCCTGCCTCCACCCCACCCGACATTCTGGAAGCTATGATTATAGCGGGTGTTAATATTTGCCGTATTAATTTTTCACACGGTTCCTATGAAGATGCTAAAAGCGCAATTACGACCATCCGGAATATTAATAAGAAACTCCAGATGCATGTTGGTATTTTGGCCGATTTACAGGGCCCCAAATTGCGCATTGGCGAAGTGCTTAACAATGCTATCAATTTGCTAGTCGACAAGGAAATCATCATAACAACAAACAAATGTATCGGAGATGAAACACGGATTTACATTACTTATCCACAATTCCCGAAGGATGTCGCGGTTGGAGATAATGTGCTGATCGATGATGGCAAGATACTGCTGAAAGTACTTTCCACCAATCGTACCGACGAGGTCAGAGCAAAGGTTATTTATGGAGGAACACTTTCTTCTAAAAAGGGCGTAAATCTGCCCAATACAAAAATATCCCTCCCCTGTTTAACAGAGAAGGACCTGCAGGATTTGGATTTTGCCCTGGAAAACGAAGTGGAATGGATCGGGCTTTCCTTTGTTAGAAGTGTAACAGACATCGTAGACCTGAAGGAGATTATAAAAAAGAGAAACAAACGTGCCCGGGTGATTGCTAAAATTGAGAAACCAGAAGCTATTGGTGAAATCGATAACATTATCGATATGTCAGATGGCATTATGGTGGCTCGGGGAGACCTGGGAGTTGAATTGCCGATGGAGCAGGTTCCGATGATCCAGAAGATGCTGGTGAATAAATGTATTAACGCTTCCAAACCGGTGATCATTGCCACCCAAATGATGGAAAGCATGATCAGCAATTTTTCTCCGACCCGTGCGGAAGTGAATGACGTGGCCAATGCGGTGATGGATGGAGCCGACGCAGTGATGCTGAGTGGAGAAACATCGGTGGGGAAATATCCTGTGAAAGTGATCGAAAACATGAAGAAAATAGTTGCCGAAGTAGAAAACCTTGGGGCTATCTACTACCGGGAACACCCTCCCGTTTTAAAAACGCAGACGTTTATTTCCGATTCCATCTGTTTTAATGCCTGCCTGGTAGCTAAACAGGCAGGAGCGAGTGCCATTGTTTCCATGACCAATTCCGGCTATACGGCATTTAAAATTTCCAGTCACCGGCCCAAAGCGAATATCTATATTTTTACGGATAATGAATCACTACTTACTTCATTAAGTCTGGTCTGGGGAGTGAAAGGCTTTTATTATAACAGGTATGAAAGCACCGATCAAACGATTTCAGATATAAAGGACCTTTTGAAAGCAGGAGGATATGTAAAGACAGACGAACTCGTCATCAATATTGCCAGTATACCCATGCACGAAAGGGGAAGGACGAATATGTTAAAGTTGAGTTATATTAGCTAAGATCAAGAACATGATAAACACGAAACTTCTCCGGAAAATTTGTGAGACACCAGGTGTATCCGGTTATGAACAAAGGATCCGTGAATTGATTTTATTGGAAATAAAACCTTATGTTGATTCCGTCAGTGTGGATAACATGGGAAATATCACCGCAGTGAAAAAGGGTAAGAAGAACAAGAAGGTGATGATTGCAGCACACATGGACGAGATTGGTTTTATGGTTAATCATATCGATGAGGAAGGCTTTCTGCGTTTTATTCCCTTAGGAGGTTTTGATGCCAAAACATTGACGGCCCAGCGGGTCGTTGTTCATGGGAAAAAAGATGTGGTCGGCGTCATGGGAAGTAAACCCATCCACATGATGAGCGCGGAGGACCGGAACAAAGTCGTTCAGATCCAGGATTATTTTATTGACCTGGGGATGAAGAAAAAAGAAGTAGAGAAAATTGTCAGTATAGGTGATCCGGTTACCCGAAAAGGTGAGTTAATAGAAATTGGAGAATGTGTCAATTGTAAATCCCTGGATAACCGCGTATCGGTATTCATTTTAATTGAAGCCCTGAAAGAATTGAAACAAACACCCTACGATGTTTATGCTGTATTTACCGTACAGGAAGAAGTCGGAATGAGGGGAGCGCAGGTTGCAACATTGAATATACAACCGGACTTTGGATTTGGACTGGATACTACCATTGCATATGATGTACCCGGTGCGAAGGATCAGGAAAATTGTACGAGGATAGGAGAAGGAGCTGCCATTAAAGTGATGGACTCTTCCACTATTTGTGATTACAGAATGGTAGCGTATATGAAAAAGACCGCTATCCGGCATAAAATAAAACATCAGTTAGAAATTCTTACGGCAGGAGGGACCGATACAGCTGGAGTTCAACGCATGACCCCCGGAGGATCTATTTCAGGAGCCGTATCTATTCCTACAAGACACCTACATCAGGTAATTGAAAGCTGCAGTAAAGCAGATATCCGATCAAGTATAGACCTGCTAAAGGCCTGCCTCGAAGACCTGGACAAGAACAACTGGAGTTTTTGATTTAATCAGCTAGTTATCAGATAAGTATAGATTCCGTCGGGTTCAGGTTTCTCCTGTCCCTTAATCCCTCTCCTATTCTATGAAAATTTCTGAACTTTTGTGTCGGTCTTGCCTTTTGACTTTTAAAATGGGTTCAGAGGTCTATTTGTTTCACGTGGAACATTAAAATTTTGTGAGTGATGTATATGATTATATTTTTCTATTAATGTACAGATGTATCTTAAATAGGTAGAAGCTAGATTAATTTAAATGCATTTTATTTTGAATGAAAGTTGAGAGCATTGGTTGGGCATGGTTTTTAATAATTGGTTTATTTTATAGAGCCATTATTTGCGCTTTGGTCAATTAAATTTATGGCTGTAATTCAATAATGATGTGTATTTAAGGTTATTTATTTTATATTGTTTATTACTGTTCCACGTGAAACAAAATTAAATAGACACAAGGTCAATGCAATTTTTGGCTCAAATTTATAGGGTACATTTGTCCTGTTAAAATTTTCTATAGAGCTATTCTGTTATGTCTTCAAAACGGGCCTTGTTTATGCGCATCCTTGTCTAAGGTTTAGCTGAGTTTATGAATGCGACATTCGCCTTTTTCCTCCTCATTATTTATTTGTGTTATTAATCCTTACCCTTAACTTTGCGCCATGGAAACATTGGACTTTTGCCCCGTTTGTAATGCCGGTTTATTCGAGCCATTTTTAATCTGTAAGGATTATACAGTAAGTAGAGAGGACTTTCAAATCGTACGTTGCAAATCCTGCGGATTTGCGTTTACGAATCCCCGCCCACTTCCTAAAGAGCTTGGGAAATATTATAAATCCGAAGAATATATATCGCATACGGATACCCGAAAGGGTTTGGTTAATAGCCTATATCATTTGGTAAGAAAGTATACCTTGATCAAGAAATTACAATCTATTGTCCGTTTGTGTGGGCGACCTTCGAAAATAAATCCCAGATCTATACTGGATATCGGATCGGGTACGGGAGTCTTTCTGGATATCTGTACTAGAGCAGGTTTTAGTTGTATTGGGATAGAACCGGATCAGGATGCAAGAACCAGTGCTATGAATTCTTATGGGCTTGACATAAGGGAAGAAACAGAATTGGATAATATGACGAAAAAATCATTTGATGTGATTACTTTGTGGCACGTACTGGAACACGTACCCTTTTTAAATGAACGAATCATCCAACTAAAAGAGCTTCTAAAGCCCACGGGCATTGTAATAGTGGCTGTTCCAAATCGCTCATCTTTTGATGCAAAATACTATGAAAAATTTTGGGCGGCTTATGATCTTCCGCGGCATTTGTATCATTTTACTCCCAAGGATATACGTCAATTGTTTGATAAGCATGGTATGAAGATTGAACGGATTTTGCCCATGCGCTTCGATTCATTTTATGTTTCTATGTTAAGTGAGAGGTATAAGAGGGGAAAGATCAATTATCTGTCGGCGGTAATGATCGGATTAAAATCAAATTTAAAAGCAATAAGAAATGGAAGTGAATTTTCCAGTCAGGTGTATGTAATAAAAAACCGATAAATGAGTTATTTTATATGGATTTTCGGGAAATGTACCGAGAGATAAAGCCATAACTAAATGTTTCACGTGGAACAATACATAAATATTTGATTATCAAATAATTATGCCGTTTTGTTGAAAATTTAACGAAGCTGGGCAATTTCTGGATGAATGGGTGATTTTAAACGTTGAATGTTAAAAATAAATTGAGCTTTTGCAATTTGCTCAGAAATAATGATTTATTTTTACAGCCAAATTGTTTCCAATAATTTTTTATGTCTACAAAGGAGAATAGTATTCTTGTTCCAACAGACTTTCAAGAGCAGTCTTTAATTGCCTTAAGTCAGAGCTATAATTTAGCCCGCTTTACGAACTCGACAATATACCTGATGCACGTATTCGAGAAAGGCGAAGAAAAAGAAGCAGCGGAGAAAAAATTGAACCAACTTGCAAAGGAGACACAACAAAAAACCAGCATAGAAATTAAAACAATTTTGGAAGAAGGAAATCCATTTGTTGAAATAAATAAAGCAATCGATCGCCTGGAACCCCTGCTTGTTTTTGTCGGCTTGAATTCTACCATTTCTTCAAAAGCAATCCTTGGGCAAAATTCCTTCCGGATGGTTCGGGAATCTTCTTCGCCCGTCATTACTATAAAAGGGAAAGTTCACCGGGATGGCTGTAAAACGATTTTATTACCACTTGATCTGACCAAAGAAACCCGTGAGAAAGTCGGAAAGGCGATTGAGTTTGCAAAATATTTTGGCGCCAAAGTACAGGTACTTTCCGTGCTCCATAAAGGCCAGGAAGTTTATGAAAACAAATTACTGTCTTACTCTAACCAGGTAAAACGTTTTATACAGGAAAAAGGAATCGCTTGCGGGAATAAAACCGTACGAGGAAAAAACATTGCAGAACTGGTCGTCAATTATGCAAAAGAAATTGATGCAGATTTGATTATGATCATGACCAAAGCAGAAGTCAATCTGAAAGAATTTTTTATTGGCACCACTGCGCAACAGCTGATCAATATGTCTACGGTTCCGGTTTTGAGTATACGTCCTATGGTGAGAAAAGACACAACAACTTTCACAAGTCCTTTCTGAGATTACCAGACACAATAAAAATGGTCTTTTTCAGTTAATAAACGGGCAGATTTTGGTAGATCCCCATATCCTATGGAATTCTTAAAACTCAAAAGGCAACTTCTTCTTTTCTTTTTTTCGTTGGGTATAAATTTTTTCCTTGTAGCTCAGGTAACATCCATCGGGGAATGGAGATCTCATTTTGCCTATAAACAAGGCCTTGCCCTGGCGGAAGGAAACGGGAAAATATATTGTGCGACCCAGGGAGGCTTATTTTCTTATAATCTATCCGACAATTCCTTTTCGCTGATGTCAAAAATTAATGGTTTTTCAGATGTTGCAGCAACTGTCATTAATTTTGATCCGCTGACTAATACCTTAGTTATTGCCTATTCGGATGCGAATATAGATATTGTCCAAAATGGTGTAGTGACTAATTTACCGGATATTCAAATATCAAGTAATACCGGAAAGACGATCAATAATATTTTTTTCATATCACCTTATGCATACATTGCCTGTAGCTTTGGTATTGTAGTAGTAGATGTAAACAGACACGAAACAAAAGATACCTATTACATCGGTCCGGGTGGAACTTCTTTAAACGTAAGGGATGTGAACACAGATGGAGTTTCCTTATTTGCTGCGACCGATGAGGGAATATACACAGCTCCATTGAATAGTATTAATCTGGCCGACTTTAGTAATTGGACCTTGCAGACACGTGAAAGATCCAAGACTTCTCCTACTTTGCCGCATGGAGCTGGTCAGGTCTTTAATACTCTGACTTACTTTAATTCAAAAATGTATGCCAATTATTCTAAAAATTTAAGTGCAGGAGGAGGTTGGTTTTCAGATCAGGTGTATAAATTTGACGGAGAGAGCTGGAGTCCGTCTGAAACCATTAAGGCAGATAATTTTAAACGTTTACGGGTGAATAACAATTTTCTTGTTGCGATAGGTGAATATTCAGTAAACAAATTTGATGTTAATGAAGTACGGACAGGTTCCAATTACAATATTTATGGATTTGACAATGCGGCAGCGGCTCCAGCCGATGGAATAGTAAACAGTGACAACTCTGCCTGGATTGCAGACCGTAATTACGGTCTTGTCAAAGCATTCCCCAACTCTACTGCTGAAACTCTTGTTCCGAACGGGCCCCGGACAAAGAATGTTTTTAACATGGCATATTCAAAAGGGATTATTTGGTCGGTACCGGGAGGGGTTGGCCTGGAATGGGTCGGCGAGTCTTATAATTCGGATGGAGTTTCCATCTTTCAAAACAACAGCTGGTCCACTATTTCAGGTGTTCAGCCTGGAGGGGATATGGATACGTTGAAAGATTTGGTCTGTATAGCTATTGATCCGAATAATGCCAATCATGCTTTTGCAAGTTCTCAACTTAATGGAGTTTTGGAATTTAACAATAATTCGATGGTAAAAGTATATAACTCAACCAACAGTTCTTTGCAAATTCAGCAGGCAGTACCTCAGACTGGCCCGAATGCGGACAGACAAATTTTTGCTGCCGGCATTGCTTATGATACATTGGGCAATTTATGGGTTGGCAATACATTGACCAATAGTTTGCTTTCCGTAAAAAGTGCGAACGGAACATGGCAGGGCATTGATTTCACAGCTTTAGGAGCGAATAAAAATACGGTTGGCTCTTTGATCGTCACAAGCTTGAACCAAAAGTGGTTAAATATGACCAGGAATAATTCTATTCTGGTGTATAATGGGGTAAGTAACAAGGGAAAGTATGTAGCTAATTCATCCAACACAAAAATAATTAATAACATTGCCGGAAACGGCGCTTTACCCGGGACATTAGTGGATTGTATGGCAGAAGATAAAAACGGAGCGATATGGCTCGGAACGGATAATGGAATTGCTGTAATCTACAATCCGGCCAATATTTTCAGTGGAGCAGGAAGTTATGATGCCCAACCTATATATGTTCAGCAAAACGGATATACGCAGTTATTGTTTCAGGCTGAACTGGTAACTGCCATTGCTGTAGACGGTGCCAACAGAAAATGGTGTGGAACCCAGACATCCGGAGTGTTTCTGATGTCCGCGGATGGTACCCAACAGATTTATCATTTTACCGCTCAAAACAGTCCACTTCTTTCGAACATAATAAGCACGATTACAATAAACGGCAGTACCGGAGAGGTTTTTTTCGGAACACCAAATGGGATTGTTTCTTTTAAGAGTACTGCAACTGATGGAGGCGTTGATTTTGGAAATGTATATGCTTATCCTAACCCGGTAAAACATGATTATACGGGCGTAATAGCAATTAAGAATTTGGCTACCAACGCCGATGTAAGAATCACGGACATTACCGGAACGCTTATCTATAAAACGATTGCATTGGGTGGGCAAGCTATCTGGGACGGAACTAATTTTTCCGGAGAAAGAGCTCATACGGGAGTTTACCTGGTGTTCTGCACCAGTTCGGACGGTTCGGAAACGCGTGTTGCGAAAATTCTTTTTATCAATTAATGAAACGATTATACCTGTTTTTTGCAATTATAGGAACAGCATTCAACGTTTTAGCCCAGGACTTTACTAAAATGAATTTCCTTTTGGCCAAAAAAAGTCAAAAAGAAGGTCTGCAAAACAAAACAATTCGTGTCCTGGTGAAGGGAAATCCGGACCAGTTAAGAACGGACCTAAGTAAGTTAGGTGGAGGATTCAGGTATGCTGCCGGTGACATCTCTATAGTGGACATTCCATTAAAATATGTTTCCTTGCTCTCTAACAAAAATTATGTAAAACGGATAGAAGCCCGTACTCCGCATTTACGTGTGATGAGTGATAGCATGCGGATCAAGGCCAATGTAAATCCGGTTTATTTTGGACAACCTCCTCTGACCAGGGGATATGATGGTTCGGGAGTTGTAATGGGTATCATTGATACGGGTATTGATTATACCAATCCAGATTTCCAGGATAGCCTGACAGGTAAAACAAGGGTGAAATTTCTGTGGGATCAAAATGCTCCAACTGCAGGTAATACGCCTGTTAAATATGCTTATGGGCAAGAGTGGGACAATGCGGAAATTGATGCGGGACAGGCTGGTCTCAGTGCAAATGTGTCCGATATTAATCATGGAACAAACACGAGCGGTATTGCAGCCGGAAACGGCAGTTATTCCCCGGGACATAAATACAGGGGTGTCGCGCCTGCTGCGGACCTGGTCGTAGTCGCGTTGAATTTCAACGCCAGCTCTCCAACTGTTGTTACGGATGCGGTGGATTATATATACAGCAAAGCAGAATCTTTGGGAGAACCTTGCGTCATCAATTTAAGCCTCGGAGATTATTATGGTTCACACGATGGCCTGGATTTACAGGCCCAGCTCATCAATAATATGCTGACAGCACAAAATGGCAGAGCAATGGTGGCTTCTGCCGGTAATGCGGGGGGGGAATATTTTCATCTGGGTTACAACCTCTCTGCATCCGATACAACTTTTACTTGGTTTCAATTTACCACCGATAGCCTGATAGAAATCTGGGCAGATACCCTGAACTTTAAAAATGCGAAAATGGCTATTGGTGCGGACAAAAACAAACCGGGTTTTTTATTCAGAGGAAATACAAAATTTATAAGTGTAAGTGATAACAAAGGCATCATCCGGAAAGATACCCTTTACAATTCTTCAGGCAACCGGATAGCTGTGGTGGAATCTCATACGATCGCACAAGGTGGCTCTTACGACATTACGTTTAATGTCATTCCTGATTCTGCTATATCCGATTATAACTGGAGACTCATGTTGACCGGGGAGGGAAAATTCGACTTGTGGAATTTTGAATTAATGAGTACCGGTTTGCCGACCCTCCAAACATTTCCTTCCATGATCCATTACAAAATGCCGGACACTCTTCAAACGTTGTTAAGCAGTTTTCAATGTTTAGATAAGGTGATAACGGTAGGAAATTATACCAATAAGATAACGTATGTAGATGTTCAGGATATTCGTGTAGGTCCGGTTCCTAATATGGTGCCGGGACAAATTCAACTTAATTCGAGCATTGGTCCTACCCGTGACGGAAGGCTAAAGCCCGATATAGCAGCTCCAGGATCAATAACGCTGGCATCTTCCGATTTAAAGGTGGTCGCATTTTATGATACGGCTGCTCCGACGTTTGTTGAACAAGGAGGAAGATACATGAGAGCAGGAGGAACATCCGCTTCCAGCCCTGTTGTAGCGGGCGTGGCAGCCTTGTATTTGCAAAAATACCCGTCAGCCGACGCAGTGGCTGTTAAAAATGCCATAACGGCTTGCCCTATAACAGATTCATATACCGGAATGGTGCCAAATTATACCTGGGGATATGGTAAAGTCGATGCCTTCGCGGCACTTACGGCCTGTAATTCCACAAGCGCAGAAACCATCCGATTGAGTATTTACCCCAATCCCTTTATAGAACAATCGATCATTTCCTATGACTTTAATAACTTTAGCGCTTATTTGTCGGCTCAACTTACGATTTATAATGTGCTTGGAAAATTGGTCCGTACGATTAACTTAACCGATAAAGCTGGTCAGTTACTCTTGTATAAAGAACAATTGGATGGTGGCTGTTATTGTTACAAACTTCTGATGGATGGTAGAACTATTCAATCAGGTAAGGTGCTTATTCTTTAGGTTTCCCTGAACAGACATTATTTTAGACAAAGATAGATGCTACGTAGATTGTCCGTAATAATTATTTTTTTTCTGTTAAGTGTCTGCTTGCTCCTGGTAGTTAATTACCGGTGGAATGGAACCAATGGCAATGACTGGAAAGGCCAATTAAATGGAGCAGATGCAGGAGGATATTATGAATACCTTCCTGCTCTTTTTATTCGACATGATTTAGACCGGCTGAAACCAGAACTGGGTTTTGTGCGTAATCAGGATGAGCGGCAGGTCATAAAATATCCTCCCGGCGTAGCGGTTCTTTTATTCCCTTTTTTTGAACTGGGACATTTATTGGCCTGGGCCGGTAATTTTGAAACATCCGGTTATTCGGAACCTTATCTGAAATGTGTCTCCCTTGCGGCCATTTTCTATTTAGGCCTGGGCTTATTGGCTTTGAGAAAGCTATTGTTGCTGCTTAATATAAAAGAAGGAGTTATTGCTGTTGTGCTTTTATTGCTTGTTTTGGGTACTAATCTCGGGTATTATGCTGTAATAAAATCCGGGATGTCGCATGTTTATTCTTTTGCAATAATTGCCTGTTTTATCTATTGTATTGTTAGTTATTTCGAGAGATCAAAACCAAGGTACTTTGTTGGGGCTGCTTTATTCCTGGCGATCGCGTTGCTGATACGTCCGACGAATGTGGTTATCATTTTAATGCTTCCCTTCGCGGCGGGATCGTTCAGCAGATTGAATTTTTTTTTCAATAACAGAAAGGTGTTTGCAATTGCGGCGATTATTTTTCTTATGGTATGGTCCATTCAATTAATCAGCTGGCATCACCAGAGTGGAAGTTGGTGGGTATGGGCTTACAAAGGGGAGGGGTTTTATTTTTTCCACCCTGAAATTTTGAACGTTCTGTTTAGTTTCCGTAAAGGTTTTTTTCTGTACACTCCTCTGGCTTTGATCTCTTTAGTTGGCCTGCTCCCCTTGTACAAAATGAATCGTACAAAATTTTATGCACTTGTCGTTACTTTGACTTTCGCCATTTATCTTATTTCAGCATGGTGGTGCTGGTCGTATCAGGATAGCTTTGGCATGCGTCCATTTATAGATTATTATTCATTATTCGGAATTTTGCTGGCCTTATTATTAAATGGCCTTTCTTCTTTAATTTCAAAAATCATCGTGTATACATTATGTCTTTTTTGTATGTTGCTTAACCTGGTTCAGTCCTATCAATATTATAAAGGGATAATCCATCCATTTTGCATGAATGAAGAAAAGTATAAGTACGTATTTCTTAAAACGAATGAAAAGTATGTAAATTGTTTAGGCGGAAATATTGACCTACAGCCTTATTCCACAAGAGAACTTCAACTGATCCACAGTTATGTAAATGATTATGAAAAAGAAGTTGCGGACTTCACAAACGGAGAAATAAGTGATATGGGCTTTTGTGGGGAGCCCCAATCACATTGTTGTCACTATTCAGATCGAAATGAATTCGGGACAGAACTTAGCATTAAACCGGAGTCTGCTAAAGTTGTTAGCGGTATAGGTGTTTCAACATTGCATGAAGTGTTGTTTGCTAAAATTGAATTGAAAAGGTATGAAACATCCTTCAATAGCTCATCCGGAGCTTTACTGGCAATAGACATTACTTCGGATAAATCTGAATATTACAATGCAATTCCTCTTAATGACACGCCATCAGAAGAGGCAGGTAAATGGAAAAAGTATAACTACACGTTTGAAATTCCAAAACCGTTGAGTCCCAATGGCGTAATAAAAATATACGTCTGGAACAGAGGGAAAAAGGATTTTTATATAGATGATTTTAAAGTACAGATTTTCAAGTTATTCCCCTGATTAGTAAAACTTTGTAAATGTATAGACACTTTGGTGGTATGTTAGCGATAAACAAAATAACAAAGGTTTTTCGTTTAAATCCAAATTATGAAAAACGGATTTTTGGGCTCGATTTAATGCGGTCCCTTGCGATCATTTTTGTTGTTATGGGTCATGGTGGTTCAATGTTAGACAAAGCGAATACTGGTTTTCCTTGGATACCGCTTTTAGACGGTGTTGAATTGTTCTTTGTGCTTAGCGGATTTCTTATCGGCAGGATTTTGTTGAATATTTTTCAGAGTAATGGATCTTTTGGAATAAAGACGATTGGTAATTTTTGGGTCCGTCGCTGGTTTCGTACGCTGCCAAACTATTACCTGATACTTATTTTAAATATTATTGTCGTTTATTTTGGAATAATAAGGGAAAACATCTCTCATTTTAACTGGAAATTTTTTCTTTTTCTTCATAATTTCTCCGGTCCTTTTACAGATTTTTTTTGGGAATCATGGAGCTTAAGTATTGAAGAATGGTTTTATTTACTTTTCCCAGCCATTCTGGGAATTCTATATTTCGTTTTTAAAAATTTCAAAATAAAAAGAAAACAGATTTTTCTTACTGCTGTTTTTTTGTTTTTGCTGACGCCATTTCTTTTTCGAGTGTTTAAAGCATCACATATTGATGTGGATAAGTTTTGGCTTAGCGTTAAAATTTTTAAAGTGGTTATTTATCGACTGGATAGTATCGCACTAGGACTTTTGGCTGCATTTATTAAGTATTGGCATCCAAAAATTTGGTTTAAAATCCGCGATCCTGGTTTCCTGTTAGGCATTGGTATCAGTTATATTGTATATTATACGGAGTGGATACCGAATCATTTTTCTACAAAAGTTTTTCAACAGTTTATTACAAGTGTTGGATGTTTTTTACTGCTGCCTAAGTTCGATAGCCTTAAGAAGGCTCACCATTTATTGGTTAAAGTATGTACTCACATAAGCTTAATTTCATACTCCATGTATTTATTAAATCTAGCACTTGTAGCGGAAGTAATAAATACTAATTTTCCACCGCAAAACGCCTCCACTGCTTGGGGTTTGTATGGAATGTATTGGATTTGCGTTCTTATTTTTTCCACATTACTTTACAAATATTATGAAAAACCGATTATGGATTTAAGGGATAGATGGAAAGACTGCCCGTAAAACGAAATCGTTCGCTGCTGGAGAAACTTGTTGAAAAATGATTGCTGAATTGGGGTAATCTTACTCTTATATTTCAACATTGTTTCTTACCTTATATCGGAAAAAACATATACCGCTTCATTTTTGAAATAGAAAGCGGTGTCTTTTTTGTAGTTTATAATATGTTGTTTGTCCGAATCGTATCCTACCTTTTCTAAAGATTTACCTAAATAAATAAAATAATCGGCCTTTTCATTTATTTCTTCTCTATCGGTTTTGCTTTTAACGATGGTAATAAATGGATAAAGGCCCTGCTCGGTATAAAAATACATTGCTTTTTGAAATGGCCAGGAAAAGTCGATTGTTATTTTCCTATTTTCAAGTTGTCCCGTTTCATTTATCTGATGCAGTATACTTGTTGTATGAGAATCGAAATACCATAATGCGGTCTTATACATATTTGCATTTGTTAAAAAATTGTATCCGAAAAGCGCTAATATAAGCATGGGGACTACTTTATTGAGTGATTCCAGCATCAAGTCATATGAATAACACAATACTAACATTATCAGGGGATAGTAAAATAATGCGGTCCGATCAATTAAATACAATGTCCCAAACAGATAATGTTGGGAGATCGTTGATAGAACAGCGAGTGTCAATAAAACGATCAGGGAGTTCCCTGCCGTAAAGGAGACATTGTTTTTGATACTAATGATTAACAAAACACATACACGTGTAACAAATAGCATTATAAAAGTATTTAAAATGACGTACGTTATTGAACTTGTTTCGGGTGTGTATCGTGTATATTTTGTCAGTGAAATTAAAGTATCCGCATAAAAATTGCTATTGCCCCCATAATATAAATCTCCATTTTGATGTAATTTTCTTATTGGTTCATAAATAATTAAAGCGAATAATGAAGTAATCAAAAACAGGAAAAGCCAGAATGTTGGTTTATTTCTGCTATTATTATTGAGAACATAGGCTAATACGACCGAGAATAATAAAGGTACCCAGTAATTAAGCTCCGACAAATTACTAAGTACTGCGAAGGCTCCGGATACAAGTGTAAGAACCACAAGTTTTAGTTGCTTGTTTCTAACCAAAAGAATAAAATAATAAATGGACATGATTTGGAAGGATAGTCCCAAACCATACCCTCTTGCAATACTATAAAAATCGAGTAAAAATGGATTTATTAGTAATAAAGCGAACAACATAAAACCCGCGAAGTCTGAAAGAAACTCTTTTGCTATTTTATAAGAATAAAATAGATATAAAATAAAAGCTAATACATTCGGTAATCTTGCAAAAAAAATAGTATTCGAACCGAATGAATAGAAAATTTTTATAAGAAGCGTGTTTAAAATATGGTTATTGGCGTCGCTCGATGAACAATTGATAATATTGATATAATTTAAAGGAACAAAATCTTTTATAGTCCTAGCCTCATCGTATGTTATGTCTAATTTTAAAGCTCTTAAAAGAATATATGCAAAAATACTTACTCCAAGTATACCATAGGCAAGCGTGAGCTTTTCGATTTTTGCTATTAAATTCATAAATAGAATAGGATGACGTGGAACTTTCAAAGATAATGTATACTTTAAACATATGCTTCACGCGGTAAAAGGGATTGTTTTACGTACAACTAAGTATAGTGACAACAGCCTGATTGTAAATGTATACACGGACCGGTTTGGACTACAATCGTATCTTGTAAGGGGGACTCACAGTAAAACTTCTCGGGTCAAATCAAATTATTTCAGAAACTTAATGTTGCTGGATATGGTTGTAACGAAAGTGGAGAAACATCGTTTGGAAAGCATTAAAGAAATAACAGGAGCTTATAGTTATACTGCTGAGTTCGACCCTGTAAAAAATGCAATTTTTTTTTTCCTAAATGAAGTAATCAATAAAACGATTCACGAAGAAGAGCCAAATCAAGGACTGTTCGAGTTTTTGGTAAACGCCTTAAATCTGCTGAAATTGAAAGAAGGAAGCGTTGCTAATTTCCATTTGATTTTTATATTAAAATATACACAATACCTTGGATTTTTTCCAACCGGGAATTTTACTCGAGAAAAAAAATATTTTGATTTGGCGGAGGGCCGTTTTGTACAAGAAGAATATAAGCGAATACATCATTTAAATGAAACAATGAGCCGGCATTTTCATGATCTGATGAATAGTAAATTTGAAGTTTGTGAACAATTGATAATTACGAATGTTGAACGAAAAGCAATTTTATTGGCATTATTGGATTACTATAGATTACATAAGGCGCTCGTTTCAGATATAACTTCATATCTGCTTCTGGAACAATTATAATATTTTGCATTATCTCATACCATTAGAGCTCTAAATTGTTTTAATTTTAGTTAATTAGTAGAAGTCTAAGTATGAAGAAAATGGTTAATAAACAGTTGATAGTAGTCGGGGTGATCATTTTTTTGGGATTATTATTTCATTTAAAACACCTCAATGAATTTCCTTCCTATATTCATGCCTGGGCACAATCAGATAGGTATGCTTTATCTCTCGGATATGTAAAAAACAATCTTCAGTTTTTTAAACCGCGTACTTTCGTAATGAATCGCCAATTTCCTTTTGATTGGAAAATCCAAACCGACAATACTATTACGGCCGTTGATTTTCCAATTCACGATTATATCCCTGCTGTCTTTATGAAAATTTCAGGTGTAACCTCCGTTTGGATTTTTAGACTGTACATTCTGCTATATAGTTTCGTCGGACTGTATTTTTTATTTAAATTGTCTTACTTGAAGACGAAAGATAACATTAAATCTATTTTTGTAGTCATATTTGCGGGGACATCCCCCGTGTTTGTTTATTATCAGGATGGTTTTTTACCAACTATTCCATCCTTAGCTAATGTAATTATTGGGATTTACTTTTATCAAAAGTATTTAAAACGACATGAGCAGAACAACTTTTATTTAAGCATCCTGTTTCTTACACTTGCGACTTTAAGCCGGACAACATTTGCTGTTACCCTTGTTTCAATTTTTGGTTTAGAATTTCTAAGCTTAATAGGCGGAGAAAAAAAATGGAGGCCCTTTTTTATTTCTGGTGCATTCGCTGGAATATCAGTTATTTCATTCTATTTTTATAATGACTATCTAAGAGCGGTCTATGGCTCCCTTTTCCTAAACAGTCTTTTACCTGCAGCGAACTTTAGTGACGCAAAAGAGATTATCAAATCAGTATATAATAACTGGGCAACCCAATACTTTTCAATCATTCATTATTTGATATTATTTTCTTTAATCATTATTGCTTCGTTTTTTATTTTGAAACAAAAAATAAAAAATGATTATATGACACGCTCATTTGGCTTGCTAATTTTACTATTGTTTATTGGTTATTCTACTTTTGCTATTTTAATGCTTAAACAATTTCCTGATCATGATTATTATTTTCTGGATACTTTTTTTCTTCCGATCATTTTATTTTTGATTACCGTTCTTTCCTATATCCCTCGATTAGATCTTAAGTACTTTAAATTATACGGAGTTGTTATTGTTTTGGTTAGTGTCCCCTTAATTATTAATGCAATGAATTCAGAAGCTCATAGGAGAAATCTGAATAGTTTGGATAGGACCGCTTCTACGATAAATAGTTTTATGGGATCGGAAACGTTTCTGGATTCCCTGAAAATAAAGCGGGATGCGAAGGTGATGGTAATAGATGTCTATTCTCCAAATATTCCTCTTATCTTGATGAATAGAGATGGGTATGTCATTTTGTATACGAACGCTACAAAAAAAAACATACAGAATGCGTTGGGCTGGAAATATGATTACATAGTGATTCCAAATCAATTTTTTATCTCGGAGGTTTGTTCCACTTATCCTGAAATTGTTTCCAGAATAAAAAAAATTGCTGATAATGGAAAAATATCCATTTTCACTTTAATAAACAATAAAACAAATCGAAGTCTTACAGAATTCCTGGGATTGGAAAATGAAATTTCTGTTTTTCAAAGAACAATGACCTTTGATTAAAATATTCAGCCCAATGTGGACCTCTTCCCTAAAATTCTGTAAAATAAGCTGGAACTGGCATTACTTGTTATTATTGGTTATTACACTAATCGGGTATTGGCAGGTAAGTCTGTTTCAGAATCCCTTGAAATGGGATATGATCGATCAATATTACCCCTGGAGGTATTTTGTTGGGGATTGTTTACGGCATCATAGCCTACCCTACTGGAACCCTTACCAGTTTCTAGGATATCCGATTAATGCGGATCCACAAAGTGGAGCCTGGTATCCGGTGGTATGGTTCATCGGCTATTTTTATGGCTATGATATTTATTCTATTTCCTTCGAATTTATACTGCATATTTTTCTCGCCGGGGTGGGGATGTACCGGTTAGCAAACTATTTTTCTTTTGGGAAAAAGATTGCTTTGTTTATAGGAATAAGCTACCTGTTTTCGGGATTTTTTATTGGGAATTCCCAGCACATGACCTATATCGTCAGTGGAACCTGGATTCCTTATGTGCTACTGTTTTATTTGAAAACACGACAAACAAGATCCTGGCTGGATGCTTTGAAAACCGGTTTCTTCCTGTCTTTATTGCTGACAGGAGGGTATCCTGCTTTTGCATTTATACTTGGGTATTTTATGTTAGTTGTATTTCTATATTATTCCGTTAGCTGTATCCGATCAAAAAATAAAAGCTCACTTTTTAACTGGATAAAAATAAATGGTTTGATAATGGTTGCCGTATTATTATTAAGCTCGGCATCCCTTATTTCTATCTATGTGGCATTTCCTCATATCACCAGGGGAGCTGGTTTAACCCTGGAAAGAGCCCTGATATGTCCTTTTAGCCCGCAGTGCTCTATTTCTTTTTTACTGCCTTTTTCCGTGATAAAAAACATGGATTTTTTTCTTACGGATTTATCCATGACGAATGCTTATTTCGGACTTATTCCTTTTATTTTCTTTTTGTATTCCTTATTAATAAAGAAGACAAAATTAATGTGGTTATTTTTGGCATTTGGTTTTTTTGCACTGACGGCCGCTTTTGGCGGATATTTGCCGGTCAGGGAATTCTTATTCAGGTATGTACCATTGATGAACCTGTTCCGGTTTCCGAGTATATTCCGTTTGTTCACTATTATAAGTTTTCTTCTTCTTTCCGGATATGGACTTCAGTTATTCTTGCCGGACGCAGGTTTAAACAATGGTAAGGTCAAAAACATTTCCATTGCTGTATTACTCCTTCTTTTGACCTTTTTGTTTTACGCCCGATCGCAGGGACCTATAGGAATTATCGGATTTGTAAAAAGTGATTTATTCACTTTTTCAAAAAAAACCGCACTGTTTCAGCATATTGCATTTCAAAGTATCGTGCAGATCATGCTAACGATCGTTTTTATTATTTTGATATATAAGATTCCGGATAGAAATAAATTGTTGAACTATATCATCGGATTGCTGCTGCTGGACATGATTTTGGTCACACGACTGAACGCTCCCTATACCGTTTATTCGGAGGAATTCAAGTCAGAAATGATCAAAGCACATGGCGCTGGTTTTCCGAAAGATTATCCTTTGCCTCCTGATAAAAATATACTGGAAATTGCTGATACGGGTATGGGATTGAATGTCGGCCCCTTGTGGCGAAACCTGAATATATTTCAAAAGCAGACTGCCTTTGACGGATACAATCCATTTTTTTTGAAAAACCTACAATTTTTGGAAGACTCATTCCCTGATTTATTTTTCGCTACGATGAAAAACAGGCTCATCTTTCTTTCAGATCAGGTGGGTCAGTCCGAATCCATTTATAAAAAATATGCGGAGCATCCAGTTACCAATAAAAGCATTTATTTTGATCGGCAGGATTGGGCAACAATTGAAAAGATGAAATTCAAAAGCTCAAAAGGGGATACACTAAAAATCACTCAATTATCTCCAACAAAAATTGTGGCGGAAGTCAAAACAACATTTCCACAGATGATAACCCTTTTACAGAATAATTACCCGGGCTGGAAATTGAAAATTAATGGTGTGGAAACGAAAATAGTAACTTCTAATTTTTGCTTTATGTCCGCCGCGGTGCCATCGGGAAGCAGCAAATTGGAATTTTATTATTCCTCGGGTCGGATTTTTGCCGGGTTTATACTATCAGCAAGTTCGTTTTTTCTTTTTCTTTTGATTATTTGCATTGATTATTTGAAATCTTTTTTTTCAATGTCCGGCTTCGGAGAGATTGCTGCCAGGTAGTTATCCAAGATCATCTGTGCCATGTCTGCAAAACAGTTATTCACTATTTTTTTCGGAACATTGTCAGCAGCGGAGAAACTTTTTGTAGCCATTCCGGCTGTCAGCAACCGGCCTTTTAAATCATAAATGGAATAATGAACATTGGCCACGCGCCCATAATTTCCCTTGAAATAGCTGGAGTTGCTACCTGCGTCAATTTTAAGATCCAATTCACTGATAAAAACAAAGACTTCTGCTCCATATCGTTTATTAAGGGTGGACAATAAGTTCGGATTGGTAATCTTTACATTCATGAATTTTTTCTGATCATTGGTGGTCACAGCAAGCTGACCATTCTGAATCTTGGGTTTATCGCTTCGGGTATCCTTTTGTTTTTTGTTATCCGGATCCGGAAGAAGATCGTATTTATAGCCGACCGATTCGTAAATATAGCGTTGATCCATTGCGGAAGCACCCGTGTCCGTCATCAAAGAAGTTACGCTGTATTTTTTTTTAAATTCTGTCACCAGACTAAAGTCAAGTCCTGAACGAAAGCTATACCGTATTTGATTAAAATTCATTTTCGTTTCCTTGTTCACATTTTGATCTATTTCTGACATATATAGTTTCGGCTCGAAGGGGATGACCAGGACCTTCGGGGTGTCCTTTACCGTGGAGCCTGCCGGAATTACTTTCTTTTTTTCATCGGGAGAGTAAGAGCTGTTCTGGGAAAAAGAGCCAACTGTCAGGAGCAAACCGACACTAATCAATAACCCGATCCGGTTCCTGCAGGATCCAAAACGTGAAAAAGCGGGTTCTTTTTTCAATAGTTTACTTCGAAAACAGGCGGATAACATCATTACTATTTGCATACACTAACAATCCAAGTAACAGAATCATTCCGGCGTATTGTGCATATTCCATCACCTTTTCGTTCGGTTTTCTACGCGTGATTACTTCATACAGCAGGAACATCACATGCCCGCCATCTAAAGCGGGGATGGGTAAAATGTTCATGATCGCCAGTACCAATGATAAAAAACCCGTGAACTTCCAGAAATGCGGCCAATCCCAGTTTGGAGAATAGGCTTTGCCAATGGTGATGAATCCTCCGAGGGCTTTATGAGCATCCTTGACCGTAAAAATCACTTTCATTTGCTTTACATAGTCCCGCATGGTTTCAGCCGCCATGTGTATGCCTGCCGGAAAAGATTCCAGAAAACTGTATTTGCGGGTGGAAAATTCAAAGTCAGGAATTTTGTTTTTAAATCCCAACTTACCTTCCGCCGACACTTGTAGTTTAAAGGGAACCGTATCCCGTGCCCGGAGCACTTTTAATGTAATCTCCTTTTCTTTGTTTTGCTGAAGTATGTTTACCACATTTTGAAAAAAGGGCGTGGGAGTATTATTGACAGCGAGAATACGGTCGCCTTTTTTCAATCCCCCTTTTTCCGCAGACATCCCGGGCATAACAGAATCAACTTCGCAGGGATATCCCGGTTCAATAAAAGAATGATGCGTTTTGAAAAGTTGAGCGAATAATTCTTCCGGTATGTTAACATCCTGTTTTTGTCCATCCCGTTCTACTTGTACACTTTTAGCCTTGTTCAGAATAATTTCCAGAGGTATCTTGTTAAAATCAGTCACCTCTTTATGGTCCACCGCAAGTACCTTATCTCCATCCCTGAAACCCATTTGCAAGGCAAGTGAATCACAAGCGATACCATACTTTGCATTTTTTGCCGGAAGGTATTCTTCACCCCAGGCAAACAGCACCATTGCGTAGATCAAAACGCCTAAAATGACATTCACCGTCACACCGCCGCACATAATGATTAGCCGCTGCCATGCTGGTTTAGAACGAAACTCCCAGGGTTGCGGGGGCAATTTCATTTGTTCTTTATCCATCGACTCATCGATCATTCCGGCAATTTTCACATATCCTCCCAGCGGCAGCCATCCAATGCCATATTCCGTTTCTCCACGTTTTATTTTGAAGAGGGAGAACCAGGGATCAAAAAAAAGATAGAACTTTTCTATTTTCGTTTTGAAGAATTTGGCCGGAAAAAAATGTCCCATCTCATGCAACACGATCAAAATGGACAGGCTGAGTATAAATTGAATGGCTTGGATCATACGAGGTAGGTCAAATTTAAATCAAGGTCAAACTTATTTTGAAATCATTCCGCTTGCAAATTTACGGGTTTCCCGGTCAGTATTTACATAATCTTCATAGGAAGGTTTTGCGCTGTAATTAACTTTCTGGAGTGCTTCCCCGATAATATCCGGAATTTTCAGAAACCCGATTTTATCCTGTAAAAAGGCTGATACGGCTATTTCATTGGCTGCATTTAAGATACAGGCCATATTTCCTCCTTTGTTCATGGCATGGAATGCCAGCTCCAGGCAAGGGAATGTTTTTTTATCCGGCTGTTCAAAAGAAAATAGCGGATAATCTAAAAAATTGAAGCGTTTAAAGGTAGAAGTCAGACGATGAGGATAGGTTAATGCGTATTGGATCGGTAGTTTCATGTCGGGTAGTCCCATCTGTGCTTTCATGGAGCCATCCTTAAACTGGACGATTGAGTGTATAATGGATTGAGGGTGTACGATCACATCGATCTGTTCCGGTTGCAAATGAAACAGCCATTTTGCCTCAATTACTTCAAGGCCTTTGTTCATAAGCGTCGCTGAATCAATTGTAATTTTTGCACCCATGTCCCAGTTCGGGTGCCGGAGGGCCTGGGCTTTGCTGACAGAAGCTAAATACGGGATATCCTTTCCCCGGAAAGGGCCTCCGGAGGCCGTCAGGTATATCTTTTCCACCGGATTGTGAAACTCCCCCACCAGGCATTGAAAAATAGCGGAATGTTCAGAATCGACCGGGTAGATATTAACACCGTGTTCCTGAGCGAGTTTTGTAACAAATTCGCCAGCCACCACCAGGGTTTCCTTATTGGCAAGCGCAATCTGCTTGCCTGCCTTAATAGCGCTTATCGTAGAAGCAAGACCCGCAAAACCGACGATAGCTGTAAGTACCAGGTCGATTTCTTCCATTTGAACCACTTGTTCAATTGCCTCGTTGCCTGCAAAAACCTTTATGCCTTTGTCAAATAAAGCATTCTTTACAACATTCAGCTTCCTTTCATCCGCTATGACCACTGTATTTGGCAAAAATTCCAGGGCCTGCTGAATAAGCAGATCAACATTTTTACCGCCTGTCAAAACTTCCACGGAAAACAAAGCCGCATTCGCCCGAACAACATCCAGGGCCTGAGTTCCGATAGAACCGGTGGAGCCGAGGATAGCGAGTTTTTTTATTTGGGAATTGGGATTCAGGGATTGGGATTTACGGTTTCTTTATTTGGGATTTGGGATTAAGGAATTGGGATTTATAATAATTAATTCAAACATATTCATATTCTCTTTATATCAGCCAATTTCTAAATCCCTAATCCTAACTTCCTAATCTTAATTCCTTAATCCTAAATCCTAAATCCCAAATCCCAAATCCTTAACCCTTCTCAAAACACCATATAATCCTGGGGGTCAATAGGATTTCCATTATACCACAATTCAAAATGCAAATGGGGGCCCGTTGTTTGCTCCCCGCTGTTCCCGACAATTGCAATCACTTCCCCCGCTTTTACAAAATTACCCGTCTTCTTCATCAATACGGAACAATGCTTATAGACAGAAATCAGGTTATTACTATGCTGTATTTGCATGCTGAACCCCGTTTCAGTCGTCCAGGCTGCCATAATAACAGTACCATCCAGGGTAGCTTTAACCGCTTCATTGTCCTTTGCTGCAATGTCCACGCCATAATGCTCATCCTTGGCTTTGAAGGAACTGGTTACACTTCCTTTCAGAGGAGTAAAAAAGAAAAAACTGGAAATACCGTTCGTGGCCGTTTTCCCATTATTTATTGCCAGACTGAATTGTTCCTTATGCTCCACTTCATCCCGCAAAATAGAATCCTCCTTAGAGGCCTTATTGGCATTTATAAGCGATTTATAATCCTTTGCCAGGCCAGGCTTATTCGGAATACTGTCCGGTTGAATGGTTCCATTGATTACATTGTTAATGTTCTCAATGTATTTTGTTTTCAGATTTAATTCATATTCCAGGGAATCACTTTTTACGGCCAGGTCGATCAGCGACCTGCGCATTTTGGTATCCGAATAACCTGGAATATACTCCCGCAAAGGAGTAAAAGCGATCGTTATGATAACAAAGGTAATCAACAGGATAATCGTAGCGCCAACTCCAATCAGTAAAGGAATAGGCTTAAGTTTAAGAAGAAATTTCTCCTCAAACGAAGAATCATTGAGAATAACCAGTCGGTAACGATCCTGCAACCGTTTGGATAAACTTCTTTTCTTCTGTAGTTCAGAGGGCATTGGATAGCGTAAGGTGGCAAATATACCAAAGCTACGTGAATTTGGGGAAATTCAGTATGTTGCCTGGAGACAATGAAGGACAAATACCCGGTTTTTGCGAGAAAATTATAATAATTTTGGGGTAACAACGTTATTCGTGAGTAGATTAATTGAAACAGTGTAACATAATCGCGAAGGTTTTTTCTGTCTTCCTTCTGGCAGGGGCTTTGCTATTGGTGAACAGTTGTTCCACCAAGCACAATACCTGGATTACCCGGACTTTTCACAATACCACTTCCAGGTTTAACGGGTATTTTTACGCAAACGAAAGCGTAAAGGACGGCCTTTTCAAACTGGAAAGCACCCGCAAGGAAGATTACAACAAAATCCTTCCCATTTTCATTTATCCAAGCCCTGATCAGGCAAAAGGACTCTTTCCCGAAATGGACAAAGCGGTCAAAAAACTTTCTATCGTAATAAGACACCATACGATCACGACCAAGGCTAAAAAAGAAATACCGGGAGCCTGTAAATGGATTGCACCAAGTTACGTGCTTATGGGCCGGGCACATTTCTATAAACGGGACTTTTTTGCAGCTATGGAATGCTTCGATTATGTGGCCAGGACGTATAAAAAATCCAATGACCGGTTTATGGGCATGATGTGGCTCATTCGTACCAATGATGAACTGGGAAGCATATCGGAGGCAGAATCGCTGATTGATTTGCTGGCGGACGAGAAGGACTTGCCAAAAGATTACAAAGCAGAACTGGCAGCGGTAGAAGCCTATCATTTTATGCTGCGCGATAACTATGGAGGAGCCTTGAAGCCACTCAACAAAGCCATTGCATTAACCGGGGATAAAAAGGCCCGTGCCCGCTACACTTATATTTCAGCTCAGCTGGAACAAAAACTGGGAAAACTAAAAAAGGCGTCTGAATTGTTCAAAGAGGTCATTCAGCTTAAGCCAAGTTACGAGCTCACGTTTAATGCTCAGATCAGCAGAGCACGCTGTTTTGAAGTTAGCTCTGTCGCTGAAGGAGATGCTATTAAAAAGGAGTTAAAAAAGATGCTGAAGGACAAAAGGAACAGTGAGTATTTGGATCAGGTATACTATTCGCTGGCGGAAATCGCTGAAAAGGAAAAACAGATGGGAGATTGTATCGATGACCTCCGGAAATCGATCAAGGCCAGTATCAATAACAACAGTCAGAAAGCTCTTTCCTTCATCAAGCTGGCTGATATTTCTTTTGACAAAGCAGATTACCGGCCTGCACAATCTTATTACGACAGTGCGGTCTCACTTATTAAACCTGATTTTCCAAATTATGAAATGATCAACAATAAAAAGAAAAGCTTATCAGAATTGATCAGGAACATAACGATCATTACGAACCAGGACAGTCTGCAACGGGTGGCTAAAATGGGAACGAAGGAACGGGATGCTAAAATAGAACAGATCATACTTCAGGAAGAGGCGGAAGAAAAAAAGAAAGAGGAAGAACGCCAAAATCAGCTGGCCCAGGCAAAAGACAATGCTCAGGTTGTCCAGCAGACAGGTGGCTCCCAGCAGAACAACGGGCAGTGGTATTTTTACAATTCCTCCACTGTCACTTTCGGGATGGGTGAGTTCCGTAAAAAGTGGGGCGACCGTAAACTGGAAGATAATTGGAGACGATCTTCAAAAGAGATGGTTTTGGAAGACGGGGTGACAGCTGCCGGAGAGCAGGCGGAAGCCTCGGATACTACTAAAAAAGCATCGGGGGCCAAGAAACTCAAAAACAAAAAGGACAAAACGTATTATTTACAAAATTTACCGCTGACAGAAGATGCGGTAAAAAAGTCGGATGAAAAAATTATTGAGGCCTATTATACATTGGGCTCTATTTACAAAGAACAATTACTGAACAATAAAAAGTCTGCGGAAACATTTGAAGAAATGTTGCAGCGGTATCCCGAGAACAAATACAAACTGACAACGTATTACCAGCTGTACCGTCTTTCCCTGGCTTTGAAGGATCAAAAAAAATCGGATTATTATAAAGATATCTTTTTAACCAAATACCCTGAAACGGAATACGCGAAAATAATCCGTAATCCCGGTTACAATTCTGAAAAAGAAGGTAACATGAGTGAAGCAGAACAGCTATACACGGAAACATTTCAACTATACAAGGATAGTAATTACACTGCTGTGATCGCGAAATGCGAGGTAGCGGATACCGCACTTGGTAAAACCCCTTTATTGTCCAAGTTTGACTTATTGCATGCACTTGCCATTGGCCACACGCAGGGGGTCGATGCTTTTGAAGGAGCTTTGACCAGGATGATCATTAAATATCCCAAGAGTGATGTAAAAGACAAAGCTCAGGAGTACCTTGATCTGATCAAGAAACAAAAGGGCAAAGGCAAAAGTATAACGGAAACAAAAAAAGACAGTATTATTAAAAGTGCTGCGGAGTACCTTTTTGATAAAGATGCAGAATACTTTTGGGTATTTATTTATGATGGAAATACAGACATTAACAAAATAAAAATTAAACTTTCAGATATCAATACGGAATACTATAACCTTGAAAATCTTAAAGTAGATTATATTATGCTGGATAAAGACCGTAATATGGTTACCGTTAAATCTTTTGGTGGAAAGGAAAAGGCAATGACCTATTATAACTTGATTACAAAGGATAAAAAGGATATTTTTGCAACGCTTGATCCAACGAAAATAAAAACGTTTGTTATTTCCTCCGAAAATTTTCCTGTATTTTACAAAGACAAGAATATTGGCGATTATCTTGCCTTTTTCCAGGAAAAATTATTGAAATAGTTAGCTGGCACAATAATTGTGAATAATTAGATGAATTCAATTGTTATGAAAAAAATCTTGCTAGTAGTCTTCGTCGCCTGTCTGTTTACTGCGGCGGGTGGGGCTCAAAACCTGGTCGGAATGTCTTCCGGAGATATTACCTCTTACCTGAAAGACAAAAAGGGAATAAACCCGGACAGCCTGATGCTGAATAAAAATAGTAATGGAACCTCTTATATTTCCTACCAAACTGCCGAAAAAAAAATTGTTTATTTTCTTGATTCAAGCAATACCTGTTATACGTATCGGGTGATCTATCCTTACAACCAACTTAATTCGGTTCTTAAAAAACTGGACGAGCAATTTGTTCCTCAGGGGCGTTTCAAATGGCTGGTATATGGCCGGCAGACTTTCGTGATAACGCTGGAACCGAATGAAGATTTCTTCGTTACGGACATGTCGCTGCAATAAATCCGCTTTTTTCTTATATTGCATCATGAGAAACCTGGTATTACTCGGTTTGTTTTCAGTAACGGTAGCCTGCACGAAAACAATAACTTCTCCTCCGGTAACTACTACTGTTGTTAAAACCAACACCATTTATCTGGACACGAATATTTCTGTCTTTAAATTATGCCTCAGTACCTGGAAACTGGACAGCGTGTCCGTTAACCATGCCCCCCAAATAAAAGGGACAGCAAATTATCAGGAAACATTCACATTAGACGGTCAGTTTAATTTCTCCTGTCCCTCTTACCAGCCGGCCGATCAGAATTATACTTACCAACTGGTAGGTAATGTGATCAAATTCAAAAATCAATTTACCCCCGAAGGAGCCTATGACTATATTATTGTATCATTAACAAACAATGCTTTGCATTATTATATCACGAACAATACGAATTATTACGAGGATTATTATTTAACACATTAAGCTAAATAAAATTGAATTTTCCGATTGGTTCGGCTATTTTTTTCCCTTCGATCAAAAATCCATCATGTCCATAGGAAGAATCTATGGAAACACAGACCGAATGAGGGATGTGCTCAGCAAGGTACTTTTGTTCGGTTAAAGGACAAAGCATGTCGCTGTTGATTCCAATGATAAGCGTATTGGCGGACAATTGAGACAAGGCCTTTTCAACACTACCCCGGTTCCTCCCGATATTATGACTGTCCATAGCTTTGGTAAGCAGCCAATAGGATTGAGCATTGAAACGCTTAACTAACTTTTCTCCCTGGTAATGAATGTAGGAGGATGCTTTGAAATGATCCGTCTTTTGGTGTTCCGGATCATCCTGGGTCTGCACAAACAGCTCATAATTCCGATAGGTGAGCATCCCGATGGCCCTGGCTGTTTTGAGACCAGCGGCTCCGGCTGAAGCGGAACGGTCTTTCCAGGTCGGGTCAGTTTCAATGGCCAGACGCTGGGCAGTATGTATGGCGATCCCCCAGGCGGACTCCTTTGCGCTGGTTGTTAAAAGAACCAGCTTATGGAAGACAGCGGGCTCCATAAAAGCCCATTCCAATAATTGGTAGCCACCCATAGATCCTCCCAGCCCGATATGTATTTTTTTAATCCCGAGATGCTCCCGCAAAAGAATATGCGCATTGACCATGTCACGTATCGTGACCTGTGGAAAGCTGGAATAATAAGGTTGATGTGTTTCAGAGTTAATCGATAAAGGGCCGGTCGTCCCATAACACGAAGCGAGTATATTGGCACAGATAATATAATAATCAGCAGGATCAAACCGTTTTCCCTTACCTACCAGGCTACTCCACCAGTCCGTCACATCCGAATTGGCAGTCAAAGCATGGCAAATCCAGATAACATTCGATTTTTCGGCATTCAGTTGACCATACGTATGATAAGCAATCTCAAGCCCGGGAAGGTATTTCCCTGATTCTAATTTGAACGGATGGGGATATGTAACTATTTTTTTACTCACCAGTTTTCTAAAATTACTTAAAAATTTTTAGCCAGGTACTTTTGGACAAACTGAAAAATTGAATGTAAAAGGAAGAAAGGGAAGACTTATGCTTCTTCCTCCTCTTTTTTCAATTCAAAAAAGTAGTCGTAATTCGCAAAAGACACAAAGGAAATTAAGAGATAAAAAAACAATAAGCGCCTTTGTTCGCATGGTTATATAGTTTAATTTTAGCAGCTAAAGTAAAAATTATTATCGCATGCGTGTGGAACTGAAAAGAGTGGACGATGCCTTCCAGATAGAAGCCATTGCCGGGAATGGCAAAACCATTCAGTTTGACGGATCGCTGAAAATAGGTGGTCATGATAGAGGCGTGAGCCCTATGCAAAGCCTGCTAATGGCAATGGGAAGTTGCAGCGCCATTGATGTCGTGATGATCTTGCAAAAACAAAAGCAGGAAATAAAAGATTTTCAGATCAGCATTGACGGAGAACGCGAAGCGGATAAAGAACCCTCCCTTTGGAAAACCATTCACGCACATTTCAAACTACAAGGAAAAATTGACAAAGACAAAGCCCTGAGAGCTGTTGAACTTTCCATGAATAAATACTGCTCGGTGGCGGCTACCTTAAGAGCCGCCGGAGCTGAAATAACCTTTGACGTGTCAGTTACCGACAGGTAGGTGTTAATTACAAACAGACCCATGCATCCGGAAAAAAACACAGATTTTACATTTCATCCCGATACGGACACCGGCCTCTTATTGTGGCAGGCATCCAATAAATGGCAGCGTACGCTTAAAAAGGTGTTGGACAAACACAACCTGACGCATGTGCAGTATATCATTCTTGCCAGCGCCCGAAAACTGAATGCGATGCAAAAGAATACCACACAGATGTCCCTGGCGACCTTTGCCGGAATAGATAAGATGATGGCCTCGAAAGTGCTGAGAACGCTTGAGCGAAAGAAACTGATCAAACGGATGGAAAATGAAAAAGATGTACGGTCCATGAAAATTGAGATCACTTCTTTTGGTAAAGTAAGTCTATCCAGAGCCGCTGTAGAAGTAAAAAAATCGGATAGCTTGTTTTTTTCGAAAGTCTCTAAAAAACAAAAAGGGTTTACGAAAAAACTAAAATCGCTGCTGTAAAAAATAAAACAGTTCCAGGTCATGACAAAGCACTTTGAAACACTCGCTGTCCGGACGCAATCCGGACAAACAATCCATAAGGAACACTCCGTCCCCCTGTATCTCACATCAAGTTTCACGTATGATACAGCGGAAGAAATGAGAGCGGCTTTTGCCGATGAAACGGACGCGAATATTTACAGTCGTTTTTCCAATCCCAATACAGATGAGTTTGCCGAAAAAATGGCTTTGCTGGAAGGAGCAGAGGCCGGGTATGCAACGGCATCGGGTATGGGCGCTGTTTTCGCAAGCTTTATGACCTTTTTGAAAAGCGGAGATCACCTGATCACCTGCCGTTCCATTTTTGGTTCCACCCATACCGTTCTCACGAAATTTTTAAACAAGTGGAACATCACTTTTTCCTATTTCGATGCTGATAAACCGGAGCAGATTGAAGGACTTATTCAGAAGAATACAAAAATGATATTTGTAGAAACCCCTTCCAATCCTGGGCTTGACGTTCTTGACCTGCAATTTTTAGGTCAGCTGGCTGATAAGCATAAGCTCCTTCTAAATGTGGATAATTGTTTTGCCACACCCTATCTTCAGCAGCCGATTAAATACGGAGCCCATATTGTAACTCATTCTGCTACCAAATTCATAGACGGTCAGGGCCGGGTATTGGGCGGTGCAGTTGTGGGAACAAAAAAACTGATCCATGATCTTTATTTATTCTGTCGTGCTACGGGCCCCGCCCTGTCACCCTTTAACGCCTGGGTACTCTCCAAGAGCCTGGAAACATTAGCTGTGCGTATGGACCGGCATTGTGATAACGCTTTAAAATTGTCATTGGTGCTTCAAAAGAACAAACACATCGATCAGGTAAATTACCCCTTCCTTGAAACACATCCTCAGTACAA
>Ga0206820_1037_pt1 | contig 34992 bp, 24 predicted proteins | sample Alteio_BWOrgCont_84_FD_152857 | JGI IMG/M metagenome (GOLD analysis project Ga0206820, IMG submission 152857) | Enriched cells from forest soil in Barre Woods Harvard Forest LTER site, Petersham, Massachusetts, United States -... | ecosystem: Environmental > Terrestrial > Soil > Temperate forest >...
TCACGCATGATGGAAAGGGAAATCTTCTCAATACCAACGCAGACACCATTGCTGCGGCATTAGCCGTTTCGATGGCAACAAAAATGGAAGCTCACCTGTTTTATTGTTTTGAGAAAAATGGCGTGCTGCTCAATGTAAATGATGACAGCTCTTTCATTTCTGAGCTAAAACAGGATCACTACGAAGAAATGAAAGAAAAAAAAGCAAATATACGAAGGCATGATACCAAAACTGGACAATGCATTTCAGACGGTAGCAAAAGGTGTCCATTCCGTGTACATTTGTAATGCCTTTCATTTATCATCCATCGTAAATAACGCACAGCCTATTGGTACACGCATCAGCTGAAATAAAGACCGGGCAATTATTTAACGAAGCAATAGCCCTGCTCAAGAGACTGATCGCCACTCCTTCGTTCAGTAAAGAAGAACAAGGAACAGCAGGAATTATCAATGACTTCTTTTTATCAAAAAATATAGCCGTCAGTCGAAAAAATAATAATATCTGGGTATATAACAAACACTTTGATCAGTTAAAACCCAGCATTCTTTTAAATTCACATCACGATACCGTAAAACCTAATCCAGGTTATACACGGGATCCTTTTCTACCCAAAGTTGAAGAAGGTAAACTCTACGGACTGGGAAGTAATGACGCAGGAGCCTCTTTGGTAGCCCTAATCGCAGCATTTCTTTCTTTTTATGAAAGAACGGATTTAAAATTCAACATCCTGTTCGCCGCTACAGCCGAAGAAGAAATTTCGGGAGAAAATGGTATTTTCAGTATTCTTCCCGAATTACCCATCCTTGAGTTTGCGATTGTTGGAGAGCCCACGCAGCTCCAGATGGCCATTTCGGAGAAAGGATTGATGGTGATTGATTGCTACGCAAGAGGAAAAGCAGGCCATGCTGCCCGGAACGAAGGAGAAAATGCCATTTACAAAGCTTTAAAAGATATTGAATGGATAAAAAACTATCAGTACCCCAAAGTTTCGGAAACACTTGGTCCTGTTAAAATGAGTGTGACCCTTATTAAATCGGGCACACAGCACAATGTGGTACCTGCCTTGTGTGAATTCACCATTGATGTACGCACAACAGATGCTTATACCAATGAAGAAGTTTATAAAATAATAAAACAACATATTTCTTCCGAAGCAAAAGCCCGGTCCATGCGATTACAACCTTCTTCGGTGGGCAGCGATCATCTATTGGTAAAAACAGCCGGGGAGCTTGGAATTAAAACCTACGGTTCTCCTACACTGTCGGATCAGGCATTAATCGACTCCCCTTCGATTAAAATTGGCCCGGGTGACAGTGCACGTTCCCACATGGCAGATGAGTATATTGAATTGCAGGAAATAAAGGAAGGAATCGAATTGTACAGAAAAGTTATAGAAAAAATCAGTTTGTAAAAAATAGTCATATACCAAGACGTATGAAACTCTGGCAAAAAGGAAATAACGTAGACGAACAGGTAGAAAAATTCACAGTTGGTAAGGATGTACTATTTGATATTCAATTAGCAGAATACGACGTATTGGGCAATATCGCTCATGCCCGTATGATCGCTTCTATAGAACTTTTGACCAAAGAAGAATTGAACAAGCTGGAAGCAGAATTAAAAAAAATTTACCATCAGATAAAAAAAGGAAATTTTATACTGGAAGAAGGGATGGAAGACGTCCATTCACAAATTGAATACCAGCTCACCCAGTCATTGGGAGAAACCGGAAAAAAAATTCACGTAGGCCGTTCGCGTAACGATCAGGTCCTGGTAGACCTGAAACTATTTCTCCGGGAGGAAATCAAATCACTCATCACCCATATAGAACGGCTCTTCAAGCTGCTGCTGCAACAAAGTGAAAAATTCAGAAATCATTTACTCCCCGGCTACACCCACTTCCAGGTGGCTATGCCCTCCTCCTTTGGATTATGGTTTGGTGCGTATGCAGAAAGTTTATCCGACGATCTCGAAATGCTCCTGGCATCCTACACCATGGTTAATAAAAACCCCCTCGGTTCCGCCGCCGGTTATGGATCCTCCTTCCCTTTGAACAGGCAAATGACAACGGACTTACTCGGTTTCGAATCCTTGAATTACAATGCAGTATACGCTCAGATGACAAGGGGCAAATCCGAAAAAGCAGTAGCGATGGGGATGTCAAACGTGGCGTCCACGCTGTCCAGGCTCGCTTATGATGTTTGTTTATACATGAACCAGGAATTTGGCTTTGTTAAATTCCCCGATGAGTTAACTACCGGCTCCAGCATCATGCCGCATAAAAAGAATCCCGATGTATTTGAACTCATACGCGCCCGGTGCAATAGAATACAGGCTATTCCAAACGAATTGACATTGCTCACCGGCAATTTACCATCCGGCTATCACCGAGATCTGCAGTTGAGCAAAGAAATTATTTTTCCGGCCATTACCTCCTTAAAAGAATGCATAGAAATGACCATCCTTATGTTGGAAAACATCTCCATCCGGGAAAACATTCTGAACGATAAAAAATACGACGTATTGTACAGCGTAGAATCTGTCAACCAATTAGTGATGCAGGGAACTCCCTTCAGAGATGCCTATAAACAGGTAGGCGAAACCATCGCACAGGGCAATTTCCAACGACCCCAATCGGTACCCTATACACACGAGGGAAGCATCGGAAATCTAAACAACAACAAAATCGCAGAAAAATTCAATTCCACACTCAGCAAATTCAAGTTCAACGAGAAAATGCGGGAATTAATCCAATAGCATGCTCTTTAATTTAGAAACCTGCGGGGAGACGTCCACGAAAGGTGTGAACCTGAAGTTTCGCTGCTTGAGGCGCTGACCTGCGTGATAAGCGAAAGCTTTAGGTTGGCTTTCGTGGCGCACTTTTCTTTGGTTCGTTTCTTTTGTGCGAGCAAAAGAAATGAACAAATAGTATTACTCCTTCAACAACATATCAACAAACTCATTCGTCTCTTTCACGTATTTATCAAAATACGTCCCCGTAGCCGGGCCGCTAAAACCAGTAGAAATTTTCCGGACCTTCCCTTTACGGTCAATATAAATAGTCGTTGGAAAAGAAATCAGCTGCTTCAGGGCCGGCAGTGTTTTAACGGCCTCTGACTTGTCAGAAGAAGTTGCTGCAATTAAAAAATCGTAGGAGCAGGCAAATCTTTTCTTTAACCGTTCCACATTCGCCACTGCTTTGTTCATATCTCCCGTGCGTTCATATGCCAAAGCAACAATTTCCAATCCTTTTGAAACATTTCGTTCATAGAAGCCGGAAAGAAACCTCGTTTCATCCATACAATTCGGACACCAGGAACCCATGATCTGAACGATCACCACCTTTCCCCTGTATTTGTCATCGGAAACGGAAACAACTTTTCCATCCAGCCCGGGAAAACTAAAATCAAGTTTATCATAACCCGGTTTTAAGTAAGTAAGTGAATCCGCATTTCGTAATTCAAATTGATTATTTCTTTCCGCTGCCCACCTTTCATGTCCATGCGCTCCCGAATAAAAATCCCCTTCCAATGTCTTATCGACCTTTAGTTTCGCCTTAAACACATAAGCATGCGAACCATCAAAAGAAGACAATTCCATCAGCGTATCCTTGTTCTTTTCGTACATCCTGCCCGACAAGTAGCGATAATCTCCTGTTTCTGTTAGAAAGGTGCCGTAGATACGATCCAGGCAGCCGGATTCCTTGAAAAGCCCAATTGATTTGTACGAATCGCTTTTGTTTTCCGGGTTAAAATCCACCTTCCATTTACCAACAAATGGAGAAATGAGCAAATTTCTCTTCTTCGGGAAAACTTCGATTTGCCGGGCCGCAAACTTTAATCCGCTTTTATTTTTACTGCCATGATTGATCCAGACACCTGAGATCGAATCCTTATTGATCCATTTAAACCTTAATTCCGAATCAAACACCGGCATTTTAAATCCTATAGAATCGCTTGCCATTGTCAGTTCATCCACCAGGAAGGTTTCCTCCGCGTTGTAGATCTCCAGTTGCGGCTTTTGGTCCTTGGACAGCATGCGAAAATTGAAATCAAGACACACAGAATCGTTCAAAGGCATTTGCGCAAACCAAAGCCGGTTTGTCTTTGTGAGAGCACAATCAGATTGAGAAAGTAAAGCCAGCGGGAACAAACAAAAGAAAAAAAAACCAATGAACAACCTTCTTTTCATTACCTATCAAATTAAATGGCAGACATTAAACTGTAAACGCTATTCCCTGTGCGAGGGGCAATTCCGTCCCATAGTTAATCGTATTTGTCTGCCGCCGCATGTAGGCTCTCCAGGCATCTGAACCCGATTCCCGTCCTCCACCCGTATCTTTTTCCCCCCCAAAAGCCCCGCCTATCTCAGCTCCGGAAGTTCCAATATTCACATTGGCTATACCACAATCTGAACCTTCCTGAGACAGAAATTTTTCCGTTTCCAGTATATTCCTGGAAAATATAGCGGAAGAAAGTCCCTGAGGAACATCGTTGTGAAGTTCAATCGCCTCTCCCAGAGAGGAATATTTCATAAGGTATAAAATCGGAGCAAATGTTTCCTCCTGAACCTTTCGGAAACTATTTTTAGCTTCTATTATGCATGGCCTGACATAACAACCCGAATCAAAACCCTTTCCTTTCAGCACCTCTCCACCACAAACCACTTTCCCGCCTTCTGCTTTCACTTCCTTCAGGGCTTCCTCAAACACACGTACAGCCTGCTTGTCAATAAGAGGTCCGACCATTGTTCTTTTTTCCAAAGGGTGGCCAATGACCAGTTGAGCGTAGGCCTTTTCCAGTTTTTCCCTGAAACTTGCATAAATGGTATCCTTTATAATCAAACGCCGGGTTGTCGTGCAGCGCTGCCCCGCAGTACCCGCGGCACCAAATAGTACAGCCCTTAAGGCCAGGTCCAGGTCGGCATGTTCGGTAATAATAATGGCATTGTTTCCACCTAATTCCAATAAGGAACGGCCCAGTCGTTTGGCGACTGCCGTTCCAACCGTTATTCCCATACGCGTAGAGCCGGTGGCTGAGATAAGCGGGATCCGTTTATCCGTACAGATCAATTCCCCGATGCGGGCATCACCGATGATAAGGTTCAGAACTCCTTCCGGCACTTCATTCCGGTTTAGCACACCGGTAATCAGGGTATGACAGGCAATTGCACACAAAGGCGTTTTTTCAGATGGTTTCCAGATCACGGTGTCTCCACAAACCAAGGCCAACATGGAATTCCAGGCCCATACCGCCACCGGAAAATTAAAAGCAGAGATAACACCTACCCTTCCAAGGGGATGCCATTGTTCATACATGCGATGCCGGGGACGTTCGGAGTGCATCGTCAACCCATACAGTTGTCTCGACAAGCCGACAGCGAAATCACAGATATCGATCATTTCCTGAACCTCACCCAAACCCTCCTGATAAATTTTTCCGGTTTCATACGAAACGAGCTTCCCCAAAGGTTCTTTGTATTTTCTTAATTCATCAGCTATCTGACGAACCAGATCACCCCGTTTAGGCGCCGGCACCATCCTCCACTTATGAAAAGCCTCTTGCCCGGTCTTCATCATTTTTTCGTAATCCAGCTTAGTAGCTTGATTTACAATTCCGATTAATTCCCCATCCGCCGGAGAATAGGAATCAATACGATCTCCCTTCGTTTCGTACCATTTTGTACCCGTGCAAATCCCTTTACTAATCCGTTTTAAGCCAAGCTCCTGCAGAACCCGCCCCATTTCATACCTATCATTTGCTGCCATTTTGCATGTTTTTTAAAGTCTCATATCCGTGTTTCGCCTGCGGATGATTCGGGTTCAGTTGTAACGTTCTAGCCCAGGCATCCAAAGCTTTCGGATAGTCTTTAATAGTGAAATAAGCCCCCCCCAGGTTATACCAAATCTCTGCATTATTCGGAGCGACCTGTAAACCCTTTTGCATTTCAGCGATCGCTTCAGTATACTTCTGTTCCTTTCCCAGGCGAAGTGCGTTATTCAAATACCCATTGGAAAGAATCTCCTTGTACCGGGGGATATCCGGATAATGCGGATAGTATTTCTCAACCATGTCCCAGTTCTCTTTGGTTTTGGCCAGATCGCCCAGTTTATAATACGCTAATCCACGATTGATATAACTGGTCACATAACGTTCGTGTATACCGATCGCTTTATCCAAATACCCAATTCCCTTCATCAGCAACTCGTTTTGCTTCGCCTTATTTTCAGGACGCTCGGATAAATCGATGTAACGCGCACCCGCATTACCGTTCGCCAGTGCACTATTAGGAACCGTTTCCACATCCTTGGTAAATAAGGTAATGTCATTCTTCCAGTCCGCATTCCGTTCGATTGTTTTGAAAGCACTCGCAATCACCAGTATGGCAAGGGATCCCACCAGGATCAAACGCTTGGTTGCCTCCCCTGAACTGAGTTTCCGGACTCCTTTAACCAGCAGGAAAGCTGCTGCAATAGCAAAACCAAGCGAAGAATGGTAAATCAATCGCTCGCCCATGGTCGCCCCGATATTCAGAAAAATGTTACAGACCAGAAACAAATTTGTCAAATAAAATGCAATCGCAAAACACAGTACGTGGCGCTTTTTAAACAGCCAGATTCCGGTTGCTATCATTCCCACATGAATCACTACGGAAAGCCAGACGATCAGATCCCCGATATTTTTATACGCAATAGCCCGGTAAGAATAATCCGCCGACAGGGGATGCGGAAATAATAACAGTTTGAGATAATTCAAGGTAGTCGCTATTTCCGTCGCTATTTTCTCAGAGCCTTTTGCAAACAAATAAGGGTTATTTAAAACTTCATTATCCGGCACATTTGCCTTCAGTACAACAATGGAGAAACGGATCATCACATATACGATCAGAACCAGCGTATACGGCAAAAAGGATTTAAAACTTTCGCCGGACGTATACCCTTTAAACAAATAGAACGCCAGGGGTAATAACACAACCAGCGTAACGGCATATTCCTTAGACAACAAAGCCAGGAAAAAACACAGGAGCGCTTTGAGTAGAGTCTGACCCTTCGTATCCTCCTTGTACCGGAATGCGTAAATAAATGTCAGACAAATAAAAAGAAAAGACATAATCTCATCCCGGCTCTTTACATTGGCAACTACTTCCGTGTGGATCGGGTGAATCACAAACAAAAGCGTAGCAATAAATGCCATATCCGGTTCAAGGGGAAATACGATATTTCTGAGAAAATAAAGTAATACAACGGCAGACAGGACGTACAACAATATATTCACCGCATGGCGAAAATGCATGCCTTTTGCAATACAATCCATTTCGTTCCACAATCCATCCTGATTGATGTCTTCTTCCGGATCCATCTTTCCATTACTGTTTGTATCCCAACAATTATCTTTTAGCTTCCCATTTGAGGTAGTTCCAATAAACTCCTGTTCTATAGCGAACGTAACAATCGATAATGGACGGTAACGACCACCGGACAATTGATCCTTGGCATTCATCTGACGGTAAAAACTGTCATAAGCATCCCTGCTTAAAATTTTAGGTATGCCTTTAAATCCTTCCTGAACATATTCATTCTTCCCGATCACGATGCCATCATCCAGTGCAAATTCATTAAAAAAAGAATTAAAATAAAACACCAGGCCAATCAATGAAATGATCATCGCCTGCGTCCGGAAATCGGAAAAAGAAAAGAAAGAAGAAACAGGTAAGGTAACCGGGCTTTTTTGAACGGGCCCGGGTTTGTGCTTGCTTTTTTGCTTAGCCATGCTATACGAAATTAAGGTTTTTAACGTTAGGTTTCACTACCTTTATGGACATTCGTGGTCATTAAAATCTAATCCGAAAATTGGCTAATTCGCTCATTCAAAAATTGCCTCCCCACTTTTACTTACTGATTGCAGGTCTTACAGCTATTCTGCTAAGCTCTGCATTTCAAGGTCCTTCCGACACCAATTACACGGCCGAAATAAAAAAATTTGAATCCACTTTGCATAAAAAAGAACGCCAGCTTGAAAAGGAATTGAACACGTTAAATGAACTGGCTTCAAAAAAAACCTATAACGAACTTTTCAGTGAAAAACCGGCATACTACGACCAGCTTTATAAAGAATTCGGCTATGTATTGCTGATTTATGAAAACGACACCCTCAAGTTCTGGTCCGACAATTCCGCAGCGGTCGAAAATCAAATGAAGACCGTTTGTTTAGATGACAAATTAGTCAAACTTCGCAACGGCTGGTTCGAAGTCATGTGCGCAAAATCATCTCAATCGGCCAAAAACTGCATCGGCCTGCTGCTGATCAAAAACGATTTTCCCTATCAGAATAATTACCTGCTCAATGGCTTCCAACAACAATTTTCCTTACCGGAAGAAACACGCCTGCAAAAAGGAAGTCCGACAGATGTACGTGCGATCCATGATCAGACAGGAAACTACCTGTTCTCGTTAAAATTTTCCGGAAATCAGGAGCAAACCTCCTCCAACCATATCTGGTCTGTACTTACTGCCTTTGCGGGAATTATACTGATACTGATCGGATGCTCCTTATTTTTTAGCAGTACTTTCTACAGAAAATCCAACCGAATCCCCTTGTTCTTCATCAGTTTGATAACAGTGCGTTTTTTAATGTTAAAACTTCATTTGCCCGAAGCACTGTATTCAAGCCCCTTATTCGGCCCGCAGTATTACGGGGATGCTACTTCCTTCTGGCTTCCTTCTCTGGGAGACCTGGTGCTGAATACGCTCTTTGTACTTTGCATGGCACTTTTTTTTAATTTTTCTGAACTGAATTTCCCGGCAACCAAGTTAAAGTCCAAGTTTGCGTTTGTTTTAACAGCGGGATTACTTCTGGCCCTCCTGCTTTGTTCACTTATCGTAAATAAATTTTTCATCAGTCTTATTCAGAATTCAACCATTTCGTTCACCATCAACAATATATTCAGTCTCGATTCCCTGAGCTATATAGGATTTGTAATGATTGCACTTATACAACTCGCATTTTTTCTGATAGTAGATAAAGTACTCAAATGGGTAGGCGATTGGCAATTACCCCGAACGTTATTTTTCCAGGCCTTCTTTATTTCCGTTTTAATTTTTTCCATTATTTGTCATTTGATCGGGTATGTCGACTGGATGTTTATTATCATGCCAATTATTGTTATCCTGTGTATTTACCTGATTAAGAAAAGAAATCCTCCGCTTTATTCTTTTCCGGATATCGTGCTCATCGTCATTTTATTTTCCATTTACAGCGTTCATACATTTACAAAAGAAGGAAAAGAAAAAGAACACCGGGAACGGATGGTCATTGCTCAAAAACTGGCGGATGACCAGGACCCCCTGACAGAACACCTGTTTTCTGAGCTCGAAACAAAATTTAATTCAGACAGCCTCTTGGTCAGTTACCTGGCCCAACCTCCCAAAAACATGAATGCCTTTGAGAAACGACTCCGGCAGGATTATTTTAGCGGCTACTGGGATAAATACGATATTAAATTGTCTGTTTACGATTCTTCCTGCAATGCGCTGCTTAAGCCGATCCGGCCCGCAGCCGACAACAATGCTTACTACGACGACATCATCGAACGCGAAGGACAGCCAACTACCTGTGAACATTTCTTTTTCCTGAAAAATAATTCAGGAAAAATAAGTTACATGGCCAAACTTCCGGTTTATGGCTTCCGGCATGGACAACATTTGCTGGCAACCCTATATGCCGTATTAAACACCCGGTTTTTGCCGGAAGAGACAGGATTCCCCGAGTTACTGCTGGACCGCAACATGGGAATCGACCGGGATCTGTTTAATTACTCCTATGCCAAATACAAAAACAATGAACTGATCAGCCAATACGGGAAATATCAGTTCAGTTTAAAGCCGGCACCGTTCACCAGCAACAAAGAAGAATTTAAATTTACCGACAGCGACGGGTATACACATTTAAGCTATTCTCCGAATAAATCCACTGTCGTGGTGATCAGCAAACTCTCGCATACCCTGCTCGAGGCCGTAACTTATTTTTCCTACCTCTTTAGCTTTTTTAGTTTGATCGTGTTGATTTCGATCATCATTCGCCAGGTTGTGCGGGGTAATTTGTTCAATCAGAGCAGTTTCAAATACCGTATCCAGTTTTTGCTCGTACTGATTGTATTGGTGTCCCTCGCTTTGTTTGGAACAGGGACGATCTTCTACATCAAACAGCAATATGAAGCAAAAAACAAAGAGAGTCTGAGTGAGAAAATAAATTCAGTGGCCATCGATTTAGAAAGTCAGTTAGGAAGCGAATCCGCACTGAATGCCGGCAACAAGGAATACAGCAATTACCTCCTCCGTAAATTATCTTCTGTGTTTTTTACCGACGTAAGCATTTATGACCTCAAAGGAAATGTATATGCTTCTTCTCAGCCAAAAATAGTTGAAGAAGGTCTGACTTCGAAAAAGATGAATCCCGATGCATACCTTCAAATGGCCATTGGTCAAAAATCACAATACATCCATGACGAAGAAATTGGCAACCTGGAATACCTTTCCGCCTACGTTCCTTTTAAAGGCAAAAATGGACAACTCCTCGCTTATTTAAATCTACCTTACTTCGCCAAACAAACCGAACTGGAAAAGGAAATAGCCGGATTTCTGGTGGCGCTTATCAATATTTATGTTTTGCTCTTCGCCTTATCCGTCATTATGGCCATTTTTATTTCCAACTACGTTACACGACCCCTTAAGCTCGTACAGGACAAACTCAGTAAAATTCAGTTAGGAAAAATAAACGAACCGATCGAATGGGCCGATCACGACGAGATTGGCAGCCTGGTAAAAGAATACAACCGCATGATCGAAGAACTGACACACAGCGCCGACTTACTGGCAAAGTCGGAGCGGGAAAGCGCCTGGAGAGAAATGGCACGGCAAGTGGCTCATGAAATTAAAAACCCTTTAACGCCGATGAAACTAAGTGTGCAACATCTGCAACGCATGATGCATGACAAATCACCCGACCTGGAACAAAAACTGCAACGCATTACGAACACGCTGATTGAGCAGATCGATGCCTTGTCCTCTATAGCGAGCGCATTCTCAAGCTTTGCTAAAATGCCCAAACCAAACAACGAAAAGACCGATCTGGACATTATTTTACAAAACACCATTAACCTTTTCAAAGAAATAGAAGGTTCCAGCATACGTTACCTGAATAATACGGGGGCGGAAGCATTTATCTTTGCGGACAAGGAACAACTGCTACGGGTCTTTAATAACTTACTTAAAAATGCCATCCAGGCCATTCCCGAAACGCAGGAAGGCAGAATAACGGTACTGCTAAATCGTGAAAACAATTACTATACGGTAACGGTGAAAGACAATGGGACAGGGATAAATATAGACCTGGTCGATAAAATATTTACCCCTAATTTCACCACGAAAACGACAGGAATGGGATTAGGTCTGGCGATGGCGAAAAACATGATTGAAAGCTGCGAGGGAAAAATAAGCTTCAAAACAGAAGAAGGGAAAGGAACGGAATTTTATGTTTCGATACCGGTCTATTAAAAAACATACAGATGAAAAACATAGCCATTTTTGCTTCGGGCGAAGGAAGCAACGCCCAGCAGCTGATCGACTATTTTAAAAAGAACGAAACAGGCCGGGTGGTTTTATTGGTAACAAATAATCCCGATGCACACGTGATCCAGCGTGCGAATAAAGCAGCCATTCCACAGCTTCTGCTGGACAAGAAAAAATTCATCGAAACAGATCACTTACTGGAAAAACTGAAGGAATATAACATTTCCTTCATTGCATTGGCAGGGTTTATCTGGTTAATCCCCGCTTACCTGACACACGCTTATCCCGACAGAATAATAAACATACATCCCGCCTTGCTGCCCAAATACGGTGGAAAGGGTATGTACGGGATGAATATACACCAGGCGGTTATCCATAACAAAGAGCCGGAAAGTGGTATCAGCATCCATTACGTCAATGAACACTATGATGAAGGCAAAATAATTCTACAAGTCAAATGTAAGGTGAATCCTTCCGACACTCCGGAAAGTCTTGCCGCTAAAATTCACCAGTTAGAGTATGCACATTATCCGAAAGTTGTGGAAGCACTTATTTGTTCGGTTCCTTGTGCTTAAGCACCTTTGCTTCAATGTAAAAAATAATTTCCTCCGCGATGTTCTTTGTTTGATCTCCTACACGTTCCAGTTTACGGATCATCGATAAAATGTGCAGACTTTCGCGGATATTATCCGGATGGGATTTGATATAATCCGTTATCACATAACTGGCTTCATTATTTACTTCATCTAATTTCTCATCTTTTTTGAATAAGGTGCGGGCCAGACGGGTATCTTCCTGTTCATATGCCTGGGCAGCATCCAACAGCATTGCATTTGACATGTCGAACATTTCTACGATACGGGCAACCTTTAAAAGCTCCGGATCAAATTGTTTATCAATATCAATGACAAACCGAGCGATTCCTTCTGCAATATCACCTATACGTTCCAGGTTAGAATTAATTTTCAAAGCCGCCAGTACAAAACGCAGGTCAATCGCCACCGGTGTAAACAAAGCAAAAATATTTTCACAATCCCGGTCGATCTTAAGCTCATACGCATTCACCCGCCTTTCCACGGCCACCACCTGCCGGGCAAGATCCTTGTCGTGCTGAATCAGCGCCTCTTTACCTTTTTCCACTTGCTGGCGCACGAGTTTCCACATATTGAGCGTATCTGTTTTAAGAAGCTGCAATTCTTCATCCAGGTGCGAATGAGTAGTCGTCATATTTTATGAGTATTTAGGTTATCCAAATCTGCCGGTTATGTAATTCTGTGTTCGGGTGTGTTTAGGATTCGTAAACATGGTTTTCGTATCATCGCATTCAATCAGTTCCCCCATGTAAAAAAAAGCAGTCTTATCACTTACCCTACCCGCCTGTTGCATGTTATGCGTTACAATAATAATCGTGTATTGATTTTTCAATTCATAAATCAGCTCTTCGATTTTGGCGGTAGAGATCGGATCAAGTGCGGAAGCCGGTTCATCCATCAATAAAACAGAAGGCTCAATCGCCAGAGCCCGGGCGATACATAAACGCTGCTGCTGTCCACCCGATAATTCAAACGCGGATTTTTTCAATTTGTCCTTTACTTCCTCCCAGAGTGCAGACTGTTTCAGGGAGCGCTCCACCCGCTCCTCTATAAATTTAGCCTCCTTTACCCCATTCACCCGTAAACCGTACGCTACATTTTCAAAAATGGACTTTGGAAAAGGATTCGGTTTCTGGAAAACCATTCCGATATTTTTTCTAAGCTCATCCACATTCATAGAACGGTCGTTGATATCCTTTCCATCCACCATGACATACCCCGTAATCCGGGTGCTGGGAATCAGATCATTCATCCGGTTAAAACACCTTAAAAAAGTGGATTTGCCACAACCCGAAGGACCAATCAAAGCCACCACCGTATTCTCCTCCATGGACAAGGTAATTCCCTTTAACGCATGAAAGTCGCCATAGTAAAGGTTAACATCCTTCGCCATGACTTTCGGTTTCTTCACATAATCTTTTACCATGTTAAAATGATTAATTCATTTTCACTTTCTTCCCAAAATACCTGCGCAATACATTTGCCAGCAAATTTAAGATCAGCACAATAAGCACAAGTACCAAAGCCGTGCCATAAGCCATTTTACGGGACTCAACAATATTTGTTCCACTGGTTGAGATAACATACAGATGATAAGGCAGGGCCATCACCTGGTCAAAAATACTGTGGGGAAGTTTGGGTAAAAAATAAGCAGCCACCGTAAATAAAATAGGTGCTGTTTCGCCCGATATTCTTCCGATGGATAAAATAAGACCGGTAATAATATTTGGCAAAGACATGGGTAATACCACCTTTCGGATGGTCTGTAATTTCGTCGCACCCAGCGCATAACTTCCTACCCGAAAGGAATTATCAATTGCTTTCAGTGATTCTTCCGTAGTCCGGATAACAACCGGTAGTACCAGCAAACCCAGAGTGAGAGAACCGGCCAGTATGGAATCTCCAAAATGAAGGTCATTAACAAATAAGGACATACCAAACAGGCCGAAAACAATGGAAGGTATCCCCGCCAGGTTATTGGTCATTGCTTTCATAAAGCGTTTTAATATCCCATCCTTGGTATATTCATGCACATAAATCCCCGACATAATACCAATAGGAAAGGCAAAAATCATACTTCCAAGCATTAAACAAAACGTTCCGATAATCGCGGGATATATTCCACCTTTAGTCATTCCATCCTCCGGCATTTTAGTCAGAAAATCCCAGCTAATCGCCGGAAGCCCGCGAATAACAATAAATCCAAGTATCACAAAAAGAACCAGTACGATGCTGGCACTCATCAATGTGAACAAAGTAAAAACAAAATTTTGCGAAGCCTGCTTTCTTCTATGTATTTTACCGGAATCCATCATTTACTATATTTTCTACGTGCTGAAATTAAGTCAACCGTTAAATTAATCACCAGGGTCATCACAAATAAAACACAACCCAATGCAAACAAAGCCTTATAATGTAAGCCCCCATGCGCGGATTCCCCAAGTTCAGCCGCTATGGTTGCCGGGATGGTCCGCATCGGTACCAGGATACTGTGTGGAATAATTGCCGCATTACCGGTCACCATTAGAACGGCCATCGTTTCACCCATAGCCCGGCCGATGCCCAAAATCGTCGCCGCGGAGATCCCGGAAATAGAGTAAGGAACAATTACTTTATAGATCGTCTGCCAGTGCGTTGCTCCTAAAGCCAGGCTGGCCTCCTTCATGGCACGCGGTGTATTCCGGATAGCATCTTCAGAAATAGTAATGATGGTTGGCAGCGCCATGATGGCCAATACAAGGCTACCCGACAAACCCGTTTCCCCTACCGGCAGATTAAATGTTTTCTGTACCAGGGGAACAATCACGATCAAACCAAAAAAACCATACACCACAGAGGGTATACCCGCCAGCAACTCAATCACCGGTTTTAAGATTTTACCTACACGGGCATCCGCAATTTCCGCAATATATACGGCCGTTGCCAAACCAAAAGGCAAAGCGATGAGAATCGCCACCAGACTTACCCATAAAGTCCCCAGTATTAAAGGAAGAATTCCCAACTGAGCGGCAGGTTGAGCCGTAGGAAACCATTCCTTGTCTTTTATAAATCCTGTCAAGGTCACTTTTTTCATCGCTAAAATCCTTCCCTGGAAATTTTTACTGATGTATTCCGTCGGGAAAAATGCGATGATACCGGTTTTCTTACCCATCAGTTCACTGATCCGTTGAGGAACAAATTGCAGGCTGTCTCCCAGTTCAGCATCCGAGTAATAGTTGCTGATATCATTCACACTAAAAACAATGATCGAATCTTTATTCCCGCCAACCTCTTTCCAATTCGTTATTTTCCGGTCAAAAATATTTTTTATTTGCTGTGCCGTCAATTCCTGTACTGGATTACTTTTGTTCAACGCGATGACAGAGCCCTTTTCAACAGGCGTTTCGTTAAAAAGACCCCAGCCTTCCTTAAACAAAAATAAGACGATAAGTATAACGGCAAAACTGGTGATGGTCCCGCTTAAAAACAAGAGACCCTCTACGAATTTTTCAATGAATCTTTGAAAGGAGGTCTTCAATTTCTTTTACTTTTTAAATTTTTCAGTCCATACCATAACTCATAAGCCCTTCCGTAAGAAGGGCTTTGTCCAGAATGCTGCGGACGATGAGTACTAAACTAAACAACAACTACATTAATTTAAATTTAGTGTCTTGAAAAATTCATTATTTAACAGAAATATACCCAACTTCTTCTACTGTTTTTTGACCTTCTGCAGAGAGCACATAGTCAATATAGGGCTTAACTTTTGCCTCCAGGTCCCCTGCATAGAAATAATACAAAGGTCGCGCGATCGGATACGTTTTATCTTTAGCAGCTTTGATACTTGCTTTAACAAAGGTCTTTCCATCATACGATACCGCCAGATCCTTCACTTCCTTATTCAGGTAGGCCAGGCCCACATAACCGATAGCACCCTTAGTCTGACCCACCGATTGAACAATAGCTCCTGTGGCAGGCAAGCTCAATACCGTAGCGGCATAGTTCTTTTTACCCATTACATGTTCCTTCATGAAATCATACGTACCGGAACTGGATTCACGGGAGTACACGATAATTTTATCATCGTCCCCTCCAACTTCTTTCCAGTTTACAATCGCACCGGTAAAAATACCCTCCAGCTGCTCGCGGGTTAACTGGCTGACTTTGTTTTTTGGATTAACAATGATAGAAAGTGCGTCAATACCGACAATCACTTGTTTTATTTTTTTATCCTTCAATTTCATTTTTTCATCCACTTTCAGATCCCTGGAAGACATAGCTATATCCGTGCTTCCATCCTCCAAAGCAGCAATTCCAATTCCCGAACCACCGCCAACGACTGTGATAGAAGCATCTGTATTTTTCTTCATGTAGTTTTCTGCTTCCTTTTGAGACAAAGGCAATACGGTATCACTCCCCTTTACTTTTATTTCAACTTTCCCAACAGTAAAGGCCATCATAAGGCCTGTTGCTGCTAATAAACAAATTGCTTTTTTCATTTTTTTAGTTTTAGTAAATACCTCCCGAAGATCGGGAGGTATTAGAGGGACTGTATTAATTCTATTTAAATAAACTATTATTAAACCGTTTAAAATGACCGGTTTAATTCATCATTCCGTTGTTCGATACCTTTTTATTTTGGTTGAACAGGAAGTAGAAGGTAACACGATAAACCATGTCATTATCATTTTTCACTCTGGTACCATACGCAGATCCCTCACCACCTGAAAGCGTGGTCGTTTGCATAGAGCTATATGCATTGTACCAAATATTTGGCATGATATGGAATCGTGCATTGGGAGTCCAGTCAAGACCCGCAGTTAAAAAACTTTGTGTATAGAACGTACCATAAGTAAGGTTACTTCCGGTAATAGCACTGTACGCTTTGGAATAAACATTGTTAATGTTCCATTTTGTATCCGGATTATACATGTCATACCTTGCAAATATGCTCAGCTTGTTTTTTAATATTTGTCCGGATGCGAATACTGACCATCCCATTTGAACACCAGTTGCAGTATCGTTAACAGCTCCAGCAACAGGTTTTCCGTTACTATATGCCTGATAAATGTCTGAGTTTTTATTCATCTGTTCAAATACTTCAAAACCAACCCTGAACCATTCGCTTTTATAAGATACATAAGCCTTCATGGTACTATTACCGGTAGCAGTTTTGGTAGAGGAATTATTTGTAGTCATCAGATCCCCATATAAACCTACCGTTAGGTTACGCTGCAAAAAAGTTCCATAAAGGTTAAGTCTGACTTTTTTGAAGTTGCTTGCGCTTGGTACAGCAGAGTTATTATTCCCAACTTGTAAAAAATAACCGATCATATTTGGTCTGGAACTATCAGGAGCGCCACCTGCAACCCATAATTTACCTTGTAAGGATGCACCCATATCTGTTGATCCATCAATGTTATGCAGATCCATGATCGTTCTTTCTACTGAACGATATGACCACAAAGGCTCAGTTCCATAAGGAGTAGCGAAAGAACAGGTTTGATATTGCCCAATTACCAGATCCTGATTTTTAATGAAATTAGACCATTTTACATTCGCGTATTTTACATACATGGTGTTTTTGCCACCTGCATCTTCGTTTTGCTCATTTGCCAAAACAACCTGAGCTGTAAAATTAGGAGCAAACTGATAATCATAACCTAAATAAACCCGTCGGATTGCAAAAGCATTCTCCTGGTAATTTGCTGGAACCTGCGTTGCTCCGGTCCCCGCTTTTGGCGTAGAAACCGGTGTAGTATTTAATGCCCCAATCTTACCTGCAGTTGAATTCGCTCCTCCATTAAACCCGGCGTACTGCACATTTCCCCCTCCTCTTTGCGCGGTATCATTATGTGATTTAAACGCGTAATCCCCGAAAGCATATCCCCAAAGGTTTCCGGATGGCACAAAACTTTCCTGCGCCTTCGCGCCTTCGATCGCCAATACACCACCTATTGCGAGGCACATTGACATAATTTTTGTAGTCTTCAATTTCATATTTAGTTAGTTGTTTGGTTTATTTGGGTGCAAAACAACTCAGGGAAGGTTAAGAAAGCATAACCCCAATGTTAAGCTATTGTTAAATTGATCGAAAGTTTTCAAAGTACAGATGTTAATTAACTATTTTTCAACCACTTAACTTCATGATTTTAGATCTCGAGAATTAATTTAACGGTTAACCAGCCTTTAATTTTACCTTTGTTAACCTTAAATTAACATACGGCCTTTATGAACTTCAGTAACATTTTACAACTTTTCATCCCAAGGGACCGGATCTTTTTCCCACTTTTTGCCAAAGCAACCCAGAACCTGGTTGTTATTTCAAACACCCTGGTTCAAATGGTGAATTCCAACGATCATAATCAAAGACGTGCTTTGATCCGGGAAATTGAACGGCTGGAACATGTCGGAGACAATGTCACCCATGAAATATTCAATGAATTAAGTGCCAATTTCATTACCCCATTTGACCGGGAAGATATCCAGCGGCTTGCCTCCTCTATTGACGACATCGCCGATTTTATAGAAGGTTCCGCCAAACGTGTTGAGCTGTATAAAATTGAAAGGATATCCCCGGCCATCATCAAACTTGCGGAATTGATCGAAACTTCAGCACAGGAATTACACAGTGGGGTCTCTGAACTAGGAAATAAAAAGAATGTTCATAAAATCAAGGAGGCCTGTGTGCGCATTAACAGCATCGAAAACCATGCAGACGATGTATTCAACATGGCCATTGCCAATTTATTCGAACAGGAAAAAGATGCCATCGCCATTATCAAGGTAAAGGAAATTCTTGCCGCGCTCGAAACGGCTACCGATAAATGCGAGGACGCAGCCAATGTACTGCAAACGATACTCGTTAAAAACGCCTAAATAGCCTATGACCTTGCTCTTTATTATCGTCATCCTCCTGGCCCTTGTTTTTGATTTTATCAATGGCTTTCACGATGCTGCCAATTCAATTGCTACCGTAGTGTCCACAAAAGTTTTATCTCCCCTCACGGCCGTAATATGGGCCGCCGCCTTTAACTTCATCGCTTATTGGATCTTCGAGCTGAAAGTGGCCGACACGGTTTCAAAAACGGTAAAGGGAGAATATGTAACCCTGGTAGTTGTTTGCTCCGGACTAATTGCTTCTATTATCTGGAACCTGATTACCTGGTGGAAAGGAATTCCTTCCAGCTCTTCCCACACCCTTATCGGCGGTTTTGCCGGAGCGGGAATTGCCAATGCGGGGGGCTTTAGCGCAATCCATTGGGGAAAAGTAATGCCGGTGATCTATTTTATCGTGCTAGCACCCGTTTTGGGAATGCTTATTTCCATTATTATCAATATTATTACCATCAATATTTGCAAAAAAATGAGGCCCTCCCGGGTAGATGCGGTTTTCCGTCGACTGCAGCTGGTATCCTCGGCTGCATATAGTTTGGGACACGGGGGTAATGATGCACAGAAAGTCATCGGAATTATTGCAGCAGCCCTGGTATCCCAGGGAATGATAACGGACATCAGCCATATACCCGGATGGGTACCCATTGCTTGTTACAGTGCTATATCACTGGGAACCATGTTCGGGGGATGGAGAATTGTAAAAACAATGGGGCAAAAGATAACCAAGCTCACTCCTTTTGAAGGATTCAGTGCGGAAACCGCAGGTGCCATTACACTTTTCGTTACACAATATTTTAAAATACCCGTAAGTACTACTCATACCATCACCGGATCAATTGTTGGAGTCGGCGTGGCCAAGCGCACCTCCGCGGTGCGTTGGGGTGTTACGATCAATTTGATCTGGGCCTGGGTGCTGACTATTCCGGTTGCAGGAATTCTGGCAGCGCTTATTTTTTACCTGATGAGGGCACTGATGTAGCACCTGAACAAATCTCTTACCTTAGCCTTATGATAAGTATCTATACAGACGGAGCTTCCCGCGGAAATCCAGGCCCGGGAGGATATGGCATTGTAATGATCTCCGGCCATCACCGCAAAGAATTCTCAAAAGGCTTTAAACATACTACGAATAACCGCATGGAGCTGATGAGCGTGATCGTAGCTTTGGAAATGCTGAAAAATGAAGGAAGCGAAGTCACCATTTATTCCGATTCCAAATATGTAGTAGATTCCGTAGAAAAAAAATGGGTGTTTGGTTGGCAAAAAAAGGGATTCAAAGACAAAAAGAACCCCGACCTGTGGCAACGCTTCCTCCGTATCTACCCACGGCACAAAGTAAAGTTCGTCTGGGTAAAAGGCCATTCCGATAATCCCGAAAACAATCTCTGTGATGAACTCGCAGTGGCCGCGGCCCTGGGAGGGAATTTACAAGAGGATATTGGGTACCGGTAATTGGCCTTCCAGGGATTATTTACCTGGATCCGGATCCCTTAACAAATCCTCCAGTTTCTTTTTCTGCTCCTGCACTTTCGTTAACTCAACTGCCACCTCAACCGTATTCTCTTTTTTTTCCGTTTTATCCTGCATCAATTTAGTTAGGGCTTTCTCCCGCAATGCATACTTATCTTCCAGGTCCTGCAGGATTTTTTTGGTGTAAAATCTTACATATTTATTATCATCCTTTTCCAATTCAGCCAATGCCGGTAAAGACTTGTTAATACTTTCATCACTGCAACGCTTCAGGAAATCCCCGTAAACAGAAACATAATTAATCCTCCAGGGACCGGTAAACTTATCCCGGGATTGAAGAAAGAAATCAGCATTTTCATCCGACCCGTTACGCGAATAAATATACATCAGTGCAAACAAAATTTGTTTGTTTTTCTCCGATTCCATCGTTTTCGCAATCTTCACTGATTGCGTACTGTCCAGTTTATTAATTGCATACAGTCCGCCGCTGATAACAGCATAGGACGAATCCTTCAGTGCATCCTTGTAGAGCGACCCCAGGTCCTGATCCTTGAAATTATCCGAGAGAAACGAAATCGCCTCTGAACGGACAAGTGATTTGGGATCTTTCCTGGCGATTTCGATCAGTTTATTTTTAGTCAGCTCTTCATTTCCCGGCAGAATTTCCTTCAAGCCCGATATGGCCAATCGGCGTAATTCCCAGGAGGTGTCCTTCAAGGCGCTTAGTATACACTCCTTATACTCCGGCGCAGTTTTCGTTTGCACCAAACCAAATAAGGCTTCCCTTCGGTCTTCAAACAAGGGAGCATGATGATACTGAAACCCCAGTTCAGCTGGGGTTTTACCAGTTTCTGTCTTAACGCAAACCAACATTTTTTCTGCATCCACATTCACCAGTTCGGGCCGGGTAATTGCCTCAAATTCAAAGTCCTGCTTCTGCTTTTCCAACACGATCCGCTTACGGATCTTTTTTCCCTCCGAATAAATATCCACATCGATCGGTAGTTTATACAAAGGAGTCTTTTTAAGATCCTGCTTTTGTTCGATTGTAACCGTATATTTTTGAGCGGTCGTATCATACCGGTGGCTTATTTCAAGATCCGGATGACCACTGGCAAAAAACCATTCATTAAAAAACCAGTTCAGGTCCTCCCCTATTACCTTTTCAAACGCCAACCGAAGATTCGCAATCTCCGCATTATCAAATTTGTTGGTTTCCAGGTAAAGTTTAAGCGAAGCAAAAAAGGCTTCATCCCCCATATACTTACGCAGCATGTGTAAAATACTTCCTCCTTTTTCATAGGTGTGTGAGTCGAATAGCTCCTCTTTATCTTCGTAATTATACCTCACCAGATCAACCTGTTTGCGCTTTGCCTCCCGCATATATTTATCCACTGCCTCCCGCCGGTGAGCATCCGCAGCATCTCTTCCATATTGATGTTCCTCCCAGATATATTCGCCATAATCCGCAAACGACTCATGCAAAGGAATATTCGACCAGGATTTGCAGGTAACCAGGTCTCCAAACCACTGGTGAAATAATTCGTGCGCGATCACATCCTCATAATCCCGGTCCAGCATCTCCCGATTCGTCTGATTTAAAAATTCTCCATGTAAAGTCGCCGTTGTATTTTCCATTGCTCCCGAAACATAATCCCGGACAATAATCTGCGAATACTTATTCCATACAAAAGGGACTCCCAGAACAGTAGAAAAAGTTTCCATCATTTCCGGCGTATGACCAAAAATTGCACGCGCATAGGGCTCATATTCCTTTTCCACGTAGTAATTTACTTCCCTGTCCCTCCATTTATCCTTTACCACCGAAAACTCCCCTACCGTCATCATCACTAAGTAGGTAGAATGCGGTAAATCCATATTCCAATAGTCGGTCCGCGTACCATCTCCATTCTCCTTTTGATAAACCAATTCTCCATTTGAAAGCGTGGTGTATTTTTCATCTACTGTCATGTAAATTTCCTCCGTCATCTTTTCATTTGGTTTGTCAATGCAGGGAAACCAGACAGAATTAGATTGGGTTTCCCCTTGCGTCCAGATCTGCTGAGGTTTGTTTTTATCCTTTCCATCCGGGTTAATAAAATACAAGCCCTTGTCGTCCGAAATAGCAGAGCTCCCCCCTTTCTTCTTCAGCTCATTTGGCTTAGCAGTATAGTCAATAAACAGCTGGAACGTGTCATTACGCGTATACGCTTTATCCAATTTAATCTTTAATACATCATTCACGTAGGTATAATCCAGTTTAATCTTCTCTTCCCCTTTTAATAAAGCCACTTCGTTCATGTCCATCCCACGGGCATCCAGCAAAACCTGATCCTCCCGATAAAAATAAGGTTTGGCAGTAATAGTAGCCTTACCATATAAATAAGCTTTGGCCCAATCAAACTTCACTTCCAGTTTAGTATGAAGGATATCCGTCAATTTGGTTTCCATTCCATGGTAAACCGGTCGTTCCGGATTAGCCCCAACACCAGCCGTATCCAACTTTGCAGAATTTATTTTCGCAAGCTGTTCCTTTTTGAATGGGTAACAGGCGGTAAACAAAAGCAGAAACAGAAGACTGCGCCGGGAAAAAGAAAAATTGACCATGTTTACAAATAAGGGCTTGAGGAATGGCTAAATATACGGGTATTTTGAAAAAATGTAGCTATATAGTCCCCTATCGTATATAAATTTCAGCACTTCGCCTATTTGAATAGCCAATATGCAAACGTATAAATACCTTTATAGGTAATGAATTCTAAAAAATACAGCACGGTATTATTTCATGTATTAGCCTGGGTGCTGTTAATGTCAATTCCCATATTATTACTCAAACCCTCCCGTCCGGAGCATGGTTTTCTCCACGAACGGGAATTCTTGGAGGTACCGGAGATAATATCCTATATCTCCCTGATCTGTGTTTTCTATTTAAACGCTTATTACCTGATCCCCACCTTTCTATCCAGGAAAAAAACAATCACCTATATTCTATTGGTGGTGATCCTGATCGCATTGGTATCTGCCGGTAATGCAACCATCATGCATAGCTATTACCCCTTTCACCGTTCGCTTCTCCGCTCCTTCAACATGAAACTTTTCCCCGGCATCTTCATTATCGCGATCAGCCTAAGCTACCGGATCATCGCCGATAACGCCGAAATGGAACGCATCCGTAAAGAAAAAGAAAACGAAGCTTTGAAAACCGAGTTATCCTTCCTGCGCTCACAGGTCAGTCCGCACTTCATGTTCAACGTACTCAACAGCATGGTATCCCTTGCCCGGAAAAAATCCGACAGGCTGGAACCCATCTTAATAGAGTTATCCGGTCTGATGCGTTACATGCTCTATGAGTCAGGTATAGAAAAGGTAAGTGTGGAAAAAGAAATGGAATACCTTAGAAATTATATTAATTTACAAATGCTTCGGTTTGGTGATGATGTAAAAGTAAACTTCGACTTTCAAAGATCCATCCATGACCATTCCATCGAACCCATGCTATTCATTCCCCTTGTTGAAAATGCATTCAAACATGGAATTGGCATCATCGAGCAACCAGAAATTGATATACAGCTTGTTTCCGGTGAAGATTCCCTTTTTATGCAGGTGATTAATAAGTGTAACAATGAAAGCAAAGAAATAAAAGACAAAAATTCCGGAATTGGTCTCAGTAATCTCAAACGAAGATTAAACTTACTGTATCCCGGAAAACACGATCTGCTGATTACAGAACAAAACAATCTGTTTACCGTTTCCCTTAATCTGAATTTAAAATGATACGCTGCCTCGCCATAGATGATGAAACGCTTGCCCTTGACCTGCTGGAAGATAATATCCGTCAGGTTCCTTTCCTACACTTAATCAAACGCTGCAAAAACGCCTACGAAGCAATGGAAATTTTGCAGAAAGAAAGCATTGATCTTATTTTCCTCGACATACAGATGCCGGGAATAACAGGCGTTCAATTTTTGCAAAGCCTGCAAACAAAGCCCATGGTCATTTTCATCACCGCCTATAAACAACACGCGCTGGAAGGTTTTGAATTAAGTGTTTTAGATTACCTGGTAAAACCCGTTTCTTTTGAACGCTTCCTGAAATCTGCCAACAAAGCTCTGGAATTCAAAAACCTTAAAATGAATCTGCAAGGTCAGGACATTGCACCCGATTACATTTTCGTAAATTCCGAATACAACCTCGTCAAAATTGTCATCAAAGAAATCACGCATGTAGAAGGCCTTAAAGATTATATCAAAATCTATGTCTCCGGCTCCCAAAAGCCGGTGATCACACGCCTGAGCATGAAAGCCATTGAAGAAAAGCTTCCCTCAGGGAAATACCTGCGTGTACATAAATCATTTATTATATCCGTTGATAAAATAACTTCTATCCGTAAAAACCGTATCCGGCTTGGAGAAACGGAAGTTCCGATCAGCGAGCATTACAGAGATAACTTATTCAGGATCATCAACCCTCCGAATTAACACCTAAACCCTTACATTTGCGCAACAAACAAATAATTGCAAAAATGAGCTTCCTAAAACTTATACCCGGACTGGCTGTTTTGATACTCGCTTCCTGCGCCAAACCTTTTTATAACCAAGAATGGCAGGCCACTCCGGTAACCGCAGACGGAAATGCAAAAGAATGGTCCGTTCCGCTAGGTTTTTATGATGGAGAAACAAAGATCCAGTATACTTTCTCCAACGATATCAATAATTTATACCTCTGCATGAAGGTCGTTGATGAGAAAACACAGGTCAAAATTATACGCGCGGGATTGCAGCTCTGGATAGATAGTATGGGTAAAAACAAACACCAGACAGGTGTTCTCTTCCCAATGGCAAACCCGGATGCGGGAGGCGACAGCAAATCAGGAGAAGGAAGGGACAGAGGCAGAAATTCAGGAGATGTCTCTTCAGAAAAAAAGTCAGGAGATCATAAACCTGATATAGGCGCTCTTAAACGAAAATTTTTTAATGCTCCCAAAGAAATGCAACTCACAGGGTTCAAACCACCCCTGGGAGGTTTAACATCCATGGAAAATAACAATGACATATCCATTAACATCAACTGGGATAGCACCAATACCCTGGTATATGAAGCCATTATTCCCTTCAAAACCTTTTATAAAAAATCGCTTTCCTTATCGGATACCACCGTTGTATTGGGGATAACCGTTACCGTTAACGGTCTTCCTGCACCCGCGGGATCAGGCGGTGGCGGCAGTGGAGGCGGCGGTGGACGCGGAATGGGTGGTGGTGGCATGGGGGGCGCCGGAGGAATGGGCGGAGGTGGCATGGGGGGTGCCGGAGGAATGGGCGGAGGCGGTATGGGAGGCAGAGGAGGAAATAAAGGCGGAGGAGCGCGACCGACAACAGAAGTAAATCCACTTTATGAAACGACTACCTTAAAAACACAGCTGAAACTTGCCACATCTCCGGGGAAACCAAGGCCATCCATGGGGGTGTGGTGATTCATTCAAAGTTGGAAAGTTAGCTAGTTGAACTATTTCAAATTCATTTGCAAATTGAACTTTCAAACTTTCAAACTTTCAAACTTTCAAACTTTAAGCTTTAAGCTATTTTTCGCATTATTTTTACTATTCCTGTCATTTTCCAGCTTTGCACAAATTCCGGAAACCGGGAAGATCGCAGGTGTTATTAAGGATGCCAAAACAGCGAAACCCCTGCAATTTGCATCCATAGGAGTCCTCCGGCAAAAGGATTCCTCCTTCGTATCGGGTGGAGTAACAGACAGCACCGGATTTTTCAGAATCGGGTCCATCCCTTTCGGAACCTATTACCTGAAAATAGTATACATTGGTTATGAACCCTTTAAAACCGGCTTATTTTCACTTAGTCCGGCATTATCCCGAAAAGACTTCGGATACCTGCAATTAAAAGCGTCAGGAGCCCTGTTAAAGACAGCCACTATCATCAGCAAACAAATTCTTTTCGATCAGGTAGGTGATACGATACAATACCATGCGGACGCATTTAAGACACATCCCGATGCCACCGCAGAAGATCTCATAACTAAAATGCCAGGAGTAACGAATAGTAACGGATCCATTTCCGTGAATGGAGAAAAGGTGACTCAGGTGACGGTAGACGGAAAACCATTCTTTGGAGATGATCCCACCATGGCCATTCGAAATTTACCCGCCGAGGTGATTGATAAGATCCAGGTTTTCGACAAACAAAGTGACCAGGCACTCTTTACAGGGTTTGACGACGGACAATCCAGCAAAACCATCAATATCATTACCAAAGCAGGCAAAAGCAACGGGGAGTTCGGCAAATTTTATGCCGGCTACGGCGATGATGACCGCTACATAGCCGGCGGCAATCTGAATATCTTCGATGGGGATCGCAGAATTTCCATACTTGGACTTTCCAATAATATCAATCAGCAAAATTTCAGCACGCAGGATCTACTTGGCGTAACAGGGGGAGGAGGAGGACGTAGCAGCGGAAATCAGTCAGGCGGAGGCAGTTCGAACAATTTCCTGATCAGCCCTCAAAACGGAATAACAACCACCAACGCTCTGGGCCTGAACTACAGCGACAAATGGGGCAAGGACATCAAAATAACGGCAAGTTATTTTTACAGCGAAGCGGACAATACCACGATAACCGACAAAAACAGGAACTACATCAGTACCCATAACGAAGGGCTTTACTATGCGGAAACTGATTCTGCCAACAACAACAACTATAATCAACGGTTGAATGTGCGAATGGAATATACAATTGATACTGCTAATTCCCTGATCCTTACTCCCAAATTGAATGTGCAGAACAACAATTCCGGTCTGGGAATGGCTGGCTATAATACACTCGCCGCAGGAAACATTTTGCAAAGCGAAACATTCAACAATACCCCGGCCTTCACCGCAGGTTATGATTTCACTAATACACTTCTCTGGCGTCATAAATTTCATAAAAAGGGGAGAACTTTTTCAGCCGGACTCTCCAGTGACATGAATAATAAGTACGGCAATGGCAGCCAGACCTCCCTGAGTACTTATTTTTTTCCGGTAGACACCAGCATTATTAATCAGGACAATCCGGTACACAGCAATGGATACATGCTTTCTCCAAACCTGGTCTATACTGAACCAGTAGATAGTTTCGGCCAGCTGCAATTCAGTTACAATCCTTCTTATACAGTCGCCAATACGGACATGCCCACCTATAACTACTCGGTCATCGATCAAAACTATACCAATCTGGACACGGCCCTTAGCAATAAATACCAAAGTACGTATACAATTAACAAAGGAGGCATTGGTTACCGCAGAAACAAAAAGAAGTTTATGCTCATGGCAGGAATAAACGCGCAATATGCGACCCTTAGTGGCAGCGAATATTTTCCGGTTGCCTTTACTGTCAACAAGCCTTTCACAGATATCCTTCCCCAGGCCATGCTCAATTACCGGTTTTCCAAAGGGACCAACCTGCGCATCATTTACCGCGCTACGACTAATCTTCCATCGGTTTCTCAACTGCAAAGCGTTATCAACAATAACAATCCCCTTATGCTCAGCACAGGAAACCCCTCCCTTCGCCAGGACTACGAGCAGACCCTGACAATCCGTTATGGGAAAACGAGAAATACAAAAGCAAGTGGTTTATTTGTTTATTTCTATGCGAATTACGCCCAGAACTATATCGGCAATCAAACAATTTTTCCTACAAAGGATACCGTCGTTGGTAAGGAGACGGTGCTGAAACCGGGAGGGCAGTTAACCAGGCCGGTTAATATGAATGGATACCTTAATTCCAAATCATTTGTTACTTATGCGATTCCCATCACAAAAATAAAATGCAACCTTAACTTAAACTCCGGTCTCAATTATGCCCAGACACCTGGCCTGATCAACAATCTCACCAATATCTCCGGTGACTATGGACTAAGTGGAGGTCTTGGACTTAGCAGTAATATCAGTGAAAAAATTGATTTTACATTTTCGTATAGCGCGAACTACAACATTGTAAAAAATACACTACCAACGACAGTTCCCAATAATAATTATTTTTCTCAAACCACTTCGTTCAAGTTTAATTGGTTATTCTGGAACGGATTTGTTTTCAATACAACCCTTAACCATTCGCTCTATGCCGGTCTTTCCCAAAATTACAACCTGGATTTCTTACTGTGGAACGCTTCACTGGGCTACAAGCTGTTAAAGGATCACTCTTTTGAAGTAAAAGCCAGTGTTTTTGACCTGCTGAATCAGAACAACACGATCAGCAGAACGGTGACCAATACCTATATAGAAGACGACAAAACAAATGTGCTGAACAGGTACTATATGCTGACACTCACCTATACCCTGAGAAATTTCAAGACAGCTAAAACTTAAAGCCCACGGAATTACTTCTTTCGCTTTTTCTGCCCTTTAAACAGACGTTTGTCTTCCTGGCCATTTGTCTTGAACGCTTTGCCACCCCAACCATTTGATTTGCGTCGGCCGAAGAGTCCTTTCTTGCCGTATTGTTTTTTCTGGAATGCACTGCGGCTGGCTTTGCCACTGGCGCGGAAATGTTGTGTTGTTTTAACGTGATCGGACCCTCTTTTGGGTCCGAAGATTCCACGGGAGAAGAATTTGTGTTTCCCCGTGCCGGATCCCGCGAAACTATTGTCTTTTTCGTGCAGTTTTTCCGGCTCGGCGTATGTATACGTTGGTTTATTCGTTTTCTGGCCGAAACAAGGATGTAGCGCAAAAAGCAAAAAGGTAAAAATTACCGCCGGAAAAAATCGTCTCACACTAAACACTTTCACGCAATATTATTCATAAAAAACGAATAGAACAAATGTGGTATTGTTTGTATCTTTAGTATTCCATCTAATCGACGAAACATGCCTACTCTTTTAAAAAAAATAGTTTTGCTGACGGTATTAGCAACCCTGAGCATAGTAGCAACAAATTGCTCCTCCAAAGCGCCAAAAACGGATAAGCAGGAAGAAGTGAAGCAGCGGTACAAATGCCCGATGAAATGTTCGGAACAGCTGTTTGACAAACCCGGGAAGTGCCCGAGCTGTGGAATGGACCTGGAGAAGGTTAGCCCATCCTGAACGGAATGAATGCCCCCCTTTTTAAACGTTTTATAACAGGTCTTGCCCTGTTAGTGTCGGGTTATGCATTTTCGGAAAATGGATGGGATTACATAAAAGCAAACGACAATAAAACAGCCCGCAGCTTATTCAGAGAAACGCTGGCAAAGGACAGTCTGAACAGGGAAGCGATAACAGGTCTGCTTTACCTGAGCGATATTGAACAGGATAAACTTGCTTACCAGAAGTATGCAAATAGTTTGATCCGGAATTTCCCGGAAGAGCCTCTTTTCAGCGTTTTCAAAAATGCCTATGCCGGAAGTCCCGATTTTGTCATCCGGCAGAAAAATTTCAGTGAAGCGGTAAAATTACCTTATCGGCTGATGCTGGCAGCCGAACAGAGGGAAAAACGAAAATTTAACGAATCGGTTCTGGCTTACGGAGAACTACTGGAAGATTATCACTGGGCGATGATCGGCCCCTTTAAAAACACTTCAGGAAGCGGTCATGACATTATCTACCCTGTAGAAAAAGATACCTACGATAGTTCCAAAACCTACGAAAACAGCAAAGGCGTTTTTTTAAAATGGGTAAGACCCAAATATGATGATGTAAATAACCGCATCGAGTTTTCGGACTATTTGCTGAACAACTACCCAAGTGCCACTTATTATGCCAGCAGTTTTATTCATTTACCGGAAAACAGAAAGCTAGAGCTGCGCGTGGGAAGCGCTTCTCCAATAAAAATATGGATAGATGGCAACCTTGTTTTTAATAACAAATCCATCACCCGTTTTAAGTGGGATCAGGAAATTATTGCGCTGAACCTGAATGCCGGAACGCATCGCATTCTTGTAAAATGTTCAAGTCCCCCACAGGCTCCCAAGTCTTATGATTTACTGTCCTTTTTTGATACTCCCGTAGTTTCCGACCTAACGGTAAATACCTGGTTAAGCGATTATTTTAACATCAGCAACGACAATAACAGCAGTGAATTGGGCTTTGGATTACGTTTTACAGATCCCGAAGGAAAACTGATTAAAAACATCCATGTACGAGCTATCGCTAATTCAACGATAAGCTCCCAATCAGTATTCCAGACAAGACTCAGTGAAAATTTTACGATCAATTATTTCAAAGAAACGATTGAAAAAAAACCTTCGGAATTGTTCAATTATTTTGCGCTATGCAAGGCTTATTTTATGGATGGGTTGACGAAACAGGCAGAGCCTTTTTTTGTAAAAGCACTCCGGGAACACCGGGATCTGGTTATGTTCAAATACCTACTCGCGAAAATATATGCCCAGAATGGAAAGATGGAAAAGGTTTCCCAGGTGCTGAATGAAATTAACCAGGAAAAGACTCCTGTTTTCGGTTTATTATACAGTAAGCTAAAAGAAATCGATCCGGGAACAGAAGAACAAAAATACGTAAGCTCCCTTGATCGGTTAAAAACCATAACCCCCTCCAATTATGCTGTTATCAGCGCTTATCTGAAATACTACGACAAGAAAGGCATGCAAAAACAAAAGCAGGCATTTATCTCGGAGATGAAAAAATCATACCCTGATTACAAAGAATCCCTGGATATGGAACTGGATAACGACAAGTCGGAAAAAGGCCTAACAGAGCGGGAGCGTCGTGTGGGTACGAAATATACCATTTCGAAAATCGGATCAAGGTTCTTAACACTGGACTACTCAACCGCTATTTCGTATTACAAAAACAAGGGAAGGGTAAAGAAAGTGATGAGACTCTATAATGAGTTAATTAAACAGGTTCCCAGCAATGTAGATTATCGCCAGGAAAAAGCACACTACCTTCTGGAACATGGATTTTTTCAGGAGGCCGCGAATGAATTGCAGGAGGCTTTGGCGATAGCGCCCTACAATAGTCAGGCTCTGGAATACCTGGGGGACGTGTACACTGATAAAAGCAAATGGAATAAGCTGGCCTCCGATTCCATGGCGCTGAAATTTTACAAACTATCCAAACAATACCAGCGGCAAAATTCCTCCCTCGACACGAAGATCACACGGATCGAAGGTCAGAAAAAACTGAACAAATTATTCAAGACCAAAACATTTGAGGAAATCCTGGGAGATGAACGCTGGAAGAAAAAATACAGCAATGAAGAATCCGTTATCTTAATGTATACGCGTAACCTGATTTATGATTCAAGTGCACATGTAGAAGTATACCAGCAAATGATGGTAAAAATTTTAAACGAAAGCGGCGCGAAACATTGGACAGAATACGATTTTAGTTTTATGGGAAATGTCAATACACTCCGGGTACTGAAATCCAACGGCGCAGAAATTACGCCGGATAAGCAGGGAGCTTATGTGGTGATCAAAAATCTGGAGCCCGGTGATATTCTGCAAATTGACGGAGTGCAGGAATGGGAACAACAAACAGAACTGGACAGAGAACTTGCGTTCGTTCATTACACCTCCTTTGAAACACCTATCTATTACCACAAATTTGAGGTAGCGGTCCCTGAAAATCAATACCTGGGGTATCTCTACCATAAGCTGGACAGTACGCTAACTAAAAGCAGCCATGATGGTTTTGATTTTTACAAATGGGAATATTACGATCTTCCGAAAATTGAAACAGAAGAGGCCACCCTTGATTTATTTGATCTCTATAGCAATATTATGATCAGTACTTTGCCAGACTGGAGCAAACTGGTAGACTGGTATCAACAAATCACTTATGGAAAATTTGAAATGACCTATGAAATCCGGGAAGCATTGGACAGTATCATCCGGCCGGAACTATCCGACAGCCAAAAAGTAGAAAACATTTACAACTACCTGACCAGAGAAATAAAATATTCCTATGTTCCCTTTTTACAATCCGGTTATGTCCCCAAAGATCCAGGTTTAACGCTTTCTTCCCGTATCGGGGATTGTAAAGATGTGGCAACACTGATGATTGTAATGCTGAGGGCTATCGGAATAGAAGCAAACTTTACCCTGGTGAAATCGAATACTTTTAACCATCAGGAGATGCTGCCTTCTCTTTATTTCGACCATGTTATCGTGCAATATGTACTAAAAGGGAAAACCTCTTACCTGGATATGACAACAGATTATTATCCCTATTACGTGCTGACGGAGAATGATGTGAATGCTTTTGCCCTGGTTATAAAAGAAGGCAATTCAACCATCCTACGTCTTCCGGATGACGATCTGGACCCTGGAAAGAATCAAATCAAGTACACGGTAAAAGCCAAATTAAATACAGATAAAACCATTGACTTATCCGTCGATGGCCTGTACCCGGGGATTGCGGGAGGAAGTATGCGGGAATATTTTTCTTCTATTTCCGAAGCAGAGCAAAAAAATTACCTGGCAGAACACCTGGGAAAATCGGTGTTTACAAACATGGAACTTTTAAATCATCAGTTTGAAAACAAGAATGAGATTTCGAAACCTTTGAAGGTTTCTATAGAGTTTAAGGCCTCTCAATTTTCGGATGAAGTGGCCAACCTGCTCATTTTCCAGATTCCTTATATGTCAGTAGTGCAAAGCAGCGTAGCTGTCTCCGGGAAACACCGGCAGAACCGGATCAATATCGACAAACTGGGAAATACGGCTCCTTCGGTTCAGAAAATAACCCTGAGCTTTCCGGAACATTATCAGCTTTTAAAATTGCCAGACAATATTAGCTACCAAGGCAAATATGGAAGCTACACGGTACAATTTAAAAAAATTCCCGGGGGACTCTTCATAGAAAAACAACAGGTATTTACGAAGAAAATAATACCGGTAAACGAGTTTGAAGATTTTAAAGCTTTCTATCTGAAGTTGTTGAATTTTGATAAGACGAAACTAGCCATACAGCGATCATGAACTCATTTACTTAATCTTTGCTATCTTTAGTTTAGTGTTTTTTACAGGCCCGATTTTTGTGGTAAACCTTCCTCTATGAACACCCATTATAGTGTATTAATCAGCAAACTGGATGAATTCATCCGTAAATACTACAAAAATCAAGTAGTACGGGGATTCTTGTATGCTGCCGGGGTGTTCCTGCTTTTCTACCTGAGTGTGACAGTCCTGGAGTATTACGCCCACTTTGATACAGCCATTCGTACATTTTTGTTTTACAGTTTTCTGGTTGTTAACGGTTATATTATTACCAGGCTGGTCGTTATTCCTCTACTTAAACTTTACCGGTTGGGCGAGGTCATTTCTTACGAACAGGCAGCAGAGATCATTGGCCAACATTTCGACACTATTCAGGATAAACTTTTGAATGTTTTACAACTCCAAAAAGAAGCCGGATCGGCTCAAAATATAATCCTGAATCCAGGAATCCCAAATTCCAATTCTCTTATTAACGCCGCCATTGATCAAAAAATACAAGAGCTAAAACCCATTCCCTTTGCTTCCGCAATCAATCTCGGTGAAAATAAAAAATACCTGAAATACACATTAGTCCCGCTTATTATTTTACTTTTCATTCTATTCGCAGCTCCCGGTATTATTACGGACAGCACCAACCGCCTGGTGAAACACCGTACTTATTTTGAAAAGGAAGCTCCCTTCCGGTTTATGATCGAAAATAAAAATCTGAGTTCGGTTCAGCAGGAAGATTTTGAATTACAGGTAAAACTTGCAGGAAATGAAGTCCCCGCCGCCGTTTTTATCTCCATAGACGGAAGTGAGTATAAATTGGATAAAGAAAATACCGTTGAATTCCGTTACCTGTTCAAGAATGTTCAGAAAACAGTTCACTTCAGATTAACCGCAGAAGGCTTTCAGTCGAAGGAGTACGAACTAAAAATTCTTCCGAACCCCATCCTGCTCAACTTTAGCGTTCAGCTGGATTATCCTGCCTACCTGGGCAGGCAAAATGAAACACTTAAAAACACCGGTGATTTACTGATTCCCATTGGCACTAAAGTTACCTGGAAATTTAACACGCAAAATACGGATATCCTGCGCATGGGTTTTGCCGACACCACGCTTGCTCTTTCTGCATCCGCTTACAATACCTATCAATATTCTTCCCGCATAATGAATGACAGACGGTATACGATTACAACTGCCAATGAATTCATTCATAGCAAGGACTCTGTTTTATACAGCATCCATGTTGTTCCGGATGAATACCCGGTAATTGATGTGGACGATAAAAAAGATTCCCTTTCACAAAAACTACATTATTTCAGAGGTCAGGTAAAGGACGACTATGGATTCACAAACCTGACTTTTAATTATCGGTTCATCAATAAGACGGACACAGGAGCTAAGGGAGAAATCCCAAATCCCAAATCCCTACTCCCTACTTCTGTTTCCATTCCTGTGAGCAAAACCAAAAACCAGGATCAGTTTTTTTACACCTGGGACATGAACACGCTGAACATTGTTTCCGGAGATGCCATTGAATATTATTTTGAGGTATGGGATAACG
>Ga0206820_1038_pt1 | contig 34690 bp, 27 predicted proteins | sample Alteio_BWOrgCont_84_FD_152857 | JGI IMG/M metagenome (GOLD analysis project Ga0206820, IMG submission 152857) | Enriched cells from forest soil in Barre Woods Harvard Forest LTER site, Petersham, Massachusetts, United States -... | ecosystem: Environmental > Terrestrial > Soil > Temperate forest >...
CTTGATTGGTGCAGGGATTTTGGCAGGCAAAGAAGGCGCGTTTGGCAACGTCAGGTTCCAGATGCTACTGAGATGGAGCGCCGCAAGCGTTGCTGTCATCGTTGCGCTGTTTATTGTTAATGCATTCGATTTGCGCACGAAACTGCTTACTCTGGACGACTACTACAAAAACGCCAGCGAAGAAACAGGCATGGCTGCCTCGCGCACCGGTGTCTGGCACGATTCCATCCATACCATCCTGAAGTATCCATTATTTGGAATCCGAGTAACGGGTGACCGGGAGGAGATCACTTCAGAATATGCCTCGCAGGGTGATTATCTCTCGCATAATGTCTTTCTGGATGTCGGTCGAGCCATTGGCATTCCGGGGATGTTGATGGTGGCGCTCTTTTTCTTTTATCCCGCCGTCAAGATGTGGAAAAGCGAGGAGAGGGTTCGCTACCTTCCCTTCCTCCTGGCACACTTTGCGATGTTTATTTTTTGGATGAGCCTGTCGTTTCAATTTTACAAAACTTTTTGGGGGCTTTGGATGTTGATGGCAATGGTGCCAACAAAAGCTCGGCCACAAGGAGCAACTGTGCGGCACCAGTGGCGTACTGACATCAGGGAACCCGGACTCCTACGTGTCTATTCCAAATGAACAAGAGCAATGGAAAGCCAAAGCTCGCCGTGCTTTTTCACCGTCTAGGGCCTTATCACCATGCCCGTCTGGCGGCAGTGGCTGTGGGACGCGACTCGATGGAGGTGGGCAAATTTTCTTTGGTGACAGTGCAAGGTTGCAGCATGGATCGAATCTATGCCTGGGACAAGGTCAGCGACTCAGAGGATTTTCCGGTGGACACACTTTTTCAGAACGGAGCTTTGGATGACCAGCCGAAAGGGGAGGTATTACGACGCATGACAGAATCGCTCAACAAGATCAACCCCGCAGTTGTGGTCGTTCCGGGTTGGACGGATAGTATGGCTCTCGCAGCCCTGATGTGGTGCGGCACAAATCAAGTGCCAGCCGTCTGCATGTCCGAAAGCACGGAGTGGGACTCAGAGCGCACATCTTGGCGGGAAGCGGTGAAGCGGCGGATTGTCGGTTTATGTTCGGCGGCGCTGGTCGGCGGACGTCCGCACAAGGATTATATGGTGAAACTGGGAATGCCTCCCGAGCGGATTTTTTCGGGGTACGATGCGGTTGATAATGACTATTTTGCGGAGAAAGCCGGGGAAAGTAGAAAACTGAGAACGGAAATTAGAAAGGAACATGATTTGCCGGAGAATTACTTTCTGGCTTCGGCGCGATTCGTTGAGCAGAAGAATCTGCCGCGACTGCTGGAGGCGTATGCATTTTACAGAAAGAAATCACAAGCCGGAAAACCGCCTTCCATCCCTTGGGACCTTGTTCTGCTCGGCGACGGGCCACTCCGCCCTGAGCTTTGCCGGTTAATCTCCGACCTGCAATTGGGCGCTTGCGTCCATCTGCCTGGCTTCAAGCAGTACCACGAACTGCCAGTCTATTACGGGCTTGCCAGCGCTTTTGTCCACGCCAGCACCATGGAACCGTGGGGCTTGGTGGTCAACGAGGCTATGGCGAGTGGACTTCCTTTGCTGGTCTCCAACCGTTGCGGCTGCGCCAGAGACCTGGTGCATGAGGGTGTAAATGGATTTACATTCGACCCCGACAATGTGGAGCAAATAGCAGAGGCCATGTTTCGTATGGCGCACGGGGCAATTGGCGAAATCGACCTGAAGCGAATGAGCGATGCCAGTCGTGAAATCATCAAAGCATGGGGGCCAGAACGGTTTGCTCAGGGGATTCATTCCGCCGTCGAGGTGGCCCTGAAGCATCCCTGCCCGCAGATCGGCTTGTTGGATCGCGTGCTGTTAAGAGGCTTATTATACAAGTCAGCAAGTGCTTTGTAACGGCACCGCATCATCGAAGGCAGGCGGGTTGTAAGTAGGCGTGCCCCGCGTTGCCAAATCCTGCGGTGCCTCACGTCTCATGGATGGAGACAACAACACGGTTACCATCCCAATAATCCAAACCTTAACGACATGAAGTGATGCATTCTAAACCCTCAAATAGCGATAAGGCAGCCGTTCAGAACTTCTTTACGAACTCCGCGACGGATTATGCCAAGCTCTTTCATCTCAGGCGGACCGGAAGAAACTTTTGTTTTCGGGAACGATTGGGTCTGGCGGCACAGATTACGACTGGGATTACAGGTCGTCTTCTCGACTGCGCTTGCGGCACCGGAGAAATCACAACAATTATCCTCTCCTCGGGACGCTTTACGAGCGCAACAGTCGTTGATTTGTCACCACGTATGCTGGAAGCTGCGCAACAGCGCATAGGAATCGAATTAAAGGACTTGAGGATCGGTCGACTAGAGTTCATATCCTCGGATATCTTTGAATTTACAGCCCAACCCCATGCCGAACATTACGATCTCATCTTATGCCTTGGCTTGATCGCGCATACGGGCCGACTTGGTGAACTTCTTAGGGATCTAAAAACCCTCCTCTCCCCGAATGGGAGTATTCTCTTGCAGTCTAGTTTACTTGATCATGTGGGGACAAAAATTGTTCGCGCACTGACACGTGAGAGGTATTTTCGCCAACATGGATACAGGATCTCTTATTTCCGTCACCAAGACATTTTGGAAGCGGCTCGAATTGCTGGGTTGAAAGCCTCTGTTGTGCGCCGCTTCACATTCGGGTTTCCATTTGGTGACCGATTTTGGCCAGGCATGAATTATCTTATGGAAAAGGGCATGCGGAACTGGGCTGAGCGGAATGGAGCCGAAGCGATGTATCTTTTGCAACATAACCTCCACGAACATTAGAAACGCATTATTTATTATTCCAGCTTCTCGATGGCCACACGGACCGATCAAAGGCTTCCGAGTGTTGGCCCGAAAGCTGCCGAGTCAGCTTACATTCATTCGCACGGTGAAATGAATACAGTTCCTGTATTGACTTCGATGTCACGTAACGCCGGCGGCCTTCAACAGAGTGTGAGGCGGCTTCACCAGTCTTTGAATCAGCTTCCAGGCATCAAAGTTTCTGTGGCTGCTCTGCTTGACGAGTACTCCATGCAAGATTTGGACCAATGGAAACCGTTGCCCGTCAGTCTGTCTCCAGTTTTTGGCCCGCGGGCATTTGGATTTTCTCCAAGTCTTGTTCAGAAGTTGTTCGACTTAGACGCTGACATTCTGCAAACGCATGGCATTTGGACATACCCGTCCATGGCTGTCAGTCGGTGGCACCAAAGAACTGGCAATCCGTATCTTATTTCTCCTCACGGTATGCTTGATTCGTGGGCAGTTCGCAACTCTGCCTTGAAAAAGCGGATTGCTTTTACTGTTTATGAGAGGAGACACCTAGAGCATGCGTCTTGCATTCGAGCTTTATGCGAAGCGGAGGCGCGAGCTATCCGTCACTTTGGGCTGCGCAATCCGATCTGCATTATTCCGAATGCAATTGACCTGCCAGACATCGGGGCCAAGAGGACGGGAATCGAGAGTCATTCTCCGGGGATTTGTGGTTTTTTGCGGTCCGTCAAGGACGCCGGACGAAAAGTTTTGCTTTATCTAGGGCGCATTCATCCGAAAAAGGGGCTGGTCAATTTGATACGGGCGTGGGCAGCAGTACAGCCGTCGGAATGGATCTTGGTCATCGCGGGATGGGACCAAGGATTACACGAGGCCGAGTTGAAGCGCCTTTGCGTAGAACTTTGCGTTCCATTTGTCGACGCCTCCTCTTCCACGTGCCAAATCCCATCTCCCGTTTCGGTTTACTTTGTGGGACCCCAGTTTGGCGATGCAAAGGCTGCGTGCTATGTCAATTGTGATGCGTTCATTCTGCCGTCCTTTAGCGAAGGGTTGCCAATGGTAATTTTGGAGGCGTGGGCTTACGAGAAGCCGGTAGTTATGACGCCGCAGTGCAATTTACCGGAAGGATTCGCGGCCAATGCAGCGATCGAAATTGAGCCCACCGTCGAAAGCATTGCCGCCGGCCTCAATTCTCTCTTCCATGCCTCCCCTGAGCAGATTCAAACCCTCGGAAAGAACGGCCGCGCCTTGGTGGCTGGACGCTTCAACTGGGCCAGGTCTGCGCGTGAGATGGCTGAAGTTTATTACTGGTTGCTAGGAAGCGGCCCGAGGCCTGGTGTCATGGTTTAAGGAATCAAATGACCAGCGACTCAATCATTCGTTCCTGTTAGTCTCTCATCCCATTCCACAGCTCGGTCTGATCGCGGCGCGGGCCGACGTACGAGAAAACAAGAATGTCAGGGCCAGGTCTGGGGCCGGCTGCCAGAAGAAGGTTGTCATCGGTCGAGGCGGCCTGATTTTTCTTGGTCCTCAATTTGGCAAAGCCAAGGCAGACTGTTACCATCACTGTGACTCTTTCATTCTCACTTCGCTCAACTAAGGATTGCCGATGGTGATTGTGGAAGCTTGGTCTCATGGCAAGCCGGTGTTGATGACAGCTGCTTGCAATTTACCCGAGGGGCTTGAGTCGCGTGCCGCCATTCAAATTGCCTATGACCGTGATGAGATTGTGCCGAGGGTGCAGCCATTGTTCACCATGAGTCCGGTTGAGCGCAATGAACTCGGAAAACAAGGTTTGCATTTGATTTCCGAAGAATTCAGTTGGGACCGCATCTGCGCTCAAATGATGGCCGTCTCCGATTGGATCTTACCTGGAGGAGCGCTCCCGGCCACTGTATGCTGCGCCCGTGCGACAGCCGGACTTTCTCGAACCACGCGCAGCCATCGACTTACCGGACGAACTGGAACGATGCGTGAAACCAACGCATCAGCACGGTTTAGTCCGCACGTTGGGACATAAGCCGTATGGCCGCACACGCAATGGATTTGTCTGGCTACAGACCCACGGGCTTTGATCGTGGAGCTGGCAAGCTCAAGGAGGGATTGTGGCTCATGGTAAGTCTCGTTCTTTTCCGACTTTGTCCGGTTAGTCTCTCTCCTCTGAAGCGCTGGGTACTTCGCGTTTTCGGCGCGGAGGTCGGGCGTGGCGTGGTGATCAAGCCGCAAGTGAAAATCACCTTTCCTTGGAAGCTTTGCATTGGGGACCATGTTTGGCTTGGCGAGGAATGCTGGTTGCTGAATTTGGAGCGAATAACCATCGGCAACAACGTGTGCATCTCTCAGCGCGCATTCCTCTGTACCGGCAGCCACGATCACAAGCGGACCACTTTCGATTTAATCGTGAAGCCAATCCTGCTTGAGGATGGCGTCTGGATCGGAGCGGGAGCGTGGATTGGACCCGGCGTCGAAGTTGGAAAGGACGTGGTACTGGCAGCGGGTGCGGTGGCGGTCAGGAATCTCGAAGCCGGTGGCGTGTATCGAGGCAATCCAGCCAAGTTCGTGAAGGTGCGCGTCATCTCGGCGGAGACTCCCGTACAAACCCAGCGTCAATCTCAGCGCGTCTGAGGGCTAGGAAAAATGTTCCAATTCGGGACACTGTGACATGGTAAACTCTGCAAATTCGAAGTGCGCCTCGCGCTCGGAGCGCATTCACTGGCCTCGCGGGGACGTCACGCAAAGGCTGCGGAATTTCCTCACCACCAAGTCAATTTATTTGCCCGCGTTTACGCTTGCAACGCATTGATGCATAATGAATTCCAGCATATCCTTGCAATGGAACGCCATGCATGGAAAGACCATGCTGGTCGCGACGCAAAACCGACTGTGGATATATGTTGCATCGAATGGAGCGCAAGGGCGTGAACCCTTTCCCTCTGGCACAATCTGTGCTACCTTTCCACCTGCATGCCAAAGCATCGAAGCACTGATGTTACCGTTAACAAGAAATCCGGAGCGCGCAAGAGGCGGTTGAGCCTTGTGGGCTTTGCGTTGCTGATTTTGTGTGCCTGTCCACAAGACATTTTCGCGGGAAAGATCGATGCGTCCAATTGGGTTGTTTACAATTATAGCGGTTCCTTGGCGACCAATCTCACCAGCGTGATACCGCTCCCGCCCAGTGGATTGCATATCTTGACCACCGCTATAACGAATGTTCCCGCTGGAACCAACGGACAAAGCGCGCCCTTAATCGCCGCCAATCAGTTGACAAACTTATTGGACAAGAATTTGAGCACTTACGTGACCTTAACCAGCCCATCCGTGCTCCTGGTTGATTTGGGGCAGACCAACGTCTTGGATCGTGTGTACCTTATCGGCAGCACGAAGCCGGCAAATATGTGGGCCAATTACGCGGCAAACTCGGCATCGCAAACCACGTCGACCCCTCCTCTGGGTTTAATCGTGGTGTACGTCGGGAACACACCTACCACGACGAATCAAGTGGCGGCGTGGACCGTGCCCTACGACGCCGGCAATCCGGTCGAAACAGAAGCGGACATACGTTTCAGTCCAGCCGCGGGACAGTTTGTGCGACTGGAACTGCACACTCAAGTCACGTGGGGCACGACCTACTGGCCGGGCTATTCTATGAGCTCCCAGCCCTCCTCAAGCAGCGTGAGTTGGAATGTTGGAGAGTTGGAATTATATGGTTTCAGCGGCTCCGCAGCCAGCGAAACCAATGTAAATGCAGTCGTACTTCCCACGGGGGCGGCTGGGCCGTTGGCGCAAGCGGCCAGCGACTTAAGTTATTACCTTGGGGAACTGACCGGGCTTCCGCACCCAATTATCCCGCCGGCCGGCACGAACCAATTTTCCGGCACACTTTATCAAATCGTGGATCTGGCGCCACTGGCGCCCGATTATGGCACGATGATGGCAAACATCAGCAACGGTCAATTGCCCACCAACGTCAATATGACCACAAGTGGCCGTGTCGTGACATTTAGATCCTGGCCCTATCGCGCCGTCCTTTGGAGTGTTTGGCAATTCCTGGAAAAGCAGGGTGTTCGTTGGGTGTATCCCGACCCGCATGGTGACTATGTGCCCAATCCCGCCAATGGTCTCGATCTTTCTGCCTTCCAATACACTCCGCCCACTGAAAGCATTTTCGCAAACTTCGATGTTAATACACTGGAACCGTGGACAGTCTACATATTGCAGTCCATGCGCCAGGAGTATCTCTATTTTTGGCGCAATCACTGGACCGTGAGTTGGTGTGGAATGGGAGCGCTGGGAGGGGCGGAGATACCCGCTTTGCCGAATCCAAATGTGACTGTCAACAGCCTGTACACAGAGGGGTTCTTGGGATATCCGCACAATTTCAACAATGTTGTGCCAAGTCGCATTCTGGAAATGCCCGCCTACACCAATTGGTGGGGGTGGGCTAACACCAGCGCGGGATCAGCGGTTAATCCAATCAATAACCCAAACTGCAACAGCCCTACGTTCAGAATGGACGATCCTTCCCTGATCTCGTGGGTGGCAAGCAAAATGACCAACATAGCGGCGGCACAACCGCTTGCTTGTTCCTGGCCGTTGAATATCTCTCATTACCGTCGGCCGTACAATCTTCTCCCTTTGGATGCGTCAGTTTATTCTCAAGACTCAGTTACCTTGGCAGCCAATGGATCCCCGCCGGTGCCAGACCCACTGCCTTGGGTGAAACTATACAATAACTCTTATTCGGGAATGTATTACACTTTTGTGACCAGCGTGGCCAACGCAGTGCAACAGCTGAGCCCAGCGTCGGTGCCTATGGTGGGCGCGCTAGCCTACGCGGATGTGTTCTTGCCACCAACCAATATTCCTTCCCTCGCCAAGTTTCCGACCAACGTCCAAGTTGAAGTCTGCTTTTATGGCGCGCCAGGTTTGCCGATGAGCTCTCCGGCCAATGCAGCGTTAAAAGCTGCACTTGATGGCTGGCATAGCGTATGTTCCCATTTGGCGACTTATGATTATGCTTTGTTGCATACTGACTTTTTTCAGCAGGACCCCAGATTGCCAGTGCCATTGGTAGCGGGAACGGTGGATCGCGCCCAGTACCTTGCCAGCATTGGCGCGTTGGATGGCGGCACTCAGGGAAACTTGACCAGTCTTCCTTACAATCCATGGAACTTTTATGCCTACCCGAGAATCCGGTGGAATACGAATCAAACCGCGGCTCAACTGGAAAACGAGTTTTTCACTGGATATTTCCGCGAAGCGGCGGCGCCCATGCTTGCCTACTACCAAACCATGGAGAATTATCAAGTCACCAACAATATCAACATGTATTACTATGGCTACTGCTATAATATCACTCCAGGGTCGTTCCCTATTGGTATTCTGGCTGAGATGGAGACGAATCTGCTAGAGGCTGAAGAGTTGGCTACGAATTGGTGGGTAGTCAGCCGCGTGAACGACATCGCCGACGGATTCGATTGGGTCGTTACAAATTCTCTGGATGGCCTCAAGTTGGGTGAAGATTTTGCCAACACCAACGGGTATCCAGTTTTGAATCCGAGCACGAACGGTACCGCTATCAATCTGCACGGGTTTGCCGCCCCCGCAGTTCCAATCTTGGGGAATTGTGCTTATGTACAGACCGACGGCACGTGGTTCATGGGAGCGCCCGCGCTATTCCAAGAGACTTTCTATATTACGGCTGGAACCTATCGTTTAGATGTTATCGCGAGCGGCACTTCGTCGGGAGGAATCTGGCCGACCATGAAAGTTTTCCTAGGTCCAGCATCCGGTGCTGCCACAGTCAACGTTGTGAGTGGATCTACATACAGCTTCAACCTTACCGTCCCAGCCGGCGTCAGTGACTTAGTATTCGTGGATCCGAATTACACTCCGGGCAGCTTCGTCGTTAGTAGCATCACAATTACTCGGCTCTGAGACTACAGAGATTCTAGCTGCTTGTTATTTGTTCAAGGTCAAGCCAAGCGCGCGTTATCTGGCGTCGCGGCTGAGACAATTCAAGCCTGACTGCAGATTATCCAAAGCAGAAATGCAGAAACCTAACATGGAGTCCATGACTCGCGCTCCGATGGAGCACGCGCGGACTCAAGCCGATACCAACTGCGGAGAGCGGAACGGAGCGAAATTAATCTGGGCGATTGTGATTCTTTTGCCCTTTGTTTGGCTTTGGTACCGTCTGATCGATGGTCTCAGGCTGGAATGGGCTTCTAATCCTCAGTACGGTTACGGCTGGGTGGTGCCGTTTCTGTGCGTCGGATTGATCTTCAGACGCTGGAGTTCCTTGAAATGCGCCATTTCTTTGGAAGGTGTCAGAGAGGCTCCTCTTTCGCGCAAGGATGGCAAGTTTTTCCTTGGGAGTTTCATGGTGCTGGCATTTTTATATCTGCCGACACGATTGATCGATGAAGCGACTCCCGAATGGCACGCCATCCAATGGTCGCTCGGCCTTGAAGTTGTCGGGTTGACGCTCTGTGCGATCTATTTGGCCTTTGGACGACTCTGCTTAAGGCAATGTCTCTTCCCGGTTTGCTTCATTTTGATCGCCATTCCCTGGCCGACTCTGCTTGAGGCGCCTGCCATTCAGTCTCTGACTCGATTGAACTCCGGAGTGGTAGTCGAGTTGCTGAATTGCCTGAGGATTCCTGCGATACAGCACGGCAATTTGATTGAAGTCCATACGGGAACTATCGGGGTTGATGAAGCATGCAGCGGTATTCGATCATTTCAGACCAGCCTCATGGTTTCACTTTTCTTCGGGGAGCTGTATCGTATGAGCCGTCTGCGGCGGTTGTTACTTGTTCCTTCCGGCTTTATTCTGGCCATGGGGTTCAACGTATGTCGCGTCTTGTTTCTGGCCGTAGTCGCCGCGAAGAAAGGTGTGGCGGCGATTTCCCAATACCATGATCCGGCTGGGATCATGATCACCTTGGTATGCACGGCGGGTTTATGGGGGCTGGCGGCGCTCTTCAGTCCGAGGAAGGTTCCGCCTCTTGATGCCACGGCATACGAGGAAACCCGAAACAGTGGAGTTAACAACTTAAACGCTTATTTGTCCGTTCTGCGCCGCTTGGGAATCGCCCTTTTGTTATGGCTGATCACTGTTGATGCCGGCGCTGAGCTTTGGTATCGCACGGTGGAGTCACGTCTGCCGTCCAGCTCCAACTGGTCGGTGGTTTTTCCCGCCGACAATCCGACTTTTCAGAGCGTGCCGATCAGCGCGAACACGGAATACTTGCTCCGCTTCGATGAGGGCAAGCAAGCCGCATGGATTGACGCCGATGGTTCCCAGTGGCAGGCATTCTACTATAGTTGGCGGCCTGGCCGAGTGGCGGGTTATTTGGCAAAAAGGCACACGCCGGAGATTTGTTTGGCTGCCACGGGTACGCGATTGCTGTCTGGCCCAAAATTGACGGTCATGACCGTGAAGAACGTCGAGTTGCCGATGCGGAGCTACGTGTTCAGTACCGAGGACGGTCCGATTTATGTTTTCCAGTGCCGCTGGGAAGCGGGAGTGGGGAGAAACTCCTATGTCGAGCACGAGTCTACGCGTTTCAATCTCATCCGTGGAATTTGGGCGGGCCGTGGGAACAAGGGGCAAAAGGTATTGGAAATCGTAATTGCCGGAGTGAGTGGCCCGGATCAGGCGTCAGCGGCGTTGACCCGTCAGTTGGATAAGCTGGTTAAGGTTGGTGAACAGTAAATGCGAATCACGGTCTTAAACCAAACCTTCTACCCGGATGTTGTCTCGAGCGGACAGCACCTGGCAGACCTGGCCTTGCAACTCACCGAACGCGGACACGAGGTTACGGTGGTGACGAGCCGTAGGGCTTATGATGATCCCTCGAAAGAGTTCGCGAAACATGAAATCTGGCGCGACGTCCGAATCATACGCGTGTTCGCCACGGGGTTTGGAAAGCGTGCCAAGTGGCGGCGCGCCTGCGACTTCGCGACCTTCCTCCTTTCGTGCTGTTGGAGATTGCTCTGGCTTCCCCGGCAGGACTTGGTCATCGCCATGACTTCACCGCCTTTGGTTTCATTTATCGGCGCATGGTTCGCGCGCCTCCGTGGCAGCCAGTTTTGCTATTGGATCATGGATCTGAACCCAGATGAAGCAGTAGCCGCTGGGTGGCTCGCGGCTAATTCGTTGCCAGCTCGACTGCTTGAAGGTTGTTCCAGATTCAGTCTCCGCAACGCTTCCAAGATAGTGGTGCTGGATCACTTCATGCAGAAGCGGATTTTGGAAAAGGACATCGAACCTAAGAAAATCAGTGTCATTCCTCCGTGGTCGCATGATGCGGACGTTCGCTTTGACGCCCAAGGGCGGAATCGCTTTCGCGAATGTCATCATTTGAACGGCAAGTTTGTGGTCATGTATTCAGGAAACCACAGTCCGTGTCACCCATTGGACACCATCCTGGGTGCCGCCCAAAAATTGACCGAGAATAAGGAAGTCGCCTTTCTCTTTGTCGGTGGCGGCAGTCAATTCGCCAAGGTGAAGCAGTTCGCCGTGGATCACTCTTTGTCCAATATTTTGTGCCTTCCCTATCAGCCTTTGGCTGAGTTGGCCGGAGCCTTGTCGGCCGCCGACCTGCATCTCGTCGTAATGGGCAACCCATTTGTAGGCTTGGTGCATCCGTGCAAGATATATAACATTCTGCGCATTGGTTCGCCGCTGCTGTATATCGGTCCCCAACTCAGCCACATTTCGGAAATAATACAACAAATCGACGGGCGTCTCCCGTGCGTTTCAGCGGAGCACGGCCAAGTTGAACAAGTTATCGAGCATATATTGAAATTGAAGCGATCCATGATTCAGCGCAATGGCGAGCATGGCGCGTCGTTCGCAGACCAGTTTTCCAAATCGGCGTTGCTGCCACAACTCGTATCGAGCCTGGAATCAGTCGTCCAAGCTTGACACTCCAAATCGCATGCTCAGCTCCTTAACCAAATATTTCGCGGTGTTCTTGACGGGGTTCACGGTCACTTACCTCCTGACACCAGTGGTCCGCTGGCTCGCGGTGCGGCGTGGAGTCGTCGATAAGCCGGACGAGCGGCGCCCGCACAAACGACCGACGGCCCGCGGCGGTGGCCTGGCTGTTTTTATTGGATTTCATGCCGCTTGCCTGATGGCAGTGGCCTTTCCGTGGCCCAAAATCGCCGGCGGACTTGATTTTTCTTGGTGGGAACGTTTCGTCGTTCCCTCGTTGGTCCTTTTGGTCGTCGGTCTGGTGGACGACGTCCGTGGCATGCGCCCACTGGTCAAACTTGGCGGGCAAGCCCTTGCTGCATCACTGATTTTTTACGGCGGCGCGCGGTTTGGCGTGTTATTTGGCCACGAGCTTCCCTTGTGGCTCGATTTCCTGATGGTAAACGTGTGGATTTTGGCCGTCATCAACGCCTTCAACCTGGTGGACGGCCTCGACGGCCTGGCCTCAGGCTTGGCCATCATTTCGGCGCTCGGCTTATGTGGCGTGGTGGCTTTGGACCACTTGCCAGCCAATGTCCTGATCTTGTTGGGATTTATAGGAGCATGCGTGGCATTCCTCCGCTATAACTTTCACCCTGCCAGCATTTTTTTGGGTGACACCGGCAGCATGTTTATTGGATTCACTCTTGGAGTGGTTTCCCTTCAAACATTCAACAAGAACACATTTATACTTTCGTTGACCATTCCTATGCTGGTGCTGGGTGTGCCGATCTACGATACGTTGCTGGCGATCTGGCGGCGGTCCGTGCGGAAATGGTTGAGCGAAGGACAACCCAAGGCCGGTCGCAAGGCTGCGGGCATCATGCAGCCGGATCTCGACCACTTGCATCATCGTCTTTTGAAGTCCGGTTTGAGCACACGCCGAGTAGCTATTGTGCTCTGCGTTGGCAACGCTGCACTCGTCCTATTTGGCCTTCTTATTACCACTTTCAAATCCCACGCCGCGGGGATCTTCCTCTTTGCTCTCCTTGCAGGCGCCTACGTTCTCACGCGCCATTTAGCTATTCTCGAGCTTCGCGACACCGGGACCGCACTATTGCGCGGAATTCGCCGGCCCAGCGCTTCTGCTTTGAAAGCCTTGGGTTTTCCAGCATGGGATATGTTCTGCATGGCTGCGGCCGTCGCCGTTTCAAAGCGGTTGGTGGACGGATACTCACCAAGTTTCTGGCATAATTGGTTCCTGGATTTGCCGGTCTGGGTCACGCCGACGTTTTGTATTCTGGCCATTTCACGCACCTACGTTACGGTGTGGAGCCGGGCTCGCATGCGTGATGTCATGGCGCTTGAGCTTACGCTGCTAGCAGGGCTGATGTTCAGTGTGGGCCTTGCGCTGCTCATTAATCCCTATGACGGCCCTGGGCGTTTGGTGGTTGCAGCGCTGGCCATGGCCACGGTGGGTCATCCCGGCATCGTCAGCCTTAGGATTATATATCGGCTTTTGGAGGAATTGGTTCATTGGACACGCTCGAAAGACGCGATCAAGCCAGACGGAAGGCGAGTGGTCTTGTACGGAGCAGGAGGAAGGTGCTGGCTTTTTCTTCGAGAACTGGGCTTTCACTATCTGGGAAGCAGCGACGGACGTGAAATTGTGGGCTTGATCGATGACGAAGCTTCATTGCGCCACCTCTGGGTTTACGGTTATCAAGTCCTTGGGACTGGGCAAGACTTGCCGGAAATCATACCCCAGTATGGACTGACCGGCATTGTCGTAACAGCCCTTCTTACTCCAGAATGCCGCGCCGCATTGCATGAATTGGCGGTTCGCCACGGCCTTGACTTAACCGAATGGCGCTGTGATGAGAGCGACTTGGATCTTGCTACCCGACCCGGCGATTTCCCGCTTGGTGCTTTGAGGCCGGCAGGTGGGACGGAAGCGAAAGGAATAATCCCGACAGCAAACGCTCCGGCCACGCCGCCGAGTTGATGATAGTTACGAAAATAGGCCGCGAATGGGCAGAGCAATTCTTCCGATGAGATTAATTTCTGTTCTCGGGCGCGATTTCTCTGCGCAAGAATCGCGAGGGTTCAACGCTCCCGAGTCTGGGAAGCGCCCCAGCGACGGGGAACGCTTAGCTACAGTGCCCCTCCTGCCCAAGGAAATCGTTTGCATGGACAACGGCAAAGGACGGAAAACCTTGCACGCATCTTTCTCGTGACTATTGATCCTGAACCATTGACCGCAGCCCCCGTGGAAAACAATTTCTCCAGTGGAACGCCTGGCACCATGAGGTCGCCGGTTAACTCTGATTGGACGCTCATCATTCGTCCAAAGGCGGGTTGGTTTGATCTGCACTTAGCCGATCTGTGGCGTTATCGTGATTTAGTGATGCTGTTTGTCCGCCGCGATTTCGTCTCGCAGTATAAGCAAACCATTCTTGGCCCGCTTTGGTTCATCATTCAACCTCTACTGACGACACTAACCTACACGGTCATCTTCGGTAGCATAGCTCAACTCTCCACCGATGGTCTTCCAAAGATCCTCTTTTACCTCTCAGGCGTGACTGCTTGGAATTACTTCGCCGATTGCCTCACGAAGACATCGGAGACTTTCGTAGCCAACGCGAACATTTTCGGCAAAGTATACTTCCCTCGGTTGGCGGTGCCGGTCTCAATCATTATATCGAATCTTATTCGATTCGCCATCCAACTGGGCCTATTCTTGGGTTTCTATTTCTATTTCCTCGCTCGCGGCACAGCCATCAAGCCCACCATGGCGCTCTGTCTCCTGCCGTTGCTGATCGTGCTCATGGCAGCTCTCGGTCTCGGCACTGGCATCATTGTCTCTTCCCTGACCACCCGTTATCGCGACCTGCGCTACTTGGTTCAATTTGGAGTGCAACTATTGATGTACTCTACGCCCGTTATCATTCCGCTTTCCAAATTGCCGGATCGATACCGCTGGATTATGCTTTCCAATCCCATGACTCCGGTAATTGAAACTTTCCGTTATGCTTTTCTCGGGACCGGAACATTTAGTTGGGGTTATCTCGGCGTTTCCGCGGGCGCTTCCGTCGTCATTCTAAGCGCCGGCATCCTCCTGTTCAACCACGTGGAGAAGTCGTTTATGGATACGGTTTGAAGTGAGAATGATATAAGCTCGAGAGTGAACCGCAGGAATCACGGAGCAAAGACAGCGAGAAGAGAGATGGTCACACGCTTGCCTAAAGCATTTACCGCCTGTTTGTTGAAATGAGCATCGTTGTCCAAGTTGATCGCGTCAGCAAGCAATACCAGCTCGGCCAGATCGGCGGCAGGCGCCTCGCGGACGATCTCAACCGCTGGTTGGCAAAGGTTCGTGGAAAAGAAGACCCTCTTTCCCAAATTGGGTCAACAAGCGCTTCCAGGCCTTCATCAGGCTCGAATTCTTTTGGTCGGAACGGTGGTCAAGCTGAGGCTATCTGGGCGTTGAACGATGTTTCCTTCGAGGTTAAACAGGGCGAAGTGTTGGGTCTCATTGGGCGCAATGGCGCGGGGAAGAGCACGGTGCTCAAGATTCTGTCCCGCGTAACTGCGCCCACGCAGGGCGAAGTCCGCGTCAAGGGTCGCATCGCTAGCCTTCTTGAAGTTGGCACTGGATTTCATCCCGAGCTTACCGGGCGAGAAAACATCTACCTCAACGGCGCCATATTGGGGATGACCAAGTCGGAAATCCGCGGGAAGTTTGATGAGATCGTTGCATTTTCCGATGTGGAGCAATTCATTGATACGCCGGTGAAGCGTTATTCAAGCGGCATGCATGTCCGGCTGGCTTTTGCGGTCGCGGCCCATCTGGAGCCGGAAATCCTCATTGTCGATGAGGTGCTCGCAGTTGGCGATGCGGCATTCCAACAGAAATGCCTGGGCAAAATGAAGGATGTGGCCAGCCAAGGACGCACCATCCTATTCGTCAGCCATAACATGGAGGCCGTCCGCAAGTTATGCCAACGGGGCATCTGGCTCAAGGATGGCCATCTGCGCCTGGATGGCCCGGCGGACGACGTGATTGAGGCTTATTTTCAGAGCCTTTCCAACGAACAATCCCATGCCAGTTCCAACAGGACTTTTGGCTTTGCCATCAAGAAAGTGGTTTTGAAAAACGGGGACAACGTGGAGTGCTCGGAGTTTCAGCCCGGCGATGATTTGATCGTCGAAGTCCATTACGAGGCACAGATGCCGCTGGAGAAACCCTACCTGACCGTGGGCGTGACCGGCGTCAACGGCCCGTGCTTTACGGCCAACATGATGCTGGATGGCGCCAGGCCCGAAGTCTTGACCGGCGCCGGATCATTCTCCTGCCGGTTCAAGTCCATCCCCTTGCTGCCGCAAAGATTCTGCGTGAAGTTAGGCGTTCGGTCCAACCACAGCGCTGAGTTCATCATCGATTACCAGGAATTCGCCGTCTTCAGGGTCGTCGCGGACCTGGCCGAATTTGGCTACCAGGGAGAATATCGGGACCGAGCCTCGCAGAACGTCCCTGTGGTCGTTCCTTATGAATGGCACTTGCCCGACGGGACCATTGCGCCGATCTCCCTCAACCACCGATCCATGTGACGCGCGTCAGTGTCATCATTCCATGTTACAATCGCGAAGATTTGCTTGGCGCCACGCTCGATTCTGTGCATGCCCAAACTTTCGGCGACTGGGAGGCCATTGTCGTTGACGACCATTCGCAGGATAATTCCGTCGAGGTCGCTCGGAGTTACGCGCAATCAGACAATCGCATTCGCGTGGTCTCGCGGCAAAGCCAGCTCAAAGGCGGCAGTATCTGCCGTAACGAGGGGCTGGCGCTGGCGCGAGGAGATTATATTATTTTTCTAGATTCCGACGACCTGTTATGCGAGGAATGCATGCAACACCGGGTCGCAGCTATGGATCGTGCTTCGGATTGTGGATTTGGCGTGTTTCAGACGGAACTATTTACGCAGATTATCGGCGATCGCAGTGTGCTCTGGAACGCTTTTATCGATGCGAACGATTTGCACCGGTTTCTAAGCCTGGATTCGGTTTGGGCCACGACCGGTCCGATTTGGAGAAAGACAGCGCTAGAGGGACTTGGAGGATTTGATGAGGAAGCGCTGAGTTTTCAGGATTGGGAACTCCATATTCGAGCACTCATCGCTGGAATCAAATATTTCAAGAAAGCAGTGCGGGATAATTTCCATCGCCACGCCTACAGCGATCACAAGACGATTACCGGCGTCAAAGACAAACAGAAAGAGCATCTGGTTTCCCATCAGAAATTATTCACAAAAATCTTTCACGCTCTCCGGGAAGCGCGGCTTCTTGACGAAGAAACTCAAACTCGTCTGGCTGGCGCCTTTTGGTGGCTGGCGGGAATGTGGGAATCTCAAGGCAATCTTCGAGCCGCCCTAAGCGTTTGGTATAATGCTGCAAGTCTTGGGCTATGCAGTTGGCAGAACTATTTTGAAGGCTGGCTCGTTTTGGCTTTGTACTCCAGGCGGCGGGGAGCACCCATCATTCACTGGCTCAAGCGTTCTTGGCCCCGAGGGTTTACAAGCCTCGGTTCCCCGTACCATTTCAATGCTCCGATGGACGTGAAAGCGAACCTCGATCAGAACCGTTAGTTGCTCGTTGCCAGGAAGGCCTCAACTTCTTGGTGCGTCGATCTCCCACCAAGGAAGACGCGGAATCCCGAGAAAATGAAGCAAGACTCGCTCCGCACTCAGTGCGCCTAGCGATCACGACCGAAGTAACTGTTGCAGACTTTCCAATGAGCGATCCGAGGGCGAACCAGAATTGCGATAACGACCGACTCAAGGTCGAGTCCAGTGCAGTGTTATCTGGAGGCGTTGCTAAAGTAACGGTCGTTTTATGGCCTCAGCAGGGCGAACGTGGTATTCAGCAGAGTTTGGAGATGCTTTCCCGACAAACTATCCTCCGTACCCATTGGGCATTATATCTGTCTGGCGCACCGGAGTTGCGGAAATTAGCCGTGGATAGTGGCAGGTCGTTGGGTCTCGAAGTCAAAGGTCTGTCAAGACTCAGCGAGAACTTTGCGGACATTTGCATGAGTTTGACCTCGGAGGACGAGAGAGAGGTCTTTGTGTTCCTTGGTTGCACGGCGGTGTTACAACCCGACTACTTGGAGTGTGTTCGCTCCATAGTGGAACGATTCCCAGAGTTAGGTGTTTGGGGGGGCCAAGTCCTCACGGGAATTGAGTCTGAACTACCACCATGGATTGGAGCAGCCCCTTGGCTTGCCGGGTCGCAACCCGTCCAGATCGACCGCTGGGCAAATTCTCGTCGCGGTTACGAATTTGGTGGGGCTTTTCCGTTTTGCGGCCCTTTATGTTTGCGGGCGTCGGCCCTCGCGGAATGGCGGCGGTTGCCGCATTATGAGCGATTGGCAAAATCGCCAGAAGATCCTCAGCATGGGGCGGATTGGCCAGCCCGGTTCCAACTGGCATTTGGTCTGCACCACCTAGGCTGGGGCACGGGGCTTTTCCACAATCTCAAAGCCATAATTCCCGGTTCAACCGAAGGAACCAGTCTCAATTCCATAATCGGGCACGTGGAGGAGATCGAATATGCCCGCTTCTCCTTGCTGAAATGGTGGGGATGGATGGATCAAATTCCCAAGGCAACTAAACACGGACAGGTATTGGAGGATATTCGTCGTTCAGTTAATTGTAATCGGGATCAACGTCGGCTCTTGGCGGCTCAAGACAGAGGGCGAATTCGTGCGGCGAACGAGGCGATTGCCGGTGCAAAGGTTTCGCTTCAACCGCGACGGCGCGAAGAACGCATCAATAGACGTCCGGGGCACCTCCACAGTCAAGCAAGTGAATCGATGAACTCGGGCGGCATGCCCGCGGAGGTATCTCTTTCGGTCGTGATCTGCACGCATAATCCTAGAAAGGACGTCTTGGCGAAAGCGCTACAGGCTTTGTCAACTCAGACCCTTGCTGCTGATCGTTGGGAGCTGTTAATCATCGACAACGATAGCGCCGAACCTGTAGAGGGCTGGGTTCGCGCCCCTTGGTGCAAAGACATGAAAGTCATCCGGGAGCCGGAGCGCGGAATTAACTTTGCTAGAACGCGAGGGCTGCGTGAGGCTCGTGGCGAGTTGATCCTTTTCGTGGATGATGACAATGTTTTGGAGGCCAACTATCTTGCCACGGCTCTACGGATTGGACGCGAGCATCCTCAATTGGGAATATGGGGCGGCATCATTGAACTGGAGTTTGAGGTCAAGCCGCCGTCATGGATAGACCTGTACCGCGCGACGCTTGCGGAAAGGTTGGTGGAGAGAGACGTATGGTCAAATCTAATTTTTGATGGCGACAGCACCCCCATAACTGCAGGATGTTGTCTCCGGCGGGAACTTGCTCAGGCTTTTGTTCAGCGCATGGAGAATTTGCCAATCGAGTTCAGACTAGGCCGCCGGGGTTCGCAGCTTACAAACTGTGAGGATATTGACCTGGCATGGACGGCGTGCCAGCACGGCTGGGGGATGGGGCTCTTCCGAAGCTTGCGCCTGAAGCACCTTATTCCCCCTCTGCGCTTGGAAGAGGATTACTTGCTTCGTTTGACCGAAGGGACCGCCTATTCGTACGTTTTGCTGTACGCTTTGTGGGGCGAACGATCGCGTCTGACGCTTCTGGACCGTTGTGTCCGTTGGTGGCGGATACAAAAAATGCGGCAAATGCCGTTGCGAGGCAGGATGAAGTCAGAATTGCGCGGACAGCAACGCGCTCATCGATGGTTGAAGACGCCTCGGATTAGGCAATTGCTTGCCGCTGCCTCATGCCGGTCGGCTAGTTCATCCAATTCTTCACTTGATGCAGCGATCTTGTCCGGCAGAGTTTAGCGCGGTAGGGTCCAAACCCGAGCAATATGCTCATCCACCGCGCTGAGCAACTATTTGAGGAAACCTAGCATGGCAAGTTCATGAGTTCGCCCTTGGTCAGTATTGGGCTTCCGGTCTATAACGGCGCGAAATCACTGGGGCGGACTGTGGATTCCATTCTCAGCCAGGACTTTAAGGATTTTGAGCTGGTCATCTCGGACAACGCCTCCACCGACGAGACGCGCCAAATCTGCGAGGCCTATGCGACGGCAGACCAGCGCGTCCGTTACCACCACAATGAGGCGAATATCGGCGTGAGTCCGAACCATGATCGAGTTTTTGAATTCAGCCGAGGCAAGTATTTCGCTTGGAGCGCGCATGACGTGGAGCAATTGCCGGGCATGCTCACCCGTTGCGTGCGCGAAATGGAGGCGTCCTCTCCGCCTGTCATTTTGGCCTATCCAAGGTGTGAGCAGATCGACGAAAACGGCCTCCCGGTCGGCGGTGAGGTGGCGTCGATTGCCAGCGCAGATCCTCGGCCCCATCGGCGGCTCGAGACGGTGATTGAGAATATTGGGTACGTGATTCAGCATTTCGGCCTGTTTGCGTCGGAAGCGCTGCGGAAGACCCGACTCAATGGTTCTTATGCCTCATCTGATTTTGTATTGACAGCGGAGCTTGCGATGCTGGGTGAGATCAGGGAAATACCGGAAGTTCTGATCCGGCGGCGCGTCGAGTCCAAAGGAGGCACCAGAGCAGTTTTGCATGACAAAAAGGCCTGGGCTACTTGGCTTAATCCCAAAATGAAAGACCGACGCTTTTGGCTGCGCATCGAGGAGCGGCTGGCTTTGGAATACATTCGTTCCGCCTTGTCACTCCCGCTCCGCCCGATGGATAAGCTGGCCTGCAGTTTGGTTGGCCCTTACGTCCATTATCGGAGGCGGTATTCAGGTGCGATTGGCACCATGCGCCTAAGACTCGGACGGCTTAAGCGCGGATTGGTCGGATGAATTTTAAAATGCCCACGAACGAATAATATGCGAATCTTTGTCACTGGAACCGAAGGATATTTGGGAAGCTTGCTTGGCGTGGAATTGCTTCGAGCGGGCTACGACGTGCTAGGGCTTGATACAGCATTCTATAAGGAGGGCACCCTCTACCGCCAGGGGCCACTGGCGCCACGAACACTAATTAAAGATCTGCGGCAAATCGAACCGGCCGACCTCGAAGGCTTTGACGCCGTGGTCCACATGGCCGAGTTGTCCAACGATCCGATCGGACAGCTCGCCCCGAACATTACTTACGATATCAACCACACCGGATCGGTGCGACTGGCTGAACTTGCGCGCAAAGCGGGAGTCAAACGCTTTGTCTATATGTCATCTTGTGCGGTCTACGGCGTGGCGGAGGAAGGGCTTGTGGACGAAAAGTCGGCTGTCAATCCCCAAACCACTTACGCCATCTGCAAGACGCGGGTGGAACGCGATTTGAAGCCGATGGCCGATGACAAGTTCTCGCCTACTTTTCTGCGCAATGCCACCGCTTACGGAGCGTCGCCGCACATGCGGTTTGACATCGTGTTGAACAATCTGGCGGGGCTGGCGTGGACGACCAAAGAAATCCGTATGGCCAGCGATGGCACGCCGTGGCGGCCGCTGGTCCACGGCTTGGACATCTGCCGGGCCATCCTCGCGGTACTGGCGGCCCCGCGTGAAGCGATCCATAATGAAATCCTCAATGTCGGCGACACGCGGCACAATTATCGGGTCAAAGAAATCGCCGAAACCGTGGCGGAAACCTTTCCCGGCTGCCGGCTCACCTTCGGCCAGCCCAGCGCGGACAATCGGAGTTACCGGGTCTCGTTCGAAAAGATACGCAAACACCTGCCAGGGTTTAAATGCGAGTGGGACGCGAGGCGAGGCGCGAAGCAATTGTATGAACTATTCCGACGGATAGACATGCCGCCGGAGGTATTCCAGCACCGTACCTTTACGCGGCTGAAACAACTTGAGTATCTCATCCGCACTCAGCAAATCGACGAACAATTCTTTTGGCGTAATGTCGATTAGCCTGCGCCCTGGTAATCCATGATTTTTACGCCGACCAAACTGGCCGGAGCCTACATCATTGAACCTGAGCCACACCAGGATGCGCGGGGCTTTTTTGCGCGAACATTTTGCGCCCGCGAATTCGAGGAGCAAGGATTGGCGACAGAATTTGTGCAGTGCAGTATTTCGGCCAACAGAATCCGGGGCACGCTGCGCGGGCTGCACTATCAAATGGCGCCGTCGTGCGAGACCAAGGTGGTGCGTTGCACCAGCGGCGCCATTTACGATGTGGTGGTTGATCTTCGACTGGAATCGCCGACCTACTTGCAGCATCTGGGGGTGGAGTTGACCGCGCAGAACCACAGGGCGCTTTATGTTCCCCAGTTGTTCGCTCACGGGTTACAGACGCTGGCGGACGAGACCGAGGTTTTCTATCAGATCAGCGAGTATTATGCGCCGGAGAAATCAACCGGGCTGCGCTTCGACGACCCACAGCTCGGCATCCGGTGGCCGCTGCCTGTGGCAGTGATCAACGATAAGGACCGGAGTTGGCCGTTGCTGGATTAGCTATTTTTATGCAGGACACGAGCGGCCAGCGCCTCCAAACCGCGTTAAGTCCGTGGAATTCCGATCAGGAAGGCGAAGAACTGTATCGCATGGTGTCGGAGCTCTATCCAATTTGCCGCAGCATTACCGGCGACGGCGTTCGCGAGAGCCTGCGGCTTCTTCAGCGGCAGGCGCCGTTGACCCTGCGCGAGGTGCCGAGCGGAACCAAGGTTTTCGATTGGGCGGTGCCAAAAGAATGGAACATTCGTGATGCCTATATTAAGAATCGAAGGGGCGAGAAGGTAGTCGATTTTCAGGAGTCCAATCTGCATATCGTCAACTATAGCGTTCCCGTGCGGAAGAAAATGGGGCTTTCTGAGTTGCGTTCGCACTTGTTCAGCCTGCCCGACACGCCCGATTGGGTTCCATATCGCACGTCGTATTATAAGGAGGGTTGGGGATTCTGCGTAAGCCAGCATCAATTGGAGAGTCTGGTGGAAGGCGAGTATGAGGTTTGCATTGATTCGACACTGGCGCCGGGCCACTTGACCTACGGCGAGTTGCGCCTTCAAGGCGCGACGGATGACGAGGTCCTCATTTCGTCGCACTGCTGCCATCCTTCGCTCTGCAACGACAATCTGTCCGGGATGGCGGTCGCGGCCCGGCTGGCGCATCATTTGTCGGAGCGGTCTCTGCGCTATTCATACCGGTTCTTGTGGATTCCTGGAACGATCGGCTCGATTACATGGCTGGCGTTGAACGAGAAGTATGTTTCGAGGATCAAACATGGCTTGGTGTTATCTTGCGTCGGCGACGCTGGAGGGTTCACTTACAAGCGGAGTCGGAGAGGGAATGCAGAGATTGATCGAGTTGTGGAGAACGTATTGAAGCACTCGGGCGGCGGTTACCGGTTGCTGGACTTCACTCCGCATGGATATGACGAGCGCCAGTATTGCTCTCCCGGAATCAACCTGCCGGTGGGCTGCTTCATGCGCACGCCCAACGGCGCTTATCCGGAGTACCACACCTCGGCGGACGACTTGAGCCTGGTCAAACCCATGAGCATGGCTGGATCGCTGCATCATTTGCTGCAAATCATGACGGCCTTGGAGGAGAACCAGAGCTACTTGAATTTAAATCCGAAATGCGAGCCGCAGTTGGGCCGGCGGGGGCTGTACCACCAGGTTGGCGGGACCAAGAATGCCGCGGCCGAAGACGCGATGATGTGGACGCTCAATTTTTCGGACGGCGCGCATTCGCTCCTCGATATCGCGGAGCGCTCCGCATTGCCCTTTGCGACCATTTCGGCCGCAGCGAGCCAATTGGAAAATGCCGGCCTGCTAGCTAAGGTCGGCGGAGCAAGGTCATGAGCACGGTCTTGACCATGGAAGCTAAGGCGAACGAACGCGTTTCGGCGTCCGCAGATTTGGAAAAGCCCAGGCCGAGAATTTTGCTGTTGACGCCTTATACGGGTGGAAATCTGGGAGATGGCGCCATCCAGGACGCAATCATTCACCATTTACGATTACGCCTCTCTGAGCCGCAGATTAGACTTATCACGCTCGCGCCTCGGATGACGAGCAAGGTGCACGGATTGCCTTCGTTTCCGATAGGGAAGTCCTCCTGTGATGATGACGTGGCTTCGTTGCCAACCTCTCGCCTGGGGCGGATGCGACGTGAACTTGGACATTGGCTCGTAGCGTTTCGGCTACTCAAGGAAACCGATTTATTAGTGATGTCCGGCGGTGGACAAATCGATGACTACTGGGGAGGCGCGATGGGGCATCCTTACGCATTGTTCAAATGGGCGTTTATGGCGCGGCTCTGCAAGGCCCGAGTCGTTTTTCTGAGCGTGGGGGTCTGTTCGCTCACGTCGCGGCTGGGCCGGGCTTTTGCGCATCGCGCCCTGCGTCTGGCCGCGTATCGGTCCTACCGCGACCACGGGTCGAAGGAGTTGCTGCACGAGGCGGCCTTTACGCGCACGGATCCCGAGTTCCCCGATCTGGCCTTCAGTCACCCCTGCGCACAACAAGAGAGCCTGGTTGCACGGAGTGGAAGCGGGACGCAATTGGTAGTGGGGGTAAGTCCGATGGTTTATCTTTCACCGCAAAGTTCTTGGCCCGAGAGCGATGCGAAGGTGTACGCAGGCTATGTGCAGATGCTGTGCGAATTTTCGGAGCAGGTGTTGGAGGCAGGGCACACGGTGGTGCTGTTTACCAGTTCACTCATGGACCGACGGGCTGTGGAGGATTTGGAGGCCAAGTTGCGGCAAAGCCCGAAGAGCGCCTCGTGGGCAGGGCGGTTGCGACGGCTGGAGCAGACCTGCGTGAATGAGCTGCTGGCAGAAATGCGCGAGATGGATGTGGTGGTGGCAAGCCGGCTGCATGGAATCATCCTCTCGCATCTGCTGGGCAAGCCCGCCCTGGCCATATCGTATGATCGCAAGGTTCGCGCGCACGCGGAAGACATGGGCCAGGAGCGCTTTTGTCTCGATTTGCGCGGATGCACTTCGCGGCAGCTTATGGATTCTCTTGCCAGGCTGGGATCGGAAGCTGACAAGATTTCGGCCTCCATCCGCGCGCGAGTGAAGGAGCGCAGTCAAAAGCTGGAGTCACAGTACGACTTGCTGGCAGGCATGGTCTCGGCAGCGTGATCGCACGAGAGCAGGGCGAAGCATGAAAATCTACGGCTGCCAGTTTGACATCGCCTGGGAAAACAAAAGCGAGAATTTTAGGCGAATTCGGGCGTTGCTGGACAAACGCAGGCTTGCCGCGGGCTCGCTCCTCGTCCTGCCAGAGATGTTCGCCACTGGCTTCAGCATGAACGCAGCCGCGATCGCGGAACCTGACCATGGTCCGACAGATGATTTTCTTCGGTCGCTGGCGAAGGAGAAAGGCATTCATGTCCTGGGCGGGTTGGTGCGGACGGCGCCGCGAGGCCGGTTTCTGAACGAAGCCGTCTGCTATGCGCCAACGGGCCGACGCGTGGCGCGTTATGACAAGTTGCACCTGTTTTCACCGGGCGATGAATCGAAGCATTACGCACCCGGTTCAGAGATCGCTCTGTTTAGCTGGCGAAAATGTAAAGTCGCGTTAGCCATTTGTTACGATTTGCGTTTTCCGGAGCTATTCCGAATGGCGGTGCAACGCGGCGCGAATGTATTGGTGGTCATCGCCAACTGGCCGGCCAAGCGACAATCGCACTGGACGGCGCTGCTGCGGGCGCGAGCGATTGAAAATCAAGCCTACGTGATAGGAGTGAATCGTTGTGGCAAGGACCCACGGCATGATTACCACGGAGGCAGCGCGGTCATAAATCCGTGGGGCCAGACAATGGCCGAGGCCGGGCGAGGTGAAACGCTCATGTCCGCCCAGTTGGACGTCAACGCGATCAAGAAGATACGCTCAGATTTTCCGGTGCTGCGCGACATCCGGTCCCGTTTCGCATTGGAATGACGCTGGGGCAATAAGTTTGGCGTCAATGTGACGGACAGGCGCTCCGCGCGAGGCCGCGCGAAGAAATTATCGACCAAAGTAAAACGGACGCTTGATATGAAACGGTTAATCAAACGAGCTGCACGAAAGAGCATCAACGGTGCGTTGGGTGTGATCGGCTGCGAAGTCGTCAAGAAGCAAGAGAAAGCGCACGATTGGGGAGATGTCGGGCAGTTCATCCCATTGGAAGAAACACTGGCCGGAGCACGGGAGGCGCACCTGCCTCTGGGAGAATATATCGATGCTAAACACAATGTGCCAGGCGTCACCCAAGCCACCCACGACCGTTTGGTCAACATAGGCGTTTTCAACGGTAAGATCGACCGTGTTTGTGAGATTGGACCTGGATCGGGAAGATTCCTGGAGAAGACGGTTCGGGCCTGCAATCCTTCCCACTACGAAATATATGAAACTGCACGCCCGTGGGCGGACTGGCTCGTCACAACTTACAAAGTCATCCCACTACCCGCTGACGGAACGACGTTGGCGCATACGCCGTCCAATTCCATCGACCTAGTCCAAGCCCATAAGGTCTTTGTTTGCTTGTTGTTTCTGACAACATGCAGCTACTTCACGGAAATTGCCAGGGTCACAAGGCCGGGCGCGTGGGTGGTTTTCGACGTCATGACAGAGGAGTGCATGGACAAAGCAAATGTGGAGTTGTGGTTGAAGACGGGCGTTGGGACGCGCACTTATCCCGCCATCATGCCAAAGGCATTTGTGATTGATTTTTTCAAGTGGCATGGCTTCACGTTTGTGGAGGGATTTATTGTGCCGATGAAGCCTGGGAAAACTGAGTGCATGGTGTTTCGGAAAGGAAGCCCGTGAGTCAACTAGCGGAAGGCAAAGACACGGCATCGTGCAGTTCGGCTAATTTGATAATTGAGCACTGAGCGGAAATGAGACTCAAATGCTTTCATGAAGTATCGTCAATTGATATCGGCAGCGTGGCGCGGGGATGAAATGGTCACGAATGCCCGCGGGTGGGCAGCGAATCTGGCCATGTTCCGGGTCGTTTTTCTCAGTTGTGTGGCGCTGCCATGGGGTCTGCGATGCTATCACTGGACGGTATCCATTTTGCCGCATTTGCCCAGGACCGTATGGCAGCCCATCTCGTTTTACCAACTCATACCGTTGGATGTGCTCTGCAACACGAGCCTGGCGCGCGCGCTGGCATTGGCGAATATTTTTCTTATCGGATTGGCAATAATTGGTTTCCGGACGCGCTTGACCCTCAGTGTGGCGACGTTTGTTTCCTTTTACGTGTTCGGACTTATGGAAAATATAGGCAAGGTGGACCACTTTCACCACGTCATCTGGTTCATGGCGATGGTGGCGTGCGGCCCTTCGGCCTTATTATTTTCCGTTGACGCGGTGATTCAGGCCTATAAGGGGGCGGATCAAGGCACGATGGAACAGGAGTTCTCGGGCAAGGAAGCTCTTTGGACATTTCGCTACATTTGGATCTTACTTGGATTGCTTTACCTTGGGCCTGGTCTCGCCAAATTAGAAAGCGCGATCCGAACGAATTGGGCGGGGGCAACCAACATGCAGAATCTGGTCTTGCGAAAGTGGGTTGAACTTAGTTGGTACGATCCCCATTTCACTTTGCCGCCGCGAGTGGACAGGCTGCCGCGGTTATTCATGCAAACGATGGGATGGAGCGCCATAGCATTCGAGAGCGGCTTTGTCTTTGTCGTTTTGTTTCGATTCCTGCGGCCGGCTTTAGCGCTTATTGGCATTCTCTTTCACGTTTGGAACGGTGTGTTTCTGGGAATTTGGTTCACGACTATCGTCCCTGTCTACGCCTGCTTATTGGATTGGGCCGCGTTGGGGAGGGCGTGGAATCATCGGCGGAGCAAATCCTTCGTTGTGGTTTACGATGGAGGTTGCGAGCTTTGCCGGCGCACCATTGCCATACTGAAGTCCATCGATTTATTTGATGGTTTGACGATCGTGGCCGGTTTTTCCGGCGATGCGCGGAGGGATCAATTTCCCCAGATCACGGATGAGATGCTCGCACGGGATCTTTACGTGGTGCGCGGACAGGAGTTGTCAGCAGGCTACGATGCTTACGTGAAAATGGCGGAGCGGCTTATCATTCTTTGGCCGCTGGCGGTTATTATGAGGCTGCCACCCGTCGCCACTGCAGGCCGCGGGATTTATCGGCGGATCGCTGAGGCACGAAAATGCACAGTGCCTGCGAGTCCCCGAGGATCACTGGCGGCCCGTTGGGCGCCGTCAAACGTTGTTCATTGGACGGGCATTATCTTAAGCGCGGGCCAGCTTGGAGTCAGCGGCATCTTATTGTTGTATCCTCATTCACAATCGCCTCGAGTACTTTCCGAGAAGTGGCTTGCGCCGGTCGCACGCGTCTTCAACGGAGTTGCAAGACGAAGACCCAATTGGCCATTTGATCTGTATCCGACATTTGCGGGTGTGACTCCTGGGGAGGTGTTTACGGCGGAAAGCCGATGGGCTTTGGCGGATGGCAGCGAGAAGGTGGCTTCGCCGGACGCCTATTGGAGGACATTTGCGAATCCTGGATTGACCTGGAATATAACCAGCCAGCTTGCGAACGAGTTGCCAGGGGAACAGAAGCGGGCTAAAGCCCTCGATTTGGTTAAGGCCTTATGGCTGGCCGAGGATCCGGAAAAGGGAAAATCTGTGGTGGCCGTCCGCGTTTTCGAGGTGCGCTACAAACTGCAAAGCGCACCGGGACCGCTGGCGGCACTGCTGGAAGAAACGCTCATCTTTAGCTTTCCAGTCAGCGAGCTGAAGGACCACGAAACGGGACGGTAGCAGGGTTCGAGTTAGACATTCAGTACCGGCGAAACTCCGGAGTTCTACTATGAAAACAAATCAGAATGAGATGCTGCATTGCGCCTGCATCGGAAAGAACATAGCCTTGTTTTGGACGGGCAGAATTGACTTTATGCCGGCCAGTGTTGGAGGGCGCGAATAGTGTTCTTCTTAGATTCAGAACCGATTCAAGCCGATCGTGTTAGCGGTCTGGCTTGCAGTATGGCGCCAAGCCCGGCCAGTCTGGCGCTTCCTGATTATAGTGCGCGTTCGAACGTGTTTGGGCGTAATTATTTAAGTGGCGTGGTGGCGGTCATCATGGCTTGGGTGTGCATGGCGGGGTGGGCCGCAGCAAGTCCTGCTTATCCCTTGAAAACAGTGGCCGGTCAGCACTACGTTGTGGATCAAAACGGCTCTCCGTTTTTCATTCAAGGGGATAGTCCGTGGTTTTTGACGGAAGCTCTGAACGCCTCTAACGTGGATTACTATCTGAGCAATAAATGCGCGCTGGGCTACAACTCGATTATCCTGGATATCGCGGCGCAACCCGTGGATGACGAATTGAACGAAGCCACCAATTACTACGGGCAGTTTCCGTTCACCAACACCGTCAACGGCTACACCAACCTGCTTTCGTGGAACGTGAATTATTTCACGAACGTGGATTGGGTCATTCAGCGGGCGGGTTTCTACGGCATGTGCGTTTTTGCTTATCCCTTATATGATGGTTACGGTGGCGCTGGGTGGTACGCGCAAATGGCCGGTAATCCGGTGACGAACCTTTATCAATACGGTGCGTTCATCGGCAACAGGTACAAGAATTTCAGCAACATTGTCTGGATTGGGGCGGGTGATTACAATGAGCCCAACGCCCCCGGTAACTGCCTATGGAACAATGTGGCCGCGGGGATAGCCTCGGCTGATGCAAACCACCTGATAACGGCGCAACCGGCCCGCCCGACATCGACAACCTATTACAATGCCTTTGTTGACTACCAGGCGACCTATCCGACTTGGTATGTGTATGAGCAGTCGCTTCTGAATTACCAAATTACGCCGGTGCTGGCATGCTTTCTGCGCGAGCCTTACTACGAAAACAACACGGGTCACATCACGGGTCCAAGTGGCGCCAACGTAACGGCATTGAATTGCCGGCAGTTTGGCTACTGGGGCGTATTAAGCGGTGATATGGGGCAATTCTATGGAGACGAAAAGCAATGGCCGTTTACCAGCGGCTGGCAAAATGAGATGTTTGATGCCGCGTCCACCACCATGCCTCATCTCGGCCAATTGTTGACGAATCGGCTCTGGTACAATTTCGTACCCGACGCCAACCACACCGTTGTTACCAGCGGTTACGGCACCAGCGGCGCGATCGATTACATCACCACGGCAAGAGAGTCACACGGCTACACGGTTGTTTCTTACTTCCCGCAGGATGAAATGACCGCGACCGTGGCCATGTCGAATATAGCCGGGACGACGGCTAATGCTTGGTGGTATAATCCATCCAATGGCGTCGCATCATTCATCGCCGCCTACGCCACGACCGGCACGCAGAATTTCACGCCTGCAAGTACGAGTGATTGGGTTCTTGTGCTCGACGACGCTGCTCAGAACTATCCGCCTCCGGGCCTAAGTAGCGCAGCTTCACCCGAGGCGCTTCAGATTACTCCATCCGCAGGCTTCAGCTCCTCCGGACCTTTTCGAGGACCGTTTAGCGTCACCAATCAGAATTTCACACTGACCAACACTGGCACAACTTCGCTTAACTGGTCTCTAGCAAACACTTCCGCGTGGCTTTCTGCCTCTTCCAGTAGTGGCACGCTCACTTCCGGTGGGGCTGCGGCCATCGTGAGTATTTTCCTCAATGCCGCCGCCGACAATCTCACTGTCGGCTCCCATACGAACACATTATGGTTCACCAACCTCAATGACTCCAGGGCGCAAAGCTTTCAATTCAACTTGACGGTGTCGACGGCCTCCACCACGTTGACTTGGGACAATCCTGCCGGCATCCCTTATGGCACGGCTCTGACCTCCAACCAGTTGAATGCCACCGCCAGCGTGCCGGGCAGTTTTGTTTACAGCCCTAACAACGGCGCCATCCTCAACACGGGCCCCCATACGCTCTTCGTCACCTTTACCCCGACCGACACCACGGATTATAGCAGCGCTGGCGCCAGCGTGAATTTGGTGGTGGCGCCTGCCGCCTTGAGTGTGACCGCCTCAAACGCCAGCCGGGCCTACGCTCTGACCAACCCGGTTTTCGGCGGCACGATTGCCGGTTTGGAGAACGGAGATAGCATTGCGGCCACCTACAATTGCAGTGCGGGCAGCAACAGCACAGTGGGCCCATATGCGATAGTGCCGACGCTGGTGGATCCGGGCGACCGGCAGACCAACTACACCTTAAGCTTGGTTAACGGCACGCTAACCATCACTCAGGCCGTCCCTTTGATGATTTGGAGCAACCCGCCTGCAATCACGTACGGGACTGCACTGACCTCAAATCAATTGAACGCCAAGGCGAACACAGGGGGCAATTTTGTGTATAGCCCTACTAACGGCACCGTACTTAACGCCGGCACCAACGCCCTTTCAGTCACCTTCAACCCGTCCGACGCGGTGGATTACCGCAGCGTCACTGACAGCGTGAGTTTGCTGGTAATGCTCATGCCCATTGCACTTAATATTCAAATGGCCAGCAATGCTATCGTTTTGAGATGGACCGATCCCGCTTCGCATTTTGTCCTGCAAGGCGCGCCTGCTCTGAATGGCGTATTTACCAATGTGCCCGGCGGTTCCAGCCCATATAGCAACACCGTGAGTCAGACAAAACAATTCTTCCGCCTGGTGGCGCCATAGCGCGAACTCAGCAGTGAACGCCAAAGGTTCATTTGTGCCGGGTAACCAGAGATGTGTGATGGATTTGCAGCCTGCTTGATGGCAGGTAGCTGCCCAATGGAGCGGCGAGCTTAGATAGGAGATCGAACAAGAATGAAAGTGGTTCTTTTCTGTGGCGGCTTGGGGACAAGGTTGCGCGAGTACGGCGACAATATCCCGAAACCCCTTGTCCCCATCGGCTATCGTCCGGTGCTTTGGCATGTGATGAAGTATTACGCGCATTTCGGGCACACCGACTTCATTATCTGCCTCGGGTACAGGGCGGACAAGATCAAAGACTACTTCCTGCATTACGATGAATGCATCTCGAACGACTTCGTGCTGTCGGGCGGAGGCAAGAAGGTGTCCTTAATCACTAGCGATACACAAGATTGGAACATTACGTTTATGGACACTGGGCTAAACACGTGCATCGGCCAACGCCTGATGAAGGTGCGCCATCTCCTGGGCAACGACGAATACTTTTTCGCCAATTACAGCGATGGCCTCACTGATTTACCTCTGCCCAGGATGCTGAAGAAATTCAAGCGCAGCGGCAAGGTAGCCGCGTTCGTCTGCTCGCCGCCTTCCCAGACGTTTCATATTGTCGATTTGAAGAATGGCAGCCGCGTGAGCCGTATTGAGCCGGTGAATGGGTCAGGGTTGCTGGTCAATGCCGGTTTCTTCACGTTTCGTCGCGACATTTTTAACTATATTCGGGACGGTGAGGACCTGGTCGGCCCTCCGTTCGGCAGGTTGATCAAGAAGAATCTGATCATGGGTTACAAGTACGACCGCTTCTGGTGCATGGATACTTTTAAGGAGCAGCAGGAACTGTCGGACCTTTGCGCTCGCGGCGATGCGCCATGGGAGGTCTGGAAACAAAAATGAGTCGCTGAATCGTTGCTATGGATGATAACGTAAGCCGATCGCGCCAGCTACAAAAGCGATTCCATCAGGTCATCCCTGGGGGCAGCCATACTTACGCCAAAGGTGATGACCAATTTCCGGAAACGTCGCCCATCTACATTACCCACGGCAACGGCTGCCACACGTGGGACATCGACGGGAACGAATACATTGAATATGCGATGGGGCTCCGGGCGGTCACTCTTGGGCATGCTTATAAACCAGTTGTGGAAGCGGCCACTCGTCAATTGAGCCAGGGCAGCAACTTCAACCGTCCCTCACCTATCGAGTTGGAATGCGCCGAGAAACTGCTGGAAATGGTGCCCGGTGCGGAGATGGTGAAATTCGCCAAAAACGGGTCAGACGCCAACGATGGGGCCATCAAGCTGGCCCGCGCCCACACCGGGCGCGACCTCATTGCGTATTGCCACGACCAACCCTTCTTTTCAGTGGGTGACTGGTTCATCGGCACGACCGCTGCCAATGCCGGCATCCCGCAAGCAGTTAAGGATCTTACGGTGGGGTTTCCTTATAACGACCTCCTTGGCGCCGCGGAGCTGTTCCGCCGCCATGCCGGGCAGATTGCCGCTGTGATGCTGGAGGCGGAAAAGGACATAGCACCAGCCGACGGCTTCCTTACCGACCTCCGCGACCTCTGCCACAGAGAGGGCGCACTCTTGATCCTGGACGAAATGATCACGGGCTTTCGGTGGCACAACGGCGGAGCACAGGCCTTTTACGATTTTGTGCCTGATCTTTCGACATTCGGCAAGGCACTGGGCAACGGCCTTTCCATCTCGGCGCTCACCGGTCGACGAGAAATCATGCGGCTTGGTGGAATCGACCACGATCAGCCGCGCGTTTTCCTCCTCTCTACGACGCATGGAGCCGAGACGCATTCCCTGGCGGCCGCCCTGGAAGTGATGCGTATCTATCAGCGGGAACCAGTGGTGCCGACGCTTTGGGAGCAGGGTCGAAAATTGGCCGTCGGAATAAAGCAAGCCATTGACGACACTAAACTGCATGGATTCTTCTCACTCGCAGGCAAACCCTGCTGCCTCACCTATGGAACCTGCGATGCGGAGAAGCGCCCCTCGCAGGAATTCCGCACTTTGTTTCTACAGGAGATACTCAAAGGCGGCATCCTAGCGCCCTCCTTCGTCATCAGCTATTCGCATTCGGACCGCGACGTTCAACAAACGATCGAGGCCGTGCATGCGGCGCTGCGCATTTATAAGAAGGCGCTGGAGGACGGCATTGGGAAGTTTCTCGTCGGCCGGCCGGTGAAGCCCGTTAACCGCCGGCTCAATTAAGGCTGATCTCACGTGACGTCTTCCAATCTAACCATGAACAACACACTCGAACTGGGCAAATGCCGACTCTGCGGCGCGCCTTTGCAACGCACCTTCGTCGATTTGGGCATGTCACCGCTGTGCGAAAGCTACGTTGCTCGTGAACAGCTCAACCAAATGGAGCCTTTCTATCCGCTGCATGCCCTGGTCTGCGAGAAATGCTTCCTTGTGCAACTCGGCGATTTCGTGACTGCGGACCATATCTATTCCGAGTACGCCTATTTCTCCTCCTTCTCCGATTCGTGGTTGCGCCACGCCCGGGAGTATGTGGACATGATCACCGACCGCCTCAAGCTAGGCCCGCATAGCCTCGTGATCGAGCTGGCCAGCAACGATGGTTACCTGCTTCAAAACTTTGTGCAAAAATCGATCCCAGTGCTGGGCATCGATCCGGCCGCTAACATCGCGCCCCATGCGATCAAAAAGGGCGTGCCAACCCTCGTGCGGTTTTTTGGAGTCGAAACTGCGCGAGAAGTGCTCGCCCAAGGCAAGCAGGCCGATCTTTTACTCGGCAACAACGTCCTGGCGCACGTCCCGGCCTTGAACGATTTCGTCGCGGGGATGAAGCTGCTCTTGAAGCCTGGCGGCGTGATCACGATGGAATTTCCTCATTTGTGGCGTCTTATGGAAGCCAATCAGTTTGACACGATTTATCATGAACATTTCAGCTATTTTTCATTTCTAACGGCAGAAAAGATTTTTGCACGGCACGGACTGAGCATATTCGACGTCGAGGAATTGACCACGCATGGCGGCTCGCTTCGAATCTATGCGCGGCATTCCGAGGACGAAAGTAAACCGGCGACGCCACGCGTGGCGGAATTGCGCCAGCGGGAGCAGAAGCTGGGCTTTGAGCACCTGGAGACCTACACCGCCTTCGACGGGCAAGTGAAAGAAACTAAGCGAAAGCTCTTGGAGTTTCTTATATCGACGCGGCGCGCGGGCAAATCTGTGGCCGGCTACGGGGCGCCCGGCAAGGGCAACACTTTGTTGAATTACTGCGGCATCAGGACCGACTTTCTCGACTACACGGTA
>Ga0206820_1039_pt1 | contig 34298 bp, 25 predicted proteins | sample Alteio_BWOrgCont_84_FD_152857 | JGI IMG/M metagenome (GOLD analysis project Ga0206820, IMG submission 152857) | Enriched cells from forest soil in Barre Woods Harvard Forest LTER site, Petersham, Massachusetts, United States -... | ecosystem: Environmental > Terrestrial > Soil > Temperate forest >...
CTCCAATAGGCTTAGTTATTGAAAATAGATTACAAAATTCCGCGCGTAATTCTTTTATTTCTTTTTTTAGATTTTCAGGAAAAATGTGTTCGCCTCTGTGAACAAACGCATTGAAAGTGAGTGTTGAAATAGATGCCGGATGAACACAAATATTTTCTTTAGTTGCCCCCAACCAGACCCTTTCCAGAGCCCTGCCCCCGGTAAAAAAATCGTCGCAGCTAAACTGCGGCATGGTAATTAAACCAACAGCCGTAGTTCCATGTATCTGATTCCTTGGAACTTTTTCAAGTCCTTTTCCGGCACCCCAGTCGTTCAGTAATTTTATGACCGGCCATTTTCGGATCATTTTAAATCCGGCCATTTCCGAGGGAGTCAGATCCGTAGTCTGAATTACATCAATTCCGTTCTTTGTATACGAAACTTCTTCGGGTGTCCACCGGCATTCTCCCCTAAAGTCAGTATGTCCGCCTTCGTGCATGACTCTGATCCGGTCCATTTTCGCAATAATTTCTCCCAATGCAATCAAGCTGTTTTCATCCTCAATTAGTTTCATATCAGCTCCTGATACCGTGCGGGCAAGAGATCTCAAGTAGTCAAATTTGGATTGGTCGATCGGATGTCTTTTTTGTCCATTATTCCTGTTAGTCATCCTATGTGGGATATATCGGGACAAATCATCACATACAGATGGCTCCATTTGAGATTTCAACTCGAGGGGAATCGTATCAAAGAAACGAAATACGGCTACCAGTATGCTTTTTTCATTCAGCGGCATTTTTTCCACTAGTATCCGCATGCCAAGTTCATGCGATTTTAAAACCAAATTTTCTGTGGCTGTTCCCAATCCCATGATAGTGGTAGTGTGTTTATAGTCAAGCAGTGCGGCTTCGTATTGAGTCTCTAAAAACAAGTAAAGACAACTATCCTTGTACATCCAGACCCACGTTTGGCTATTAGCTCCACTGGGTGCCAGTGTTGCGGCACTAACCAATGTTTCAACTGTTTCTTTTTTTAGGGAGATTTGTCCTTTATATAGGGCTGTTTTATGTTGGAGAATAAGCTCCTGCATTTCTTTTTTACTGAGGGCAGGTTTTATCACCAGAGGTTTCTCTTCTATCTTTTGATGACCTTTATCACCGATGATTTCTTCAACATCTACAAAATAACGCCCCGAATCGTGAAACAGATCCAGTGCAATTCTTCTGCAAACGTCGGCGGAAATGCCTCCACCCAACGTCACCGCAGAAGCTAACTGCGGCCAGGTAGTTATCGTCTGTTCGATTTCCAGCATGGAGGCTTTAAAACGGTCACTAAGTGTTTCTTCTCCGGCAATCGGCAACATATAAGGGACCTTTTCTTCATTCGTTTTTGCTTCCTTTACCAGACTCAGATCCAGGTGATCAACGAATCCATGAAGAATAGGTCGGCCTGGTTCAAGGTCGAAGCGCTCTACATCAACTGTTCCTCTGTCGCTCGCTTCCATCACTACCGGTATACTATATTCCTTCGCCTTTTGTCGGCAAAGTATTTTTACGTAAAGTCCATCGCATTCGTCCACCAGTATATCCAGTTTGCCACCCTTTAGCAAGAAATCATCTATGTTTTTTTCATGAATACCCTCCGGATAGCAGGTGACTTTTAGAAAAGGATCAAGTTCTGAAATTTCCCTGGCAACGGAAACAACTTTAGGTACATTCAGATTATGCAGTCCTGTGCGGATGCGGTTGTAATTGCTTAGTTCTAAAATGTCAAAATCGGCCAAGCGGAGTTCACCCATCGTTCGTTCCATCGCCATGGTAACAGCAATGGATTGTCCGACAGAAAGTCCGATGACGCCGATCCGTTTTCCGGCCAGAATAATTTTTTCTTCAGGAGTTATCTTGTATTGATTCCGGCTGGTGCGTACTTCTACGAATTCCTTTTCATCCAATAAATGTACCAGTCTTGTCGACCAGGGATAATATACCCATACACCATATTCTTCATAGGGAACCGAACCAATATGTTTTCTGGCGGCTTCTGATAATTCATTTTTTGTGAATTTTGTTTTTGGGTTTTGTAGTTTCACCAGCTCTTCCACTTGGCCTTGAAGCTGATCAAACACTTTTATAGCCGGCTCTTTATCGAGCAACTGGTTTAATTTTTCTCTGTCAGAAGAAACATTCAGACGAAAAAAAGAAGGCTGAAAAACTGTTTCGTTTAACTCATTCTTCCGGATTAATAATTGTAATTTGTTTTTCATAACTACTGGTTTAACGAGAACTTTATCTCAAAGGTTATGGGTAAGTAATTTTTAGGCTTAACTTAGCATATAAATCGATATTTTTAAGCATTGATAGAGCCCCCTGGATTCCAAAAGTAGTCCTTTTCAGGAAAGGTCAAAAATTTGATAATAAGAAAAATGAAAGAAACAAAGGCAACAATTCTGTATGTTGACGATGAAGCGAATAACCTGTTAACTTTTAAAGCTAATTTCAGAAGGTTTTATGAAGTATATACTGCTGAGTCGGCAGAAGAAGGAAGGAAATTATTACAAGATAAAAAATTCAGTATCATCATTACCGATCAGCGCATGCCTGCTATAACAGGCGTGCAGTTTTTAGAATCGATTATTAAAGAATTTCCTGATCCTATCCGAATACTTATTACCGGCTATTCTGATCTGGAAGTAGTTATTGAAGCCATCAACAAAGGACAAATCTATCGTTATGTTATGAAACCATTCAATGTAGATGAATTAAAAGCGGTTCTTGATAATGCCCATGAAGTTTATTCACTCCGGGAAGAAAATAAGGAATTAATGAAAATAGCACTTAAGGCGAATGAACAGTTGGAATTTATGTTGCGGCAACGTCTTATTTCCCTGGATAATTCCGATGCAAATTTATAACTGAGAAAAGGTCTGCACATTTTATTTGAAAAGGGCAACTCTGCCAATGTAATCATGCTCTTTATTGAATACGTCCGTTAAAACAATTCTGTAGACATACACATCCTGCTGAGCAATCTGATCGCCTCCGTTGGCTGTTCCATCCCATCCCACGTTCAGGTCATAAGTGGTAAAGATAAGGTTGCCCCAACGATCAAAAATGACCATTTGGTATTTTTTGATTCCTATTCCTTTGCCATTAAATGTGTCGTTCGTCCTATCTCCATTAGGCGTAAAAGCATCCGGAACAAAGAAGTCGAAATCAGGACCAATTTCCATACATAAAGTTGTTGTATCGATACAACCCTCTGCATTCTTCACTGTTAGCAATGTACAATAGCTACCTGCTATTGCATTTTCGAATGTATGAGAAGGATTTTCTACACTACTTGTCTTATCAGCAGCAGGATCTCCGAAATTCCATAGCCAGGCAACAGCTCCTGTGCTTTGATCGATGTAATGAAAGGTCGGATCAATAACACTCACGGTTTTAGGGTCAGTCGTAAATGCAGCATGCGGCAAAGCAAATACAATGATCATATTGTGAATGCTGTCTGTGGCCATACAGCCTTCATTACTTGTTACGGTAAGTTGAACGGTGTGGTTTCCTGCGTCAGGATAGCAGGAACTGGGATCCGCCACGTTATCAACAGAACCATTGCCAAAACTCCAGGCCCATTTTGTGACATTGCCCCCTTCAACAGTACTTTGATCGGTAAAGTTGACGCAGAGCCCGGGACATCCGGATAGCGTATCTGACTTGAATTTGATTACAGGAACGGCATTTACGTCTATAATTACCGGAGCAGACACGCATGCATTCGAATCGGTGACAGTGATGGTATAAGCATTGGTTACCAGGGGTGGCTGCACATTTATGGTTGTTCCCGTCTGGCCTCCGGGCATCCAGCTAATCGTATAGGCAGGGGTTCCGCCGGAAGGTACTACTGTCAGTGCTGTTTGCTGACCAACACAAACACCTGGAGCATTCAAATTGGAAAGAACCAGGGCTGGTGGTTCATCTATTATCACTGATGCGGAGGAAGTGCAGCCCTTGGTATCTGTGATCGTTACGGTATAATTTCCTTTACACAGGTTACCCGTTGTAACTAAATTGGTTCCATTACTCCAGAGGTATTGGAAGGGAGCTGTTCCTGTTCCCGGGATAGCCTGGGCAACAGCATTCCCATTACATCCTCCAAAACAGCCGGGATCCGTTTTGCTTAAGATACCGGCATTTACTCCACTGAGGTTTGCTACTGTTGTGTCTGCAACCTTTGTGCAATTATTATTGTCCGTTACCGTTATGGTGTAGCTGCCTGCAGGTATATTACTTATCGTTGCCGCAGTTGATCCCGTGTTCCAGAGATAGGTATATCCTCCCGTTACCGTGGTCGTCCCACCTGATGCGCTTATTCCGACACTCCCGTCACTCTGGTTGCAACCCGCCGGAGTGCTTGAAGGGACAAGCTTAATAAGAGTAGGTTCTACCACTGACAAAACAGTATCTTTCTGACAATTATTGGCATCGGTGATGGTAACGGAGTAGCTGCTCGCACATAATTTGCTGATGCTTAAACTGGTGCCGCCCGTGCTCCACAAAGCGTTGATGGTGCCCGTGCCACCTGATGGAATGACAACTGCCTGACCATCACAACTTCCATTACAACTCGTGTTTAATCCGGTACCGGTTAAAGAAAGTGCGGAGGGCTGGGTAAGGGTAGCATTTGTTATAATCTGGCAACCTGTAGCATCACTGACCGTTACTGAATAGGAGCCCGCCGCTAAGTGGCTGGCAATCGGAGTTGCATTGATGGTCACTCCGCTACTCCAGTTGTAGGTTATTGTTCCTGTCCCGTTTGCTTTTACAGAAATTGTTCCACTACTGTCCGCATAACACTTCAAGTTTGTTGGTGTATTACTGACCGTAGGGCCTATACTTGCTAAACTGACACTTGAATTGACCGAATCTTTTATGACATAACAAATTTTTGCACCTCCTCCGGAAACAACCAGCTTAATAATGTAGATTCCAGGCTGCTGATAAGTATGTGCCGGATTTTTTAATGCGGAAGTGTTTTGTATACCCGAAGAGGGATCTCCGAAATCCCAAGTCCAGGAATTTATTTTTCCAATGGTCTGGTCGGTAAACGTGACATTAAAAGGAGCGTAGCACAGAGAGCCGGGAGTGATTTTGAAAGCTGCCGTAAGACTAAAGCAAATAAAGGAAGCCATGTCACTTTGCCCGGCATCTGGTCCGGTGTTAAAGCCGAATACATTTGAGGAAGTGTTGGAGGTAAGATCAATTTTAGATAAATTTCCTGCAGCGTTTGCCGGAGCAGCATTTCCTCCGGCTACACCATAGATGTTTCCATCACTCCCTATCGCTACGGCTCCATAATTGCCATTTGGTTTAAAATTAACCCCCGTATAAGTGGGATCCACAATCCCTGATGTGTCAATCCTGCTTGTACCGTAGTAAAAAAAACAATCATAAGGATTAAAAACGATGTCGTCCCAACCACCGGTACTTATTGCATAAGGGCCTTTTAAAATGTTACCGGTGTTAATGTCAATTGCTACAAGTGTATTATTTCCTGAATTAACGGTCCAATATCGGCCCCAGGGATCAAAGCACCCATAGTAACAGTTAGTGACAAAAGGCAGCTTACATACTCCTTTAGCATTTCCGGAAGCGTCCAATCGCATGAGCGAGTCAATTGGAGCATGCAAGTCACTTAGATAATACAAGTATCCATCTTTCGGATTAGCACCTAATCCATTATGATGAGAAGTAGGCATCTCAAAAAGAAAAGTTATTTTAGGTGCCCCCGAAGTATATCCACTTATATAAGATAAAGAACCATTGGTTAAGGTATCCTGGAAAAAATAAAGTCGGGATGCGCTGTCGCAGGGAAAAGTTGGCTGAGCTAATGAATAAATTGAAAAAAAAATACCTCCAACCAGAGTTACGAATAGCCGGTTCAAGAATATTTTTTTCAATGATTTATATTAGACTAATGATTCTCAGGTCTTCTTACCTCAGTACCTGAATATATCCATGTCCTTCTTTCTTACTACCATCATTACAGGTAGCATCCAATACATAGAAGTAAGTTCCGGTTGGAGCAATATTGTCGCTGAAAGTCCTTCCATCCCATCCGGAGTGTACGGCATTATATTCATAAATCTCCATACCCCAACGATTGAATAAAGTACATTTTATCTGAGCAAGGCCGGAAGTTTTAAATGTAAATAAATCATTTATACCATCTGCATTAGGTGTAAACACATTGGGTATACTGTCAGATAGCTTACAGGGTTCATGTACCTCCAGACACATAGGAGTTGTATCAAGACAGTTATTGTTGATAGCAACCAGTATCACGCAGTATTTTCCTGAATCCTTAAAGGTATGGGTCGGACTGGTAAGTGTAGAAGTATTATCCGATCCCGAACTGGGGTCGTTGAAGTTCCAGTAATAGGAACTCGCTCCGGTTGTGGTGTTGTTGAAGTTAACAGCATTGCCTTCTATTACTACCGGTGCAGGATCATAAGTAAAAGTTGCCTTAGGTTTTGCATTGATGTTGATCATATTATTGACCGTTGAAGTAGCACTGCATCCATTCACATCCACATAAGTAAAGCTGACTGTATAGGCTCCGGCATTGTTATAGCAATGTTGAGGTGAAGAGGCCGAGGAAGAATCGTTATCTCCAAATTTCCATTTTGCACTGGAACCAGCTGCGGAAGGACTGCCGGTAAAATTGACACAAGATGGACCACAACCCTGATTGATATCAGAGCTGAAGCTTACTGTTGGAAGCGGATTAACAGTTATCGATTGAACAGCCGTTGATACGGGGGTTCCACAATTGTCATTTACAGTCACTGTATAAGTCACGTTTCCGTTAGGAGAAACGGTGATCTGTGATCCGGTATTTCCTCCCGGAGCCCAACTATAAGTATAAGGACCGCCGTTCCCTCCGATTCCGGAAGCCGTCAATGTTGCATTTGCTCCATTACAGATACCTGTGCTGGATGAAGAAGCGCTTAATGTAAGAGGAGGATTGACAATTACGGTTACCGTTTGCATGGATGTTGAGCATCCCAATGCATCCACTACGGAAATAGAGTAGGTAGTAGTGACAATAGGATTAGCTGTCGGGTTAGACCCGGTCAAACCTCCGCTCCAGGAATAAGTAAATGGGTTTGTTCCTCCACTGAGGGTAGCTGATAAAGAAGCCGTCTGACCTATGCAGATCGTTTGTCCACCGGCAACACTAAGCGTTGCCGCTCCCTTGTCTGTTATGGTTGCACTCGTTGTCATGGTACAAGAATTGGCATCCGTGACAGTTACCGTATAATTTCCGGCGCTTAAACCGTTCGCTGTTGAGTCAGTCTGGCTTACGGAAGATGGCCAGGAATATTGATAGGGACTAGTTCCTCCTCCCGCTGAAGCAGTGGCGGATCCATTCGAGCCTCCACAACTGGCTTGTGTTGTAGCGAATATTGAGGGAGTGATAGCGGCCGGCTGGGTAAGTAAAATGGTCGTCGTGGCAGAACATGCATTGGCATCGGTCACGGTAACCGTATAGGTTGCAGCTACAAGATTATTGATGCTTGCATTGGAGCTTAAATTCGACCATGCGTAAGAATAATTCGGGGTACCGCCTGCAGCACCTGCACCGGCTGAACCGCTGGCATTTCCAAAGCATTTTATATTAGTAGATGTTGGCGTAAGAGCCAATGCAGCTGTGGGCTGATTGATAGTTACGGTAGCAGAAGCCGGACAATTATTGGCATCGGTTACGGAAACCGTATATATACCTGCCGGCAGACCTGTTACTCCTGTCACGCCGGATTGACCGCTGGACCAGGAATAAGTATAAGCGCCTGTTCCGCCTTTAACCGATACATTGGCAGTGCCTGTCGAACCTCCAAAGCAATTGACATTCCCGAAAGAAGTAGAAGGAGAAAGTACTGTGGGTTGACTTATGGTAACAGTAGAAAAGCCTAAACAATGATTCGCATCAGTAACCGAAACCGTATAGGTGCCTGCCGGCAGACCCGTTACTTTAGTAACCCCGCTTGCTCCATTTGACCAGGAATAAGTATAAGCTCCCGTTCCTCCGCTAACGGATAAGATACTATCAGCGCCGGTCGAACTTCCAAAACACATCACATTTGTAGGGGAGGACACTTTAACAGTTGCAGCCCCCGCATTATTTATTACTCCTGCAGATACATTTGTACAGCCTTTTTGATCCGTAACAGTAACGGTATACCCTCCAGCAGCTAAGCCATTTATCGATTGACTAATGCCATTATTGGACCATTTGTAAGTGAACGTTCCGGTACCTCCGGATGGAATGGAAGAGATACTTCCATTTAATACTCCACAGGTGGCAGGGTTGATCACTAATGAATCTTTTACTGCAGGGGTAGTGGTTAGCGTGTAAGAGGTTGTCCCGATACAACCGTTTCCATCAGTGACAGTTACCGTGTAATTGCCGGCAGTTATGCCAATAATACTATCTTTCGGAGAAGAGGTGCTTATATTTACCCCATTACTCCAGTTATAGATAAAACTTGAAAATCCTTTTACATTCGTTTCACCACTTACTTTGACCGTTGCACTACCATTAGATGTTGAGCAGGTTGGGTTTTTCTGGGTAGGTGTCAGAGTAGGAAGGGGGTATACATCTATCGCTATAGAATCCTTATTTGTACAACCATTCGCATCTGTTCCGATAACAGTATACTCCGTGGCAATAGATGGAATTACGGTAACCGGACTGCCAGGTAATCCTCCCGGATTCCATAGATAGGTACCTGTAGGACCAGCACCCGTTGCGCTGAGTGCAGTACTTCCTCCCTTACAAAAGGTGGCGTTTGTGGCAGATGCAACAATCGTTGGCAAATTATTCACGGTTATCAAAACGGTTGAAGTGTTGTGACAATTATGGCTATCCGTACCAGTTACTGTATAAGTGGTGGTGGATGGAGGAGTAACACTAACCGGATTACTCGCCAGGGGGCCGGGAGTCCATACATAGGAAACAGCCCCACCTCCGGTGAGTAATGTACTTGATCCTTTGCAAAGGGTATTAATACTGGCGGAAGCAGTAACCGTCGGCAAGTTAAATACCGTAATGGAAACAGTTGCGGTGTTCGTGCATCCATTGGCATCTGTTCCTGTAACAGTATAAGTCTGATCTGTCCCGGGATTAACAGTAATGGGATTACCTGGACCACCGGGGTTCCAGCTATAGGTACTTGCGCCTCTGGCCACAAGTACGGTGCCTACGCCATTACATAAGAAAGAACTGGCAGCTCCTGCACTTACCGTTGGCAAAGGGTTTACAGTTACCAGAGCAGTTGTGGTATTCACACATCCATTGGCATCTGTGCCTGTCACGGTATAAGTGGTATTTGAAAGAGGAGTAACAGTGATGGGATTACCTGGACCACCGGGGTTCCAGTTATAAGTACTTGCTCCACCTGCTGTTAATACAGTCGGGGTGCCCTTACAAACAGGGTTAGGGTTGGCAGAAGCCGTGATAGTAGGTAAACTATTTACAGTTATTGCAGTAGTGGACGTGTTTGAACAACCGTGGCTATCCGTTCCGGTTACCGTATACGTTGCGTTTGATAAAGGAGAAACAGTTACAGGATTAAGTGTAGATCCGATCGGTGCTCCCCAGCTATAAGTATTTGCACCTCCGGCTGTAAGCACTGTAGGGGAGCCTTTACAGACAGGATTAATGCTAGGACTAATGCTTACCGTTGGCAGATTATTTACAGTAATGACGACCGTGCTTGTTCCAGTACATAATGTTTGGGAATCATTGATCGTAACCGTATAAGTGGTCGTAGTTGCAGGGGATACAGTTATAATTCTAACTGTCTGGTTACCGGGGTTCCAGGTGTAGGAAGTAAATACATTTACTCCGGTGCTGCTGGAGGCCGTCAATGTCGTGCTTTGTCCGGCACAAATTGTGTCTTTACTTGCGGTGGCAGTAGCGGTTAATATGCAACTTGTTGTACTGGTGACGGTATACGTTCCCGAACCCAAATCAGGCTTGCTCGCTGCTTTTTGGGAAAAGGCAACATTGACGGACGAAAATGCCATTAATAGCACAATCAGACCTTTGGGTATACCGAGTAAATTATGTTTCATGGTTCTGGTTTTCAGTTTTAAACGCTTTTCAAGACCGAAAGGTTACGTTTTAATTACACTATTAGTAATTACGAAAAAAACCTTCTTTCGGATTCGCAGATTTTGACTAAAATTAGGTTAAATTAACGGAAATAGCAAATAAAACAGGCTTAGTTTGTTTCCAGAATTTTAAACAATTCGTCCAGTTTGGGTGTAAGAATGATTTCGGTTCTTCTGTTTTTTCTGCGTGCCTCAGGAGTATTAGAAGCATCTATTGGAAAATATTCCCCTCTGCCAGCCGCCGTTAATCGTTTTGGGTCCACTTCCTTATTGGAAGTCAGGATCTTAATGATGGAAGTAGCACGCAGCGCACTCAGGTCCCAGTTGTCTTTTATGTTCCCTGAGCCTTTCATCGGAACATTATCGGTATGACCTTCTACCATAACATTGATGTCCTGGTTTTGCTCCAGGACACTGGCCAGTTTCTTTAAGGCTTCCACACCTTTTGCCTCTACATTGATTTTCCCGGAGGCAAAAAGTAAGCTTTCATCAAGAGATACGTATACCTTACCATTTTTCTGAGTAATGGTAAGTCCCTTGTTCTCAAATCCAAGTAAGGCATCACTTACTTTTTTCTTCAGGGTATTAACGGCTTCATCCTTTTTTCTCAGGATGTCCTGCATTTCAGCGATCTTTTGTTCACGTTGTAACAGGGTTGCTTTCAACAGTTCCAGGTTTTGCTGTTTACGGTTGAGGCTGTCATCCATTCGTTTCAGCTGATCCTGTTTTTTCAATAGAGACTCCTGGGTAGCTGACAACTCAGTCGAAATTTTCTTTGTATCATTGATGTTTACTTCCATCATTTTGTTGTACTTATCCAGCAATTGTTCATTCACTCCATTCAGTTTGTAATATTTGCTGGCCATCATTCGGTAATCGTTTCCTGTAAGTGCCGTATCTTTTTGCAAGATGCCCAGTTTTTCCTGAGCATCGTTCCATTGAGTTTTTAGTTCCTTATTCTGGGTTTCGATGTCCTGTCCCTTTGTTTTTAAGGCAGAAAGTTCGTCTTCGCAGCTTTTACGTTTGGCTTGTTCTTCTTCCATTTTGCGCTGTGGAACGCAGGAAATAAAGACAGTTAGAAGGGTAATCAGGCCGAAGGAAAGAATTTTATTTGTTTGCATGCGAGTCGTGTTTTTGACCCTACAATAGTAAGAATCTTAACAGGCTTTAGTTGATAAGATTGAAACATTTATCCACATTTTGCGTTTAATAACTATACCTTAGAAAATAACCAAAACCCTGAGACTATGCTAAGTAAGAATTGGTTAACGGAAAAACATATTGATTTCGAGTATAAAAAGTATGTGTTATTAGCGTATTTAAAAGAAGTACATGATAAGTTTGAAGCCAATTATCTTTATCCTTCTCTGTCCGAATTGATAGCGCATTACCGGCAGATCTTATCTATAAAAGAAAATAAGCAAAATCTAAAAGATGCCTTTCCGCAGCGATTGCAGAAGCTGGACATGGAGCGTCTTATACTGAGTTATGAAAAAATTATGGAAGATGATGCACTGATGGCTGAACTGGAAACAATCATTGATTTTTCGATTCCCCAATTTAAACTGCAGCTTTCAGAAGGGAAAAAGATCTATGATTTTGTGGAGGGAAATTTAAGTATTTATCCGATTGGGGTAATGCCCCTGTATCCGGAACAAGGATATATGTTTATTAAAAACGGGAATGCCGATACGGCAGTTTACGAATACCAGATAACGATTTTTGAACAACCGGATGAAAAGTACCGCGGTATTCATACAACATATGTGAGATCCTATGGCAAAAGTTTCACAAATACCTATGAATTTATCAAAATCGACCTGATTCGGGGAAATCAAAAACTGCCCAATCCTGCCACTTTCGTCATTGAGAGTGAGTTAACACTACCTATGGAGCAAACCTTGCTTCCGATTGCAAAAAGAGCCCTGGTAAAAAATACTTTTTTTTGCAAATACGAGCTATAATTGTACTTTAGCGGCCTAAACATAAACCTTCTACGTATGTCCTATTTATTTACTTCAGAATCAGTGTCCGAGGGACATCCTGATAAAGTAGCTGATCAGATTTCGGATGCAATTATTGATGCTTTTTTAACGTATGATTCCAACGCAAAGGTAGCTTGTGAAACATTTGTAACAACCGGCCTCGTTGTCATCGGCGGAGAAATAAAAAGTAATGAAACAGCCAAGGCCAAGGTGGATGTGCAAAAGATTGCGCGTGAAGTAATCGCGCGGATAGGATATACCAAATCGGAATACCAGTTTGATGCCGTTTCTTGCGGAGTTATCAATGTATTACATGAGCAATCCTCCGATATAAATCAGGGGGTTGAGCGTACGAAGGAAGAAGAACAAGGTGCCGGTGACCAGGGAATGATGTTTGGGTATGCCTGTCGGGAAACAGACAATTATATGCCGCTTCCGTTGGAGCTTTCTCATTTATTATTGCGGGAACTGGCAGTTATACGCAGAGAAGGAAAAAAAATGAAATACCTGCGTCCGGATGCTAAATCACAAGTGACGATTCAATACAGCGATAAAGGAAAGCCCGAAAAAATTGAAACCATTGTTCTTTCTACACAACACGATGATTTTGCAAGCGAAAAAGAAATGCAGGCAAAGATCCAGGAAGATGTAGTGAATATTCTGATCCCCAGGATTAAAAAACTATTGCCTTCAAGAGTTAAAAAATTGTTTACGGACGATATCAAATATTTTGTGAACCCTACTGGTAAATTTGTGATCGGTGGACCACACGGAGACACCGGTTTAACAGGTCGTAAGATCATTGTGGATACCTATGGGGGGCGTGGAGCTCATGGAGGCGGAGCTTTCTCCGGAAAGGATTCCTCTAAGGTTGACCGTTCAGCTGCTTATGCAACCCGTCATATTGCCAAGAATCTGGTTGGTGCCGGTGTATGCGATGAAGTATTGGTCCAGGTGGCTTACGCAATTGGTGTTGCGCAGCCTGTAGGTCTGTATGTAAATACCTATGGAACCTGCAAAGCCCGTGACAAGGAAGGCAGAAAGCTGAGTGACGGAGAAATAGCTGCTCATGTTTCTAAACTAGTGGACATGCGTCCAAGCGCAATAGTTAAACGTTTTGGTTTAAAAAACCCTATTTATTCGGAGACCGCTTCTTATGGCCACATGGGACGTACACCTGGCATCAAGGAAGTAAACGGAAAAAAATACGAAACATTCGGATGGGAGAAACTGGACCTGGTAAATACTTTTAGTAAAGATTTTGCCGTGGAAAGTAAGACCGAAGCTGTCGAAGCTTAATAAAGCAGGTTATTATAGGGGTAGCGTTTACCGTGCATTTCTTTTACCATACTGTAAAGAAGGTCCTTGAACCTATCCACATTTTGTTTATCGGCCGCTGAAATAAAAACACAGGGACCTGGAATTTTTCCCATCCAGGTTTTTTCAAGTTGTTCCAGACTGAGATTTCTTTTGGTCGCCGGCGTTAAATCATCCGCTTCTTTTTCTTCGTAAGTGTAGGCATCTATTTTATTGAAAACCAAAATGGTTGTTTTATCATGTGCTTTTATATCCGTCAGGGTTTGATTGACCACATTGATCTGGTCTTCGAAATTCGGATGTGAGATGTCGACTACATGAAGTAGAATATCGGCTTCCCGCACTTCATCAAGCGTCGATTTGAAAGATTCAATTAAGTGAGTAGGAAGTTTACGGATGAACCCGACCGTGTCAGACAATAAAAATGGAATGTTATCGATCACCACTTTTCGGACGGTAGTGTCCAATGTGGCGAACAATTTATTTTCGGCAAAAACATCTGATTTGCTGAGCATATTCATGATCGTCGATTTGCCCACATTGGTATAGCCTACCAGGGCAACCCGGATCAGTTCCCCCCTGTTTTTTCGCTGGGAGGCCATCTGCCGGTCTATTTTTTGGAGATCCTCTTTTAAGAGGGAGATCCTGTCGCGAACAATACGGCGGTCTGTTTCAATTTCTTTTTCTCCTGGGCCACGCATACCGATCCCTCCCCGCTGACGTTCCAGGTGGGTCCACATCCCCGCCAAGCGGGGAAGCAGGTATTGGTATTGGGCAAGCTCAACCTGAGTTTGGGCATGCGCTGTTTTTGCACGTGCAGCGAAGATGTCGAGAATAAGATTCGTACGGTCCAATACTTTTTTGCCCAGTTCTTTTTCCAGGTTGCGGATCTGAGAGGGGCTTAGCTCATCATCAAAGATGAGCAGTCGGATTTCATTTTCGTCCACATACTTTTTAATTTCCATTACTTTTCCGGATCCGACAAAGGTCCGGATATCCGGTTTCTCGAGTCTTTGCACAAAGCGTTTTTTTGTAATAACCCCCGCCGTACTAGCCAGAAATTCCAATTCGTCCAGGTCATCTTTCACCTCCTGTTCGTCTTGCTGCCGGCTCATGATTCCCACCAAAATAGCTGTTTCCGGTTCTTTGGCAGTATCCAGGATTTGTTTCCTCCGGCTTAGGTTCGCTCGCATATAAACCTCTATTTGCGGAGTGCTTTGATGTACTGACCAACGGCTTGAACTTGCTGCTCGTCCAATTGACTGCCGAAGGATGGCATACTGCCTTTTCCGGTTTTGATCATTTCGAAGAGCGCTGCATCGTCGAGTTGCGACAGCGAGAGGTCGGTGGCACTCATGATTCCCGCTTTTCCATCTTCTCCATGGCACTTTGTGCAATAGGCCGTGTAAAGTTCTTTGCCATCATTTTTAGCTATTGGTTCCTTACTTGCACTGATCAGTTTTTTATGACTGGCTTCGGCCAGTCCATATGCTGCGAGAATCAGGAGCAATGAAATGGAAGCGAGGGCCTTATTGGATTTTTTAAATCCAACGATGGCCAAAGGAATGGAAATCAATACAGCAATGATCTTGATGATCATCAAATTGTTGATCTCCGGTAATTGGACCAGCAGATAGATTCCTGTACCCAGGAACAGGAGACTAATAATCATTTCCGGAATGCGGAAAATTTTAGTGAATCGGGCCAGTTGCTCTTTTTTGTTCGTTAGCAGCAAAAGTGTTTTTACTAAGTAAATGAGCAGGAACAGCAGAACAACAATTACGTGGAAGTTTTTTATCATGGATTTGTTTTTTTACAAAGTAAAGATAAATACTTATTTAAGAAACCTGTGTATTTTAGCATTTCGTAAATTTCATCGGATGATAGGATTAAGACAAGTTATACTTTTTTTTACCGCTACCTGCTTTTTTCAGCTTCTTATTCTAGCCCAGGAAACATTTCCCGTCAATGGAGTATTTAATAAAAACCATAATTATTATGCGTTTACCCATGCCAGGATATACCGTGATTATGAGACAGTCCTTGACGACGGGACTTTACTGATACGAGATGGGATGATTGTGGAAGTGGGGGAAAAAGTGAGTGTTCCCAAAGGGACAGTAGTTTTCGATTTAAAGGGAAAAGACATTTATCCTTCTCTGATCGATATGTATACGAATTATGGGATTCCGGAAGTTAAAAAGATGCCAAAGCCAATTTCTCCGCAATACGAAACGACGACGAAAGGAGCTTACGATTGGAACCAGGCCATAAAATCCGAATTTAATGCAGTAAGTGTTTTTACCATTGACCGGAAAGCGGCGGATGAATACCTGAAAATGGGATTCGGAACGGTATTGGCTTTCCAAAAAGATGGGATCGCGCGTGGCTCTGCCGTAGTAGTTTCTTTAGGGGAAACCAGGGAAAATGAGGTTGTATTGGCAGACAAGGCAGCGGCTTGTTATTCGTTTGATAAGGGAAGTTCCTACCAGGAATACCCGACTTCCCTGATGGGCGCAATTGCGTTATTGCGCCAGACCTACCTGGATGGACTATGGTATAAAAACAATCAGAAAAAAACGGAGTACAATGCTTCTTTACTGGCCTGGAATAATTTACAGGCATTGCCTCAGATCTTTGAGGTAAGCGATAAGCTTTCCGCGCTGCGCGCTGCTAAGATCGGAAAAGAGTTTAGTATAGATTACATTATCAAAGGAATTGGCGATGAGTATCAACGCTTAGAAGATATAAAAGAGAGCAATTGCCGTTTCATCCTGCCACTTAATTTTCCAAATGTATATGATGTGGAAGATCCATATGATGCGATGAATGTTTCCCTGGCGGAAATGAAACATTGGGAAATGGCTCCTGCCAACCCGGCCTTTTTTGAAAAGAAAGCCATCCCATTTGCCCTGACAACTGCGGATCTCAAGGATAAAAACGATTTTTGGAAAAATCTCAGAAAAGCTATTGAATATGGATTATCTGAAAAACAAGCATTAAAATCGCTGACGGTCATACCGGCCCGGTTGTTGGGTATCCAGGAAAAGGTCGGGCGCATAAAAAAAGGGATGCTGGCAAATTTTATAATTACTTCCGGTAACCTGTTTGATGCAAAAACTAAAATTTATGAAAACTGGGTGCAGGGTAACCGGCATGTTATTAATGAGGATGCTATTCCTGATCTGAATGGTAATTACGATCTGAAAATCGGGACCGATCGGCAGTACGTTTTAAAAATTACAGGAGAACCAGTTCAGTTAAAAGGAATAATAGTAGCGGGCACTGACACTGCTAAGATTAGTGCAGGCGTAAAGATTGAAAACAGGTCAATCGTTATCACCTATTTATCTCCTTTGGGAAAAGAGTCCGTTCGCCTAAGCGGACTTATTACGGAAAAAGAAGGAAAGCCCTTCTTTAATGGAAGGGGAGTGTTAAATTCCGGCGAATGGGTAGACTGGGTGGCCATTTATAAATCTGATTTGAACGAACCGCTTAAAAAAGATAGTGTTGGAAAAGAAAAACCTGTAATCGGAGAGGTTTATTATCCTTTTTGTGCATATGGAGAACCTGAAGGAAGCAAATCCCTCTGGAAACGTTATAAAGAACGTCAGCATGCAATCCTGATCAAAAATGTTACGGTATGGACCAATGATTCGGCGGGAGTATTGAAAAACAGGGATGTATACATCAACGAAGGCCGGATCGTCGCAATCGATCATGCAATTAAACCTCTGAAAACTGCTTTTGCTGTTGAAATTGATGGGACAGGTAAACACCTGACCGCAGGAATTATTGACGAACATTCACACATTGCTATATCAGGCGATATAAACGAAGCTTCTCATGCCATAACTGCTGAAGTCCGGATCGGAGACGTAATTGATTGCGAGGACATTAATATATACCGGCAGCTGGCTTCAGGAGTAACATCCTGCCAGTTACTGCATGGTTCTGCTAATCCGATCGGAGGACAATCAGCTTTGATCAAACTGCGTTGGGGACAATCTCCGGAAGCCATGAAAATTGAGCACGCAGATGGATTCATTAAATTTGCACTGGGAGAAAATGTCAAGCAAAGTAATGCCGGAGATAATTACGTCATCCGTTTTCCACAAACCCGTATGGGAACGGAACAAGTTTATTACGATGCGTTTACCCGGGCTAAAGAATATCAGACATCCTGGAAAATATATCAAGGGCTCTCTAAAAAAGAAAAAACGGAACAGCCCGCCCCAAGGAGAAATCTGGGATTGGAGGCCTTGGTTGAAATACTCAACAAGCAACGGTTTATTACCTGTCATTCTTATGTTCAATCCGAGCTAAATATGCTGATGCATGTTTCAGACTCCATGGGCTTTAAGATCAATACATTCACACATATTTTGGAAGGATATAAAGTGGCGGATAAAATAAAGGCGCATGGTATAGGAGCTTCTACTTTTGCCGATTGGTGGGCTTACAAAGTGGAAGTGAAAGATGCCATCCCTTATAATGCTGCTTTACTCACTAAAATGGGAATAGTTACTGCGGTTAACTCAGATGATCCTGAAATGGGCCGGAGACTCAATCAGGAAGCTGCAAAATCCATAAAATACGGAGGATTAACAGAAGAAGAAGCCCTGAAGCTATGTACCCTGAATCCTGCTAAGTTGCTTCACCTGGATAAAAAAATTGGCAGGGTTATCGTTGGTTCGGATGCAGATGTGGTGTTGTGGTCTGATAATCCTTTATCGGTGAATGCAAAAGCCGAGAAAACAATCATCGACGGTTTGATCTATTATGACCGTGACAAAGACAAAAAAATGCAGGAAGACATACAAAAGGAACGTGCGAGGCTGATTCAGAAAATGATTACCGCGAGGAAAGCCGGCGAAAAAATTCAGGTAAAATGAAAGCAATAAAAGAGGGCCTTATTTTTTCACTTTTTGTAAATACTTTTTTGATTTGTCCGCAATTTGTTACCGGACAGAACAAGAGTGTTTTGCTGATGAATGGATATGCGCATCTTGGGAATGGAAAGGTAATCGAAAATTCAGTGATTGGTATAAAGGATGGAAAGATTGTTATGGTTGCTGATGCGAGGGTAATTAAACTGAATCCCAAAGGATTTGATACCGTCATTAACCTCTCGGGGAAACAAGTATATCCAGGTATTATTGCGCCTAATTCGACGATTGGATTGGTTGAAATGGAGGCGGTGCGTGCTTCCAATGATATAGAAGAGGTGGGTTCGATCAATCCCAATGTGCGCAGCCAGGATGCCTATAATGCCGATTCTAAAATTATTCCGACCATTCGCAGCAATGGAATTCTGATCGCACAGGTATGTCCCCGCAAGGGTTTGTTACCGGGAACTTCTTCCATCTTTGAACTGGATGGATGGAACTGGGAAGATGCTTTATTGAAAGGAGACGATGGAGTTCAATTGAATTTTCCACACTTACCAATTGAAAAAATGCAAGTTGATCCTCCTGTTCTCGCTGAGAAAAAAGTGCTGTATGAGAAAGAATTGCAGAATCTGAAAAAATTCTTTCTGGATGCAAAGGCTTATAAGGAGGTAGAAAATCAGGAAGAAAAAAACCTCCGTTTTGAGGCAATGAAAGGTGTTTTTGATGGTTCCAGGAAATTATTTATACATGTTGATTATGCAAAAGACATTATCACTGCGATAAGTTTTATAAAAGAATTGGGTATTAAAAGCCCGGTGATCGTTGGCGCCAAAGACGCCTGGCTGGTAATGGGTTTGTTGAAAGAAAATAATTTGCCGGTTATGCTGGGGCGCGTGCATGATCTTCCCCTGCGTCCGGATGATGATACAGATATGCCTTTTAAACTTCCTTCCATTCTTCAGAAAGCAGGTATTTTATTTTGTCTTCAGAATGAAGGAGACATGGAAGTAATGAATTCCAGGAACCTGCCTTTCCTGGCAGGTACAGCAGAAGCTTATGGACTTACAAAAGAAGAGGCTTTGACAGCCATAACGCTGAGTCCGGCTCAAATTTTGGGTATAGCCGATAAAGTAGGAAGCCTGGAAACAGGTAAGGAGGCCACTTTGTTTGTTTCAAATGGAGATGCGTTGGAGATGAAAAGCAATCAGGTAGCGCTCGTTTATATAAGAGGTAAACAGATCGATCTGAATAATGAGCAAAAAGATTTGTATGAAAAATATAAGAAAAAATACGGTTTAAAGTGAAGGCAAATACTATCAACGTATGCTGAGAATTCATTCTTTTGAACACTACCAAAACGAATACAACAAAAGCATAAGCGATCCCGAAGCCTTTTGGGCAGAACAGGCTTCTCAATTTTCCTGGAGGAAAAAATGGGACAAAGTGCTGGAATGGGATTTTGTTAGACCGGATATAAAATGGTTTCTGGGTGCCAAATTGAATATTACGGAAAATTGTCTGGACAGGCATCTGAAAGAACAACCGGAAAAACCTGCCATTATTTGGGAACCTAACAATCCGCAGGAGGCACAGCGGACATTGAGCTATCATCAGTTATGGGAAGAAGTATGCCGTTTTGCGAATGTGTTGAAAAACAATGGAGCAAAAAAAGGAGACCGCATCTGCATCTATATGCCGATGGTGCCCGAGCTGGCTATCGCGCTGCTGGCCTGTGCCCGCATAGGGGCTATTCATTCGGTTGTATTTGCGGGATTCTCTGCTCAATCCTTATCGGACAGGATCCGGGATTCTGATTGTAGTTTGGTGTTAACAGCAGATGGTGCTTATCGGGGAACAAAAATAATTCCGATTAAAGCAATAGTAGATGAAGCATTGGATACCTGTCCTTCTGTAAGAAAGGTAATCATGTATCAGCGGACCAATGAACCTGTACGAATGAGAGAAGGCCGGGATGTACTTTGGGAAGATGAACTAAAAAAGGCGGATGCCAAATGCGCGGCAGAGGAAATGGATTCGGAGGATATGTTGTTTATTCTTTATACCTCAGGTTCAACGGGGAAGCCTAAAGGAGTCGTGCATACCTGCGGAGGTTATATGGTTTATACCCAGTATACGTTTGAAAATGTTTTTCAGTATACTGGAAACGAAGTCTATTTCTGTACAGCTGACATTGGCTGGATTACCGGTCATTCCTATGTTGTTTATGGACCTTTGCTGGCAGGAGCCACTACCTTGATGTTCGAAGGGGTTCCGACCTGGCCGGATCCCGGTCGTTTCTGGCAGATCATTGATAAACATCAAGTAAGTATTTTTTATACGGCTCCAACGGCTATCCGGACCTTGCAGGCGAACGGATTGGATTTTGTCAGACCCGCTAAATTGGATTCCCTGAGGGTATTAGGCTCGGTGGGGGAGCCTATTAATGAAGAAGCCTGGCACTGGTACGACCAGCAGATCGGGAAGGGAAGATGTCCAATCGTAGATACCTGGTGGCAGACAGAAACAGGTGGTATTATGATTTCTGCCCTCGCAGGTATTACAAAAACAAAACCGGGTTATGCGACATTGCCCTTGCCAGGAATTCAGCCTTTGCTGGTAGATAATGAAGGCAAGGAAATAAAAGGAAATGGAGTGGAAGGGAACCTGTGTATTCAATTTCCCTGGCCGGGAATGATCCGTACGACTTATGGAGATCATGAGCGTTGCCGGCAGAATTATTTCGCTACGTATAAAAATTTATATTTTACGGGAGATGGTTGTAAACGGGATGAAAAAGGTTATTACCGGATCACGGGACGCGTAGACGATGTCATGAATGTTTCGGGCCATCGCATTGGTACTGCGGAGGTAGAAAATGCGATCAATCAACATCCTGCAATAGTTGAAAGTGCAGTTGTAGGTTTCCCGCATCATTTAAAAGGCCAGGGAATTTATGCATATGTGATTTCTTCCGGTCAAAAGAACGACCTGGAATTACTCAAAGAACAAATTTCGGGTATCGTAAGCAAAGTAATCGGACCCATTGCAAGACCTGACAAGATTCAATTTGTTCAGGGACTACCTAAAACCAGGAGCGGAAAAATTATGCGAAGGATTTTACGAAAAATTGCAGAAGGAGATTTTTCCAATCTGGGAGATACTTCTACTTTAGTTGATCCTTCGGTAGTTGAGCTGATCAAGAATGGAAACGTTTAATCTCTTCTTAACAATTAGTTAACCTCATTGGCATTTCAAGAATCTACCCGTATATTCGTACGTATTTTAATATGCCGGACAGTTTAGTCATCATACCAACCTATATGGAGAAAGAGAACATCGAAAAGATGATCCGTAAGGTCTTTTCCCTCATCGTTCCTTTTCACATACTTATTGTAGATGATGGATCACCCGATGGTACTGCAGCTATCGTCAAGCAACTGATGCCGGAATTTTCAGAAAGACTTTTTCTGGAAGAGCGCAAAGGGAAAATGGGATTAGGAACGGCCTATATTCATGGATTCAAATGGGCTATTGAGCGGGGTTATGATTATGTCTTTGAAATGGATGCCGATTTTTCTCATGATCCGGAAGACCTTGTCCGTTTGCGGGAAGCTTGTGAAAAGGGAGCAGATGTGGCAGTAGGTTCACGTTATGTAACAGGAGGAAAAATAAGTAACTGGCCAATAGACCGGAAACTAATGTCCTATTTCGCCTCCTTATATGTCCGTGCGATTCTTTGGATAGGGATTCTTGACCCTACAGCCGGATTTAAGTGTTATCGGAAAAAAGTATTGGAAACAATTCGGCTGGACAATATGAAATTTGTAGGATATGCCTTTCAGATCGAGATGAAATACACTGCCCGAAGATTGGGCTTCAAAGTAGTGGAAGTACCCATTACCTTTATTGACAGGAAAGAAGGGCAGTCAAAAATGAGTTCAGGTATTTTTAAGGAGGCATTTATAGGGGTGATCCAGATGAGGTTTAAGAAATTAAATTCGTAAAAAGCCTGTTTAGAACAATTATAAAAAATGCCCGCATTGTTAATGAGGGCGAAATTTTTACCGGGAGTATACTGCTGGAGGGAGAGTTCATAAAAAAAATATCCAAACAGGAAATTACGGGACAGGCGGATCGGGTCATTGATGCACAGGACAAGTATTTATTTCCGGGTTGTATTGATGATCAAGTACATTTCCGGGAGCCCGGTCTGACACACAAGGCTGACATTTATACAGAGTCAAAAGCTGCTGTTGCTGGGGGAGTTACTTCGTATATGGAAATGCCCAATACGATCCCGGCTACTTTAACGCAGGATTTACTGGAAGAAAAGTACACCCTGGCAGCAGAAAAATCACTGGCCAATTTTTCATTTTTTATGGGTGCTTCCAATGATAACGAAGAAGAAGTGCTTAAAACAGATGCGAAAAAGGTATGTGGAGTTAAAATTTTCATGGGATCATCTACCGGAAATATGTTGGTGGATAATCTCCGGACATTGGAAAATATATTTTCAAAAAGTAAATTATTGATCGCGACACATTGTGAAGATGAAGCAACCATTCGTGCCAATGCCGAAAAGTATAGACAAGAATACGGAGATGCTATTCCTGTGGAATGTCATCCGCTTATCAGAAGTGCGGAAGCCTGTTATAAATCATCTTCTCTCGCTGTCGAGCTTGCGGAAAAATACAATACCCGTTTACATATTTTGCATATATCTACTGCAAAAGAAGTCGGCTTATTCAATTCTTCCATTCCATTAAAAGAAAAAAGAATTACCTCGGAAGCCTGCATCCACCATTTATGGTTCAGTAATGAGGATTATAAGAGCAAAGGGAACTTTATTAAATGGAACCCCGCGGTTAAAACAAAGCAGGACCGGGACGCAATTCTGCAGGGACTATTGGATAATAAGATTGATATCATTGCTACAGATCATGCTCCTCATACACTGGAAGAAAAAAAGCAATCCTATTTGAAGGCTCCATCCGGTGGACCTTTGGTTCAACATGGCTTACCGGCCATGTTGGAACTGCATCACCAAGGGAAGATTTCGCTGGAAAAAATTGCAGAGAAAATGAGCCACGCTGTGGCAGATTGTTTTCAAATTGAAAAACGAGGGTATCTCCGGGAGGGTTATTTTGCAGACTTGGTATTGCTGGATCTGAAAGCTCCCTGGACTGTAACGAAAACGAATATTCTGTATAAATGCGGATGGTCACCTTTCGAAGGGCAGACTTTTCAGTCGAAAATCACCCACACCTTTGTTTCCGGTCACCTCGCGTATGCAAACGAGCTATTTGACGAAAGCAAAAAAGGCAAACGCCTCTTGTTTCAGCGATGAAGAATTTTTCACTGCTCTATGAAATCACGAGGCCTTTTGTAATGCCGGCTATCCGTGTTTTTTACAAGAAGATCCAGATCAAAAATTTCAAAAACCTTCCGGTTAGAGGAGGTGTTCTTATTTGTAGCAATCATGTGAATGCATTCATGGATCCCGTCTCCATTCAATTGCATACCAGCCGGCAATTGTTTTCATTGGCGCGGGGAGATGCCTTTAATAAGCCTTTTCTGCGCTGGTTACTTACCCAATGGAAACTGATTCCCATTTACCGGCTTTCGGAAGGAGCTGAGAACTTGAAAAAAAATGACACTACCTTCCTTTTGAGCCAGGAAGTATTGACAAATGGGAATCCCTTAATTATATACCCGGAAGCAATATGTATACAGGAACGAAGGATACGTAAACTGAAAAAAGGGGCTGCCCGTATTGCTTTTGGAGTCGAAGAACAAGGTGATTTTAAGGAGGATCTGCTTATTCTGCCGGTGGGATTAAATTATTCCAATCCTAAAAAGTTCCGATCCAACTTGTTTATAAATTTTGGGAAACCCATCCATACCTCTGATTATATTGATCTCTATAAAGAAGACAAAGTAAGAGCCATTAATAGACTGACTCTTGCTATTGAGCAAGCAATGAAAGAGTTGGTTGTTCATATTGAGCATAAGGATAACGACGAATTGGTGGAAAAACTTTTTGAAGTTTATAAACCCGAATTACTGGCAGAACCGGGCCTTGATCCGGATAACCTGGAAGATGATTTTAAAGAGAGTCGCAGAATTGCAGATGCTGTAAATCAGTTATACATTTTTGAACCGCAAAAATTGGAGACGATCCGGCAAAAGCTATTTGGGTATATCTTAGAATTAAAGGAATATGATCTGCGGGATAATTTGCTGACAGATCAAGCCATTCAAAATCTAAATAGAAGCCGGATCATGGCGGATTATATAAAAATCGCATTCGGCATGTTTGTTTTTTTACCTGGATTAGTCATGAATTACGTTCCCTATAAAATCGCTTATACTGCTGCAGATAAATTGGCCAAAGAAGTAGAATTTCACGCTTCCATTAATATGACAATAGGCTGGTTTTCCTGGATCGCCTGGTACCTGTTAGAATTGCTGCTCATTGCGATTTTTTTTCGTAGCTGGCTTTTACTGGGAATCTGTGCGTTGTTGGTTCCTTTGAGTGGAATCTATGCTTTAAATTTCTATCCGTTTTTTAAAAAGTGTAAGAGACGTAGAAAACTGTTGAAATGGAGTTTGGTAAATAAAACGGGTTTTGAAAATCTGACCAAAGAAAGGAAAGAATTAATTCAATTTATTCGGTTAAACCTTCTTAGTCCTTCTCAAGGATAAAAGAGTGCCAGCTTTAACATCTGTACCGGGCCGGATTCCATTCTTTTTATACAGCTTTTTAAGTTTAATCCCATATTTTTGAGAGATGCTGTACATGGTTTCCCCGCTTTGGACAGTATGGAAATCTTCCATGGCTTTATTACGTTTGGGTTGCAAAAACAGAATCATACCTGGTTTAAAGCGCATTTTTTTATCACTTTCCAGATCGTTATAGTGATAAATCAATCGTGGATCAATGCCATATTCTATACTGACTTCGTCCACCGTTTCTCCCATGCGGGTGTAAATGCACCGGCGTCCATTGATCAATTCTATTTCACGTTTAGCAAAAGGAAGTACATACTTGTCGTTCTGCTGGCCATAAGTATTTTTGCGGGCCTTGGTGTCCGGGCTGTTAAAATAGTTTTCAATAGAAGCAACCAGTTCCGGCGGTATAGGTTTGATCGTATCCAAATAAAACAATTCATTATCTTCAATTATTTTGATGAGCCGCTTCGCATAAAGCGGATCGGTGGCGTAGCCAGAAGCCTTCAGTCCATTGGCCCAGCTTTTATAATCAGTAATAGGCAGTTGGAATAAAAAAGCATAACGCGGACGCGATTTTAAAAAAGTAGAATGATCGGCATAAGAATCAAATACGGTTCCATATTTCCGGAAACATTCATCTTTTTTATCATCATCCTGTACATAAAAAGGTCCATTCCATTCCTTGGTACATTTAATACCAAAATGATTATTCGCATACATCGCTAAAGGACTATTACCTGCATTCGATTCCTGGATTCCTTGCGCAAGTGTGATACTTGCCGGTATGCCGTCCTCATGCATTTCACGGATGGCATCTTCCCGGAATTCATCAATGTATTGCCGGGTACTTTTATGCGGAGGATTCGTTTGGGCTAAGAGAATGGAGATAGGAAGAATAAGTGCAAAGAACACTGCGATATGTCTGGCGATTCCTTTCAATTGGGTCTCTTTATCCGGTAAGATAAAGTTAGAAGAAAGCCAGCTTCGTTAACTTATTTTGGCGGGTAATTTTTAACAATTATTGGTTGATTTCTTTACCTGGATTTGACGTGTGCACGCCTCCGGTATGAACTGCAATAATTTTTTCCCCTTTCTGGAAAAAACCTTTCCCAATCAGGTCATAAATGCCAAACATCATTTTTGAGGTATATACCCTGTCGAGTGGAATGGTATGTTGTCTTTCAAAGTGCTTTACAAAATCGATTAGTTCAGAAGTTGATTTGGCATAACCTCCGAAGTGATAATTTGTCTGGATGATGAATTGTTCTTCAGCGCTTTTCATTTCAAGTTTCTGTTCTTTCCGGAATCTGTTTACTTCCTCTTTCAGGAATTCGCCTCCTTTCAAAGCAGAAAATCCAATTGCTTTCTGGTCGGGTTTCAAAGATAAAGTGATGCCAGCCAGTGTTGCTCCTGTACCGCAGGAGCAACAGACATAATTGAAATCCCCTATGTTATTCATTATTTCCATACATCCTTTTACACCCGGAAAATTGGATCCGCCTTCCGGCACCAGGTAAAATTCACCGAATTGCTGATGAAGATTCCGGATGAATACTTGGGATTCTTTATTTTTATAACTTGTCCTGTCTATAAAATGTAATTGCATACCGCAATTCTCGGCGAAGGTTAATACCGAATTAAGTTCAGGAGTTGGCTCACCCCGGATAATTCCTATGGAAGAAAAGCCAAACTCTTTGCAGGCGGCGGCTGTGGCATAAATATGATTAGACCAGGCACCTCCGAATGTCAGGATAGTTTTCTGCCCCAGTTTTTTAGCCTCTTGTAGATTGTATTTCAATTTGAACCATTTATTGCCACTGATCGTTGGGTGATTGAGGTACAATGGATATAGGAATAATTCTACTCCATACTGAGTAAATAAGGGATCATTTAACTCGATCAGGGGAAGCGGTTCCGGGAGGGTGGACATGTTTCAAAAATACCTAATTTTAAGGTATGACGGAGTTCTCCAATAAGCCGCAACTTGAACCGGAAGATTTTTATTACAATGAAGATGGTTACCTTGTTTTTACCGAGAAGTATTTGTTAAAACGTGGTTATTGTTGCCAGAATGGATGTAAGCACTGTCCTTATGGATTTGACAAACGTTCGGGAAGGATAGTAAAGAAAAGTAATGCAGGTAGCGATGGGCCTAACTAGTTTTCAAAAAATGGTACTGGAGGGAATCCCTCTTAGATTGCCAGCATTAAGACCCTATGATATTTCTGTTAATCACGCCCCAAAGCGTAAGGATATTTTAACAGCTGATGAAAAAAAGCTTGCTTTAAGGAATGCCTTACGGTATTTTGATAAACGGCATCATGCGGTACTACTTAAAGAATTTGCAGAAGAATTGAACGCATTTGGACGTATTTATATGCATCGTTTCCGTCCGGATTATAAGATCTATGCCCGTCCTGTTGGTGAGTACCCTTGTAAATCTAAACAGGCAGCTGCTATCATGCACATGCTGAGTAATAACCTGGATGAAGTAGTCGCGCAACACCCGCATGAACTGATCACATATGGAGGGAATGGAGCCGTGTTTCAAAACTGGGCCCAATACTTGCTTACGATGAAGTACCTGGCGGAAATGACGAATGAACAAACGCTTGTTTTGTATTCAGGTCATCCGATGGGTCTCTTCCCTTCACACAAGGATGCTCCACGCGTGGTGGTTACGAACGGGATGATGGTGCCGAATTACAGTAAGCCGGATGATTGGGAACGTTTTAATGCACTGGGGGTTACTCAGTATGGGCAAATGACGGCAGGTTCGTTCATGTATATAGGGCCACAGGGGATCGTACATGGAACAACCATTACCATACTCAATGCCGGCAGAAAATTTGTGAAAGGAAAAACCGATTTAGCAGGAACTGTTTTCGTAAGTGCAGGTTTGGGTGGCATGAGTGGGGCACAGCCCAAGGCGGCAAAAATTGCGGGAGTTATTGGAGTAATTGCTGAAATCAACCCAATGGCAATCCAAACCCGGTATTCACAGGGATGGGTGGATGAAGTTTACAAAGATCTGGAAGAGCTGATCAGTCGGATCGTGAAAGCAAAAAGTGGAAAGGAAGCGGTATCACTTGCTTACCAGGGAAATGTAGTTGATCTATGGGAAAAGCTCGTGGAGAAAAACGTAAAGGTTGAATTGGGAACGGATCAGACTTCTTTGCATAATCCTTTCTCCGGTGGGTATTACCCAGTGGGCCTCTCGTTGGAGGAGTCAAAAAGGATGATGGCAGAACGACCGGAACAATTTAAAAAAGAAGTTCAAAGATCCCTCCTGCGGCATGTTGCCTCCATCCGCAAAATGAGAAGCCGGGGCATGTATTTTTTTGATTATGGAAACGCTTTTTTACTGGAAGTAGCCAGAGCAGGAGCGGATGTTTCAGGGTATCCTTCGTATGTTCAGGATATTTTAGGTCCGATGTATTTTGATTATGGTTTTGGACCTTTTCGCTGGGTATGCACATCTGCGAATCCTAAGGATCTGGAGTTAACAGATAAAATAGCCCAAGGTGTTCTGGAGAAAATGAGGTCATCTGCACCTAAAGAAATCAAACGACAGTTGACGGATAATATTCATTGGATCAAAGAAGCTCAGAAGAATAAATTGGTTGTCGGTTCCCAGGCGAGGATACTATATGCCGATGCAGAAGGAAGAATGAAAATTGCAACAGCTTTCAACAGAGCTATTCGATTAAAAAAAATCTCGGCTCCCATTGTATTGGGCCGTGATCATCACGATGTTTCGGGAACCGATTCACCTTACCGGGAAACCGCTAACATCCATGATGGTTCTCAGTTCACCGCTGATATGGCGGTGCATAATTTTGCAGGAGATGCATTTCGGGGAGCAACCTGGGTATCCCTCCACAATGGTGGTGGAGTAGGTTGGGGTGAAGTAATCAATGGAGGTTTTGGTCTGGTCTTGGATGGCAGCAAGGATGCGGACCGTAAGTTGAAGTCCATGTTGTTCTGGGATGTGAATAATGGGATTGCCCGCCGGAGCTGGGCCAGGAATCCGGAAGCCGTCTTCGCGATTAAACGAGCGATGAAGCTGGAAAAAAAGTTGAAAGTTACATTGCCGAATTTGGTGGACGATCAGTTGTTTACCTGATTACTGCGCCCGCCTTTTCCGTGTACGCTTTCATTAACCGTTCCATAATTTTTTCTATCTGGATGTCCGTGAGGGTTTCGTTCTCATCTTGTAAAATAAAACTGAGAGCATAGGATTTTTTGCCTGTTTCCAGCTTATCCCCCTGATAAACATCGAAAATATTCACTTCCTTCAAAAGTTTTCGTTCCGTTTGAAAAGCAATCTGCTCAAGTTGCTCGTACGAAACTTGTCGATTGAGCATCAATGCCAGGTCACGACGGACGGTTTGGGATTTAGGAATTTCTTTAACGGCCGTTTTTTGTTTTTTGATAAGTTCAAGAATAATATCCCAGTTAAAATCGGCATAAAATACCTCTTGCCGGATATCAAATGGCTTTAATAAGACCTTCTTGATTTTCCCAAATGTAAGAACCTGTTTCTTTCCTGAAAACCCGGAAATATTTTCAGTTAATAATCCGTTCGGATTCGTTTCGTATTTTAGATCGTTCAGGCCAAGGCGCGTTAACAGGAGCGTGGTGTATCCCTTCAGGGAATAAAAGTTGCTTTCCCTGGATTGACCGTTCCAATTTTCCTTTTCCTTTTTCCCGGTGAGAAAAAGTGACAAGTGTTTGTTTTCTCTACACTTACCTTCGGCGGTTTTTAAATAACTTTTTCCGAATTCATAAAATTTGAGGTCCTGATTTTTGCGGTTGATGTTATAGGATATGGCTTCGAGCCCACTGAATAACAATGTTCTTCGTAAAATTCCAAGATCAGAACTCAAAGGGTTCAAAAGTTCAATCGTTGAGGATTTGTCGAATTCGTCGATGCCGCCAGTGTAGGTTGCTTTGGTTAACGAGTTAGTAAGGATTTCATGGAATCCGTTATTGCTAAGCAGTTCTGATAGGAGATCCTGCGTTTTTTCAGGATCAGGTTGTGCAGAGTAGGATAGGGAAGAACGAAGATGAGTAGGAAGTTCTATGTTGTTATACCCATAAATCCGAACTATTTCTTCAATTACATCTACTTCCCGTTTCACATCTACTTTAAACGGAGGAACGGCAAGAAGCAGTGCATCCGGGCCTTCGCTGATGATTTCTATGCCCAGTGAAATTAAAATATTCCGAATAAGCTTTCTGTCTATTTCCTTTCCGATAAGTTCATCACAGTTTTTATAAGACAAGGCTATTTTAAAGGATTCCACTTTAGTCGGATAGATATCGATAATATCGGAAGATAGTTGGCCGCCTGCAATTTCTTTAATCAGCATGGCTGCACGTTTAAGGGCATATACCGTGATTGTAGGATCTGTTCCACGTTCAAAACGGAAAGAAGCATCGGTTTTAAGTCCGTGTCGTTTGGCTGTTTTGCGGATGTGAACGGGGTCAAAGCAAGCGCTTTCTAAAAAGAGGTTCCTGGTCTTTTCAGTGATACCCGATTCAAGTCCTCCGAAAATCCCGGCTATACACATTGGATCGGTGACATTGCAGATCATGAGGTCCTCATTGTTCAATTCTCTTTCAATTCCATCCAGCGTTTTGAATTTCGTTTTTGCCGGCATTTTTTTTACGATCACTTTTTCTCCGGTAATTTTGTCAGAGTCAAAGGCATGTAAAGGCTGGCCCAATTCATGGAGAACAAAATTGCTAATGTCTACAATGTTATTAATGGGTTTTAGTCCAATTGCTTTAAGCCGGATCTTTAGCCAGTCAGGAGAATCCGTAACATTCACTCCCGTAATGCTGATGCCCGAATAACGCGGACAAGCAGCGGGATCTTCTACACGAACGTCTATCTTTTTTTCTGTAGTGTCATTCGAAAATGTTTTTACATCCGGTAGTTCGAGTTCTAAAGGAGTGGTGTTATTCTGCAAAGCCTGGTAATTGAAGAAAGCGGCCAGATCACGTGCAACCCCGATATGAGATGCAGCGTCGGCCCGGTTTGGAGTAAGGCCAATTTCAAATACCTGATCATCTTCCAGTTTGAAATGCGTTTTAGCCGGAATTCCGATGATAGCCGATTTATCCAGTACCAGGATTCCTTCATGTGAATTTCCTAAACCAATTTCATCCTCGGCGCAGATCATTCCTTCTGAAATCTGCCCACGGATCTTTGATTTTTTTATTTCAAAAGGCTCTCCGTTTGTAGGGTAAAGCAAAGAGCCGATAGTGGCAACAAGAACCTTCTGGCCTGTTTCTACATTTGTCGCACCGCAAACAATATTCAGCAATGTTCCTGTCCCAACATCAACTGTGGTTATATTCAGACGGTCTGCATCAGGATGTTTTTCTTTGCTTTTTACTTCTCCAACAACAATACCCTTCAATCCACCTTTAATGGGACTGATTAATTCGATGGCTTCTACTTCCAGTCCGCAGTCTGTAAGAATTTCCGACACCTCTTTGGCTGGCAGGTTAATATTGAGATACGTTTTTAACCAATTGTAAGATATTTTCATTTTACGTTCTATTTGTTTTTTATATCAGGAAACAGCACAGGCGATCCGGATATAATCATTCAGAACCTAAAAATAGCTTAATTTTTTAAAAGATTACCTGTCCAGCCAGTCTATGGAAGGACGCCTACTCTGTTTGTGCTTTGTCAAATGGCCGCCATGATAGGTAGTTTTGCAACTAACAACGAATAGTATTAGAACTACTTTTAATAAACTCAGGAATTTCATTTTCCTCCCTTCTCGTTAAAAGCATAACACACTTTGTTATTTAACGGAATCGACTGTAAAATGTTACAGGCAAGAGAGGTAGAAAAAAACAGTCCAGTCAGTATATGTGTTGCATATTCCGCCCGAAAATATCAAAAGAGGCTAAAAGGGAGATTTGCTAACCTTTAGACTAGTTCTACTGGGTTTACTCAGGACCCCTATTTTTCCGCGTGGAGTTGTTTTTTATACATTCCTGTTAATTCACCGAAGGCAATAATATGCCCTTTCATTGCCCTTTCAAGCGCCTTTTTGTCAGTTCCGACAGGCAAATCAAGCATACTATCCAAGGCATAAACTTTGAAATGATAATGATGCGTGCCACTTGGAGGACAAGGACCTGTGTATTTATTCTCTTTCTTTCCATTTTCTCCCTGTGTACCTGGAGTGCTTCCTTCATCAATTTGAGCAAGAGGTGGAATATTCCACATTATCCAATGATCAAAAGTTCCTTTGGGGGCGTCCGGATCATCCACAACCAATGCTATACTTTGAGTTGTTTTTGGAATATCCCCAATAGTTAGTGGAGGATTTATATTTAACCCGTCGCAAGTATATTTGGATGGGATAAAATCTTTATCCTTGAAAGCAGGTGATTTTACAGTTAGCGTTGCATTTACTGCAATTGCCAGGAAACCTAAAATGAATGAGTTCATAGTTTTTATTTTTTATGATTATTACATCAGCATGTAAAACAAAAGATAGGCCGCAAAAAAGAAAATCCTGGTCCGTTTTATCCATTATAGGCCAATATTGGCTTTTCGGAGCTTTGGGAATAAAATACATTCTGTAAACCCAGCCGGCAGATGGAGAAATAGTCAATATATTGGGAAAAATAATCCACGATCGGTTTCTGAACGTAATTCCATACCTTTACATTTTAAAAACGTATGTAAATGGAAATACAAAATTTTCAGAATCACAGCACCATTCATTCACCGAAAACACGTTCTCAAAATGTGTTCTACATAATCGTAATCACCTTAACTGTTTTTGCAATTGCAAATCTATGTCATGCCATAATAGTGAGCAGTGGTCGGGTTTATGCTTTGTTCTTTGTTTTAATAAGTATAGCCTTTATTTCGGGTTATTTTACTTTCCGCTCTTTTTCGCTCAAAGCACAAGACCGTGCAATAAGGGCAGAGGAAAATCTGCGGCATTTTGTATTGACAGGAAAACTATTAGACAAAAGCCTTACAATAAGCCAAATTATCGGCTTGCGGTTCGCTTCCGATGAAGAATTCTTGGGGCTCGCTGAAAGGGCTGTAAAAGAAAAGCTTAGCAGCACAGACATAAAGAAAGCAGTTAAAACCTGGCGGGCCGATAATCATCGTGCGTGACAAAATGAAAATCGTAAAAGTATCCTATACCACTAAACCTGAATATGCAGGGCATAATGCAGAAAATACAGAAAATTCTATTGGAATTGCCCAGCTTTAAACACTTTCAGGAACAACTTAAATTAAGCGTCCCTGAAGTCCCGCCTAAACAGGAATTCTTAACATTAGTTGGAGCGTCAAATCCTGTTTTTTAACTGGTCGTCATAGCGCCAAATGAAGCTTCGGTACGTTATGCGCTTCTCCTCCCTTCGGCGCTTGAATCTGATATACTCTTGCTGCCCCTGAATTTAACTGCACCTGTGAATTATATAACTTTTTCCTGCCGTCATGTAATTTCCATTGGTCCTTAGTTTCGGACATTTGTTGCTGAAAAACTTAATTAAACACTCATGGGGAATTTAACTGAATTAGCTGGAAACTGGAACGAGGTAAAAGGAAAGTTGAAGCAAAAATTTGCTATGCTGACAGACAGTGATTTGCTATTTGTGGAGGGTAAGGGAGATGAGATGCTGGGTAGACTTCAATCTAAACTTGGTAAGACAAAAGAACAAATACAAAGGATAATTTCTGATTTATAAATCAGGAACGATAGTAATAAATGAAATGTATTAAAAATGAAACTTAGAACATTGATTTTGACCTTCCTGTTAGCAGGAGCAGTAATTCCAACCTTTCAAAGTTGTCGAAAGTACCCCGATGGTCCGCTTATCAGTTTTCGGTCAAGAACGGAAAGAGTGGCACAAACCTGGAAAGTAAGCAGTTATCAGAAAAATGGTACTGACAATACTTCTTCATATGGAGGTTATTCCGAAACGTATACAAAAAATGGTGGCTACTCTTATTCATGGGGAGTTTTGTCCGGGACTGGTACGTGGGGGTGGGCGGATAATCAAAGCAACATTCAATTGAATGGCATAAGCAATCAGGGCACGTATACATTGGTAATTCTAAAATTGGAGCAAGCTGAATTTTGGTATTATTATATAGACGGTAGTGATAAGAAGGAATTTCACATGGTTCCTAATTAATTGTGTTGCTGGCGGACTTATTCATATTT
>Ga0206820_1040_pt1 | contig 34158 bp, 23 predicted proteins | sample Alteio_BWOrgCont_84_FD_152857 | JGI IMG/M metagenome (GOLD analysis project Ga0206820, IMG submission 152857) | Enriched cells from forest soil in Barre Woods Harvard Forest LTER site, Petersham, Massachusetts, United States -... | ecosystem: Environmental > Terrestrial > Soil > Temperate forest >...
TTGAGCTGATAATTTCACTGTATTGACGATCGATTTTTCGTGCATGAAAAAATTGCAAAACCTGTGAAATAAAGGCAAAAACTGGCGGAAGGGATCAAAAAGAATGAAGAAGATATTAACTCCATTAAGACCTCCTTTGCTAATTCCAATAAGGAAGAACAGGATCTTGTTCAAAAAATACTTCAGGCCAATGCAGCCTACAAAAAAAATTACACAGAATACCTGCAATTATTAGCCGCTAAGGAAAAAAGTAAGGACGATTTACTCGATTATCGGAGAAATGTATTGAGACCTGTACTGGATACCTATCAGGGATTGCAACAAGATTTACTGACGATGTTAACGAACGATTTTGAAAATCAAAGTGATGCATTGACCTATAATAATACGCGTACAGGCTGGACACTATTGATTTTCGGATTATCTCCTTATATTTTCATTCTTCTCTCACTCAGCTATTTTATCCTGAAATTATTGGGGTACAGCTTTTTTCCAAAAACCAAATTGCAAAAATAAACGACAAGTCATTTTATTTCGCGGCTCTGCTCTTCACGACTTTTAAATTTACAGCATCCTTCACTACTTCATTGAGCAAAGCCAGTTTTACCACATCTATCATTTTTTCAACATAATGAAATTTCAGGCCTTCCAGATAAATTGCCTTTATTTCCTGAATGTCTTTTTGATTTTCTTTACACAAAATAATCTCCCGGATGCCAGCACGCTTGGCCGCCAGGATCTTTTCCTTGATCCCACCTACCGCTAAGACCCTTCCCCGTAAGGTAATTTCCCCTGTCATGGCTATTTCTTTTTTCACTTTGCGTTGTGTGAATGCACTGGCTAAGGCGGTTAACATAGCGATACCCGCACTTGGCCCATCTTTGGGTGTTGCCCCTTCCGGTACGTGAATGTGAACGTTCCATTGTTCAAAAACCTTAGGGTCGAGCTTTAAAAGGCTTCCATGTGATTTTAGATACTCCAATGCGATGGTGGCGCTTTCTTTCATGACTTCGCCCAGGTTACCCGTCAGGGTTAACTTTCCATTGCCCCGACTCAGGCTTGTTTCGATAAACAAAATATCTCCTCCTACAGGAGTCCAGGCCAGACCTGTCACAACTCCCGCTACATCATTCCCCTGGTATTTGTCTTTTTCATGGGCAGGCCCTAATATCTTTACGAGATCGGATTCCTGCGGGCTTTGTTTGTATTTTTCATTCATAGCAATGCTTTTTGCCGCATTGCGTACGGTTTTTGCAATTTGCTTCTCCAGGCCTCTCACCCCCGATTCACGGGTATAGTTTTCAATTATATTTTCGATGACCTTTTCATTCAAAAAAAGTTGTTTGTCTTTTACACCATGTTCTTTCAGTTGTTTAGGTAACAAGTGTCGCTTGGCGATTTCAATCTTTTCCTCTACCGTATAACCACTCACTTCAATAATTTCCATGCGGTCACGGAGGGCAGGCTGTATGGTACTAAGGGAATTGGCGGTTGCAATAAACATTACTTTCGATAAGTCGTAATCCAATTCAATGTAATTATCATAAAATGTGCTGTTCTGTTCGGGATCTAATACTTCCAGTAAAGCAGAAGAAGGATCACCGTGAAAATCATTACCTACCTTATCTATTTCATCTAATATAAATACGGGGTTCGAAGTGCCAGATTTTTTGATATTCTGTAAAATACGGCCGGGCATAGCACCAATGTATGTTTTACGATGGCCGCGTATCTCTGATTCATCTTTTAATCCTCCTAATGACATTCGAACATATTTTCTGCCAAGCGCTTCTGCAACGGACTTTCCTAAGGAAGTTTTACCTACACCCGGAGGGCCATACAAACAAATAATAGGAGCTTTCATATCACCTTTAAGCTTGAGAACAGCTAAATGTTCCAGGATACGTTCTTTGACTTTTTCTAAACCGTAATGGTCACGGTCCAGAATTTTCGAAGCTTTTTTCAAATCAAATTTATCTGCACTATAAGTGTCCCAAGGCAGATCAAGCAATAATTCCAAGTAGTTCATTTGCACGGAATACTCCGCTGCATTTGGATTCATTCGTTCCAGTTTGGTGATTTCTTTTTGAAAAGTTTTAGCCACCTCTTTACTCCATTTCTTTTCTTTGGAACGCTTATGTAATTCATTTATCTCCTGCTCATTTCCACTTTCGCCGAGCTCCTCCTGTATGGTTTTCATCTGCTGCTGCAGAAAATATTCGCGTTGCTGACGGTCTATATCACTTTTTACCTTTGTCTGAATCTGGTTTTTCAGCTCCAGCATTTGCTGCTCTTTTGTAAGTAATTCCAACAAAAAGCTTACGCGCTGCTTCAGATCGGCGAGTTCCAGCATTTTTTGCTTTTCTGCCACGGAAGCGTTCATATTAGAAGAAATGAAATTCACAAGGAAAGATGGGCTTTCTATATTGCGGATAGCAAACCCTGCTTCCGACGGAATGTGAGGAGAAAGCTTTATCACCTGCAAGGCCAGATCCTTTGCGGAGGAAACGAGTGCCTCAAATTCTTTATCCCCCTTAGCAGGTTTTACCTCCTCAAAAGGAACAATGGTTGCTTTTAAATAGGGTTCTGTTTCCAGTAACTCCTTTATTTCAAAACGTTTTTTACCACGTATGATCGCGGTGGTATTTCCGTCTGGCATCTGAAACATACGTAGAATCTGTGCAACCGTTCCGATTTTATTCAGTTCTTCCAGCAAGGGTTCTTCGACCTTATCATTTTTTTGCGCGACTACACCAATAATCCGACCTCCTTTAAATGCTTCCTTGATTAATTTGATGGATTTGTCCCTGCTGACTGTTATCGGAATAACAACTCCCGGAAATAAAACCGTATTCCTCAGAGGAAGTATCGCTAAGCTATCCGGAACCTTTTCGGAATTCATTACATCCTCATCCTCAGAGGTTAACAATGGAATAAATTCCGTCTCATCGTCAATCACCTGTGTTAAACTCATCATTACACTGTCGAAACCTGCGTTCATAATCTATCTGATTAATACCTTATAAAATCGAAAAGGTCAATACCCATGCCATTGACAAATATATGTCAAACTGGCACTATATTACTATCTTTGTTCCTATAAAAAATCAGAATATGCCAGGAACAGAACTTTTTGGAGAAGAGGAACGAAAAGAAGTAAATGATGTGATGCAAACGGGAATATTAATGCGTTACAATCATGATACACTGCGCCATAATCATTGGAAAGCCCGTGAATTTGAAGAAGAAGTAAAAAAAATAACGGGTGCCACCTACGCTCATGCGGTTTCAAGCGGATCAACGGCAATTGCCACAGCACTTGCAGCAGCAGGGATTGGCGCTGGCGATGAAGTCATTGTACCTCCTTTTACCTTCATTGCTTCCATCGAAGCGGTTCTTTTTATCGGGGCGATTCCCGTATTTGCCGAAATTGATGAAACCCTCTGCCTGAGTGCCGAGGGTATCAAAAAGGTTCTTACTCCAAAAACGAAAGCTGTTTGCCTGGTTCACATGTGTGGGGGAATGGCGGACATGGATGCTATCCTGAATGTTTGTAAAAGACAGGGGATTATTTTGGTAGAAGATGCCGGTCAGGCTTTTGCAGCATCTTATAAAGGGAAACAGGTCGGCTTGTTTGGCAAAACGGGAAGTTATTCATTTGATTTTTTCAAGATTGCTACTGCCGGCGAAGGGGGCGTGCTGGTGACAAATGACGAAAAAGCTTATCAGCTTGCAGAAACTTATTCTGATCATGGACATGACCATAAGGGGGCTAACCGGGGAATGGAACAACATCCTATATTGGGCTTCAATTATCGCATAAGTGAACTGAATGCCGCAGTGGGTGTTGCTCAAACGCGCAGAGTGCCTATGATTGTTAAAAAAAACCGTTTCAACAAAGCGTTTTTGATGAACGCCTTATCTGAAATTCCGGGCATCCGTTTTAGCCGGTTGCCTGACCCGGCTGGAGATTCCGCCACTTTTTTAAATGTATTTTTGCCGGATACGGAGGCTGCGAAACGAACGGTTGAAGAGCTAAACAAAGCAAACGTTGGAGGATTTAATTATTGGTTCCTGAATATGTATCATTTTATTAATCAATGGGACCATTTGAAGGAAATGAGGACTGCCTCGAAACTTACTGCGCAACTGGTTCCCCTGCCACAGGATTACAAAAAGCTTCAGCTACCTGAATCGCAGGAAGTTATCGGAAAATTAATTTCTTTTGGAATCCGGTGCACCTGGACGGAACAGGAATTGAAGGATCTTGCTGCAAAAATTTCTGCCTGTGTTCATAAGGCTTTGAAACCCATAACGGCTTAAATTTGCATAAAAATTTTAAGAATATCGATAAGACCGTTTATGGTCGGGGCAGTTTTGATCAACTGGATTCAATTCTGGCAGAAAAACGTACAGAAAATGATCGTTTTTTCTTATTTATTGTCGATCAGTTCTTTAAAGACAAAGCGCTAGAAAAAAGAATCCCACTTAGACAGGAAGATGTCCTGCTATTTATTGATGTTGATCCCTGTGAACCTACCACAGAACAAATCGACACACTGCGTGATCGTATTTTACGGGAAAAAGGGCTTCCTTCGGGCATTGTCGGCATAGGGGGAGGCAGTATTATGGATATTGCCAAGGCTAGTTCCTTAATGTTCACCAATGAGGGTTCTTCGACAAAATACCAGGGATTAAATCTTATTAAAAAACCGGGGATTTACCACCTGGGAGTACCAACCATTTCCGGAACCGGCGCTGAATGTTCTATGACCGCCGTATTGACAGGTCCTGAAAAAAAACTGGGACTGAAATGTGACTGGACCGTGTTTAATCAGGTGATACTTGATCCGGATCTGATTGCAAGTGTACCTTCATATTGGTGGTTTTATACAGGAATGGATACTTATATTCACTGCATCGAATCGGAAAATGGAAAATTGAACAATGCATTCAGTCATGCCTATGCTGAACAATCCCTGAAACTTTGCCGGGAAGTATTTATCCTTGAAGGCTGCGGACAAAACGCAGCTAACGATGAAAAACTCATGATCGCTTCTTTAATGGGAGGACTGAGTCTGACTTATTCCGAAGTAGGTGTTTGCCATGCTTTATCTTACGGGCTTTCGAAAATTCTGGGAACCCGTCATTGCTATGCCAATTGCCTGGCCTTTAATCATCTCGAAGATTATTACCCGGAAGGCGTGAACGAGTTCAGACAGATGCTTCTTAAACATCAGATCACATTGCCACAAAATATTTCAAAAGACTGGACGGAAGAACAACTGACCGAAATGGCACACGTCGCCTATAATCTGCCCCATATGTGGATGCACGCGGTCGGAACGGACTGGAAAGAAAAAATTACGATTGACCTTATTAAGAATTTGTACAAACGGTTATAAGCTTTTGGCATGAAGAAAATTATTAAAGTTGGCGCTGTAGATTGTGGAAGTACTGAATTATTTCTCATCTCGGGTCCCTGCGTGATTGAGGATGAGTTGATCATGATGAAAACGGCCGAAAAAATAAAAGAGGTTTCGGAACGCCTGAAAATTAAGGCCATCTACAAATCTTCTTTCCAAAAGGATAACCGCAGCAGCTTGAAGTATTACGATGGACCAGGACTTGCTAAAGGAGTTCAACTATTGGCCAAAGTAAAAGAGCAATTCGGCTTTCCGGTTTTAACTGACATTCACTATCCAGAGCAAGCAGCTCCTGCTGCTGAAGTTTGTGATGTATTACAGATACCCGCTTATCTCTGCATGCAGTCTACCTTATTGGTTGCGGCGGCCAAAACGGGGAAGGTCGTTAATATCAAACACGGACAATTTCTGGCCCCCGACAACATGAAGCATCCACTTCAAAAGTGCATAGATGCCGGCAACGATCAGGTCATTCTCACAGAAAGGGGCTATACGTTCGGATACAACGATCTGATTGTGGATCCCCGTGCCTTTTATCATTTGAACAACCTGGGATACCCGGTTGTTTTTGATGTTACGCATTGCATCCGCAAATATGGCATACCCAGTGCGGACGTAAAAGGCGGGGCCCGGGAATTTCTTCCGGTACTTTCGAGAGCGGGGATTGCATCAGGAGTAGATGGTATTTTTGTTGAAACACACCCGGAACCTGCGAAAGCTTTGTGTGATGCCGCAAGTCAGCTATGTGTGTATGACCTGGAAGAATTTTTAAAACCTTTAATAGAATTACATGCTACGGAAGTAAAATATAGAAAATAATTAGCGGCAAATCCGGACGGAACTGATGTCGGTATAAATTATTACTTTTAAACTTTTATTTTTCTCTCTTAAAAAATACCTATGGAACTTTATCTTGATTCGGCTAACCTGAAAGAAATTGAAGAAGGCTTTAAACTCGGCTTTCTGAACGGCTTGACTACAACCCCGACTTTCATGCAACGGGAAGGGATCAGCAATATCGATGCTACCATTGTTAAACTATCCAAAATGGTACCGGTATTACAGATTGAAGCGCTTGGTGATAAGGCGGAAGATGTTTTAAAAGAAGCGGAACGTCTGTTGAAGTTGGGCCTGGATCCTAAAAAAACAGTTTTTAAAATACCGGTATCCCTGGAAGGTGTAAGGGCCTGTAAACTATTACGCAACAAGGGCTATCTGGTGAACGTGCATTTAGTGTATACCCTTCAACAAGCCTATATGGCTATGCAGGCCGGAGCCAGTTATGTATGTCCACTTGTTGGACGTCTGCAGGACCAGGGGCATGATGCTTTAACATTGGTTGAACAATGTGTGGATGCCGTTAATTATTATAATTATTCTACCAAGATCATGTTCTCTTCTGTTCGCACCAGTGAGCATGTGAGAAATGCCATTAATATAGGAGTTCACACGATCACGGTTCCGCTTAAAATTTTGAAATCGCTGACGGAGAACAATTTCACAACATTGGGAACGGAGCAATTTATAACGGATACCCGATTGATGACAGTTCGGGTCCGGGAGGCCATAAATGGGATAAACCCGATTGTTAAAACAGACACCAAACTGGGCGACGCCATCGTTAAAATGACCGAGTACGGATTCGGATGTATTACAGTTGTCAATAAAGATGGTTCCTTAAAAGGTGTTTTTACGGATGGAGACTTAAGGAGAGCTTTACCTAAAGGAGGAAAAGATTTCCTGAACAAAAAAATGGGAGATTTTTCCTACCACCCTCCGATATCGGTTGATGCTGACCTTCTGTTAAATGAAGCCGCCGACCTGTTTAAAAAAACAAAAGTGGATACAATTCTTGTGAGCAGCAAGGGAAAGCCCATTGGCATGCTGGACATTCAGGATCTTAAAGGATAAAATTATAACAGCTTCCAAACGGAATACGAAAAATAAAATTTGCGCAAACCGGAAGAAATAAAAAAACTCTTTTCACAAAATGGCGGAAGGTTCATTACAAGTCCTGCGGGAATTTCTGCCAAACTGAAAAACATAAAAGCCTATATTTTTGATTGGGACGGTATTTTCAACACCGGTGAAAAAGACGAAAAAGGGAGCAGTTCTTTCACTGAAATTGATTCCATGGGAACCAATCTTTTGCGTTTTGCTTACTGGATGAATACAAATAAGTTACCCCTTACCGCCATCTTGTCGGGTGAACGAAACAGCGCAGCTCATCATTTGAGTGAACGGGAGCATTTTACGTCCTGTTATTCTAAAATTTCCAATAAGACAGAAGCGCTTGCGCATTTTTGTGCTTATCATACGGTTAAGGCATCTGAAATTGCCTTTGTATTTGATGATGTGCTGGATCTTTCTGTTGCAAAAGCAGTCGGGTTAAGGATTTTTATCCCTCGCAAGGCCAATCCCCTTTTCAATCACTTTGTAAAGAAGAACAAATTGGCAGATTATATTACTGCTAATGAATCAGGAAATTTTGCAGTACGGGAAGCTTGCGAATTGATGATCGGCCTGCAAGGAATTTACGACCAGGTAATCCTGGAACGTATGAATTTTTCTTCTTCTTATAAAAAGTACATAGCCCTTCGGAACCTGATACCGACCAGCTTCTATACTCTTCAGAAGGAAACAATTGTTGAGTTAAAACAAGTATGATACTAGGCGTTATCCCGGCACGTTATTCTTCTTCCCGATTCCCTGGAAAACCTCTCATTGACATCCAGGGTAAAAGCATGATCCAACGGGTATACGGGCAGGCCATGAAATCAAAAAAATTAACAAAGGTTGTCGTCGCAACGGATGATGAACGTATCGCTCATCATGTAAAACGATTTGGCGGAGAATATGTGATGACGCATTCGGATCATCCTAGCGGAACAGATCGCTGCCTGGAGGCATTGGAAAAAACGACAGGCTCTTTCAGTCACCTTATCAATATTCAGGGAGATGAACCTTTTATAGATCCTTCACAAATAGATCTGCTGGCTGACGCATTAATGGATAAACAAACAGAACTGGCGACCCTTGTTATTCCTGTGGATTCTTATGAACTTTTATTCCAGGAAGGGGAAGTGAAAGTGGTCGTCAACAAACAGATGGAAGCGCTTTACTTCAGTCGCATGGTCATACCTTATTTTAAAAATGTTGATCGGCAGGAATGGCACAAACACTTTACTTATTACCGGCATGTCGGCATGTATGCTTACCGGGCTGACGTATTGGAAAAAATCACCCGCCTGAAACCTTCTTCCCTGGAAAAAGCAGAATCATTGGAACAATTGCGTTGGCTGGAACATGGATACAAAATAAAGACAGTCGTAACAAAGCACGAAAGTCATTGCATTGATGTTCCGGAGGATGTGGAAAGGGTCCTCAGCCTGATAAAGCAGGGAAAATAACGAATCTTCTGACTATTCTATAGTCGCCGAAAGGCCTTTATCCAGAAGTGCCACGCACAAAGCCTCCAATTCATTAAATGGACCGCGTTTCACAGAACACTTCCCTTTGTAATGCACCAACAGCGTGCATTGTTCGGCCTGGAGCTTGTCGTGCCGGCAAATGCTGATCAGACAATCGATTACAAAATCAAAGGTATTCACATCATCATTGTAAACAATCAAATCCTTCTGCTCTTTCCTTCTGGATTTAAGATCGTTTTTTACTTCTTCCCGGGTTTCAATAAGGGTATTCAACATGATCGTGTTATTTATTTAAAATTCGCTTTGCTTCTTCAACGTCCAGCCTTTCCGTTTTATTATATGCAACAACAAAACTATCCGAAAGCCCCTCGCTTACCAATTGATCCTTCATTTTCACTGCTTCTGCGTATGTTTTATAGTTCCCAATAGTATAAAGCGTCATGCCACTTTCATCTTTGCTGATGTTAACACCGCCGGAAGCGATTGCAATGATTTTATTCGCAACGGCAATTGGTACCTCCCCCCTGTATGCCCCCAATTGAACTTTAAAGATTATATCCTGTGGTACAATTCTTTCCGTTTTATCTGGTTTGCCGGTACTTGTTTGCGTCCGACTGGTCGCAGCTACGTCATTACCGGTCATACGTTTTCCATCTTTAAATACGATTATAAATGCATCTTTTATACCCTTTGAAACAATTTCCTCTTTGGCCTTCATCGCTTCGTTGATATCTGTATAAGCTCCTGAAGTATAACGCTTAAATCCATTATTCATTGTTTCCGTATAAAGAGAACCTATATTAAAAAGCTGGGCTGCAGAAACGGGCTTCGAATAAACGCCCACCTGAATGGTATACACTAATCCGGTAACCGTTGCTATATCCGTTGTTTTAACAATAGTCGTTTCCGGATTGTTATTGAAGCTTTCTGTTTTTTTAGTGCGGTTTTCGGTCGGATTAACCTTACTAATTTCATTTGTCGAATGCGCTTCCTTTTTTACCAGAACCGGTTCGGAAGCCGAAATTCCCTGTTTCAACAGGGCAAGTCCTTCATCATAAGAGATACGCTTTCCGTTGTAAAAGGCGACAACAAATGCATCCCGGTAACCTAAGCCTTTTATTTTATCTTTCGCAGTGTTGGCTGGAGAAACCTCTTTAAACAAACCGGCTGTATAGCGTATAACACCCGATGGAGTTGTTTCGCCGTTTAGGGGATTCATCCCTTTAAATAAACTTTGCTGGATAGGTTTTTTGAATGCTCCGATTTGTACTTTAAAATAGAGTCCTTCCGGCATTTCAGGGTCAATGGGTATCGGATGTTTCGGAGAATAGACTTCTTCTTTACTTAACGTGATTCCCTCAGGTACAGGTTCTTTATGAATAGCTTGTTTGTCAGATGGTTTTACAATTTTTTTTGCTACAAGGGGAGCGCTGGATGGTTCTTTTCCGTTCATCGCCAGGAAAATTTGCCCGGAAATTTTCTTATCCAGGGAATGCAGGTACAACTCGGATTCTGTCAATTTGGTTTTTGAAACATCTTCTGCATTTTTCCCAGCTAAGTTAATGGAATCGGCCTTGCGCTGAAAAACAAGTCCTTCTGCTTTCATACTGTCAGAGCCGGCTTGCTTACTTGTCATTGCCTGTTTGTGATAGGCTTCTGCCACCTTATAATCAAATTGCGCGATTTCGGTTGCTGAATCAGATTGAGATTTTAAAGCGGCGTAGGTCTTGTATTCCTTTGTAGTTTGAACTGAACCCGGAGTCACTCGGGTCGGAATAGTCTGAGCTGGAGTAGCGGTAGCAGGGACCGGAGCAGCTTGTATTGGAGTAGCCTTGACTTGAGGGGAAGCAGGAACTGGAGTAGCCTGGACTTGAGGAGAAGCAGGAACTGGAGTAGCTTGCGTTGGAACCGCCGGAACCGGAGTAGCTGGAACTGGAGTAACTTGCGTTGCAGCAGCAGGAACTGGAGTAACTTGGGTTGAAACCGCCGGAACCGGAGTAGCTGGAACTGGAGTAACTTGCGTTGCAACAGCAGGAACCGGAGCAGCCTGAACTGAAATATTCGTCAGATCAGGCTTAAATTTCAAATATAATTCCATGGCCTTGGATTGCTTTTCAAAAGCTATCTTTTCGTTTTCACCGGCTTTGTCCAAGGCATCCTGACGACTTGAAAAGGATGTTGCTGCATTTGCTGCTGTGCGGTATTTTTGGGTCAAATCAAAATAATAGCCGGATTCATCTTTTAACATATCAGCCCGGGAAATATCATCGGAAGAATTGTTGATCAGTGCCTTTGCGTATGCTGCAATTTGCTCATTGTTCCGAGTATATTTTTCCAATTCGGATTTTGCCAGCAGATCTGAAAATTCCTGCTGCTTCTGCATCGCCTGAACTTCTATATCTCCGGCTTTTTTCAAGCCGTCTTCCCGTTCTGCCGGATCTGCTTTTGTGTATGCCTCACTTCGAAGCGATGCTGCCTCAGCATTCAGGTCATCGGCTTCTTTGCGTGTTGATTGAATCACCATATCCGTGGGACCGGGAGGGGAACTAGTTTGCTGAGCTATGGTAACAGGGGGAGTAGAACTGCCTGAGTTGACAATCGTTTTATTCACAGTGTCTTTGGACATAGCAGTTATAGAAATCTTATTCAACGTATCTTTAGGAGCACCGGAGATAGTCCGATCCGGGGAATTCAAGTTTACGACAGCTATTTTATTCAACGTATCTTTAGGCGCGGAAATACCCGTATTTGCCGGATTATTCGAAGAAGGCACATTGCTCAGGGTAATTGCTCCTCCGGAAATAACTGCTTTAGCCGCTGTTTTCGATTTTTCAGCTAATTGTTGTTTCTCTTGTGACTCTCCCTCCAGCCGGATTATGTTTTGTTCCAAAATTTTCTTCTTTTCCTCATCCTTCGTTTTCTTCAGCTCTGTTTTTTTTACAGCAATAGCTGCATTAATGGAATCCGACCAGTTTTTATAATAATCGGCTTTGGTCGTTTCCCTGGTATAACCGTCCATGATATCATTTGCTTCCTGTAACCTGCTGTTGTATTTCCTATCATAGCTCGCATGGAAGGATGTATCCGGAACGGCAGAAACGGAGGCATTTGAAATGGTTGTACTATCTTTTGATCCTGCCGCCGGTATTGCTGGAGCTATTGGAATTACCGGCACCTCTTTCATCTTATACCCATTTACCTGCTCCAGTAACTTTTGTTTGTCGATGGATGTTACATTGACAGGTATTTCCGTTCCGGTCTTGATCTGGGAGATGACAGCATTGACCAATTCAGCTTCGTTTTTAAGATTAGCTGCTTCTTTTTCAAGAGGGGCTATTTTTGCGTCATTCGCACTTAGCTCTGACTGTTTTTTTGTTCTTTCTTCTTCCAAATCTTTTTCCTGACCTTTTAATCCTTCTTTTAACTGATCATTCCCGGTTGAATTAATGTCCTCTTTTGCTTTTTTTATTTCCTCTGTCAAACCATTTATTTCTTTTTGTAAGGATTCCGATTCCTGTTTTGTCCGGTCCACTTCTTTTTGCTTGTTATCCGCATCGAGTTTAATGCTGTTATAGGCATTATCCGTCCCTTTGGGTTTTTGACTAAAACGTTCGATCCGTTTTTTTTGTTCTTCCAGCTGTTTCAATGCATCAACAGAATTAGATTTGGAGGCAGCCTCCAGTTCTTTCGCATAGTCCTGTGAAATATCGGCTTCATCTTGTTTTACAGAAGCGTCACTTTCCAACCTGTTGGCAAGATTAAAGGATGCCACTGTTTCACGAGAAATTCTGTCCCCTTCCTTCCTTAGCTCAGCTGCATTGTCTGTATCTCCCTGTCTCGCAGCAGCATCGGCATCCGTATATTTTGCCTGGGCCTCCTGATTTTTCTGATTCGTATACGCCAGGGCCTGATCCGCCTGAGCCTTCATCTCTTTTGCTTCTTTTTGTGCGTCTGCTGCATCATCGTAGGCAATTTTAATGAGCTCCGTATTCGAAATGCTACCGGAAGGTTTGATTTCTGAAGTACTTCCGGAAACCGAATCATTTTTAGAATCTTGTGGAGCAGTTGAAACAGCTGTGACATCCTTCGTTAGGATTTCACTGGCATTTACTTCCATTTTTGCTTTTTCTTTTATAAAATTGAGTGCCAGTAAATAATTATTATCATCAACGGACTCATCAAAAAAGTTCTTGATCATTAACTTTTCTGTTTTACCCTCATACGTTATTTCTTGCCGGAAAGGTTTAAACACTTGTTGCTGGGGCAATACGACAACTTCCGATTGTGTCGGATAACCTTCGCTTTCAACTGTTAGCAATAGTTTGGCCCCACCAGGAGTGTTCAGGTTGTATTGCCCTGTTTCAGGATCACTTGCAAATGTCCCCAACAATTCTCCTGTACCCGCATTCTTAACTGTTATTTTTGATTTTAACACCTTTCCATCGGGATCTTTACCCATTGTACCATTAATGAGCGCAAGTTCAACCGGTCTTCGTTCCGTATTGATTTTGTATACATCAATCATTCCTGAGGGACTGGAACGCCTGGAAGAAAAACAAGCCGTTTTTTCGAGTGAATCGGTCACATACAGAATATCATCATCTGGAGTATTGATCGCAAAATCCATATTGACAGCCGGACCCCAGGATTTTGTTTGTTCATCCCAATTTGATTTAAAAATATCGTATCCACCCATACTATTATGCCCTTTGGAACAGAAATAAAGCACTTTGCCATTAGGGTGCAGAAATGGGTAATCTTCATCTTCCCCGGTATTGATATTTGTTCCCAGATTGGAGGGTCCGCTCCATTCTCCATTTGCCAGTTTTTTTACCGTATAAATGTCCTTCCCATTCTTAGCATCGGTTCCATAACTAGAGTAATAAATCTGATTGTTATTTTTAGCCAGATAAATAATCGATTGTTCTTTTGCTTTTTTATCCAGTGATGATTGAAAATCCTCCGGCTTGATAAGTAACTTTCCTCCAATGGTGCTAAGGTCGTATGACCTGAAAAATTCCTTATCGCTTAGACGTTTTTTATCCAAAACATCCAGGTCGGTGATGTTTTTCAATAGTGTTTTTCCATCCCTGCACATTTCAATTTGTTTATCGACCTGTAATTTTTTCTGTTGATAAGCGGACGCTTCTTTTTTAAAACGATTGAAAGCATTAATGGCATCGTCGAAACGATAATTTAAATGATATGCTTTCCCAAGAAAGAAAAAAACAGCTTTTTCAACATCGGGCTGTTTGGAGGCATATTCCAGATAGCTAATGGGCTTTTCTTTATCATCACTGGCATAGAGCATACAAATACCAAAACGATAATTGTAATTAGGATCTTTGGGATAAACGCTTAATAACTGGGAATAGAGAGGATAAGCCTCTGCATATTGTTCATTGTCAAAAAATTTCTGAGCCTCTTTTTTCAGATCTTCTTCGGTTGTAAATGTCTTTTGAGCTTTTGCCTCCCAGAACAGGGAGGCGACTAATACCAGTATAAAAAAGCAAATTTTAGTTGTCATGACTTTGGGCATGTTTGCTTTTTTTAACCAAACGCGATTTGGATTCTTCTTTTCTTAAAAGACGTTCAATATTTTTTTGGTGGGTAATGAGTACCAGTACTGCTATTACCATCGAAAAAATAACGAGGGAGGGAATCTGTGTTTTAAACACAACGATGACTACTATCGGAAATGTAATAGCAGCCGTTATGGAACTTAAGGAAACATAATGCGATATCAGAAAAACAAGAAGAAAAACAGCGATGGAAACGAAAGCTGCAAATGGATGGACGGCCAAAATAATTCCCAGCAGCGTGGCGATGCCTTTTCCTCCCTTAAAAGATGCAAAAACCGGAAAAATATGCCCAAACAAGGAGGCTACTCCCAATACCAGCTGCAGGTTTACAAATTGTACAGAACCCGGAACGAATTCAGACAGATAGGGCAACTGAACAGCAGCAAAGCCTTTTAATATATCGATTATTAAAACAGGAATGCCTGCCTTTTTACCAAGAACGCGGAACGTATTGGTGGCGCCGGCATTTCCACTTCCGTATTCGCGTACATCAATATTGTAAAACAATTTTCCTATCCACACGGCAGATGGTATAGATCCTATCATATAGGCGATCACGAGTATTGTTATCTGCAGTGATTGTGACATCTATTCTTCTGAGTTGGCACCCGATTTTTTCAGGAAATCATCTTTTTTACGTATCGTCGATAAATTATAGACATATGGAGATGTACCCCTTTCCGTTTTCAGCTGTCGTTTATCGGGTTTCAGTTCTTTGATTACGTTATTAAAATTCTCGTTGGAAGAAATCGTCTGCATAAGTCCCCTGACATAATTGAAATAATACCAGGTATTATTATCTCCTTCAAGATAAATGTTTAATACATCTCCTCCTCTTTTTTTCATTAATTCAACCTTCCCTGTCAGGTATTTATTTAACTGGACTTTGCCGATATTACCAACACCTATTTTCCCCTGTGAAACATACGAACGGGTCCGGGAATTCCAACGCATTTTCAAATCCGTAAAGAAGAAAACTTTTTTCAATTCATCTGGAAATTTCCGGAATGTTCCGTATAAATTTATCTGGGATATTAATTTATCGGCCTTTTCTTTGCCTAAAATTTCCCGTAACCCTTTTTCATACGTTGATCTTGAAAAGTCCACTGGTTTAAGATCGGCTATTGCATTAAGCGATTCCGCCATTTTGTCTATGGCTCCATCGTCAATGAAAAAATCAACGGTCATCATCAGGTCAAAGAAAGTTGAATCCGGAATCAAAAAATGTTGCGCATTGCCAACCGTTTCCGTTTTCACCTGGCCTAAATCCGTCCCCATGTTTATTTTTCCTTCGCCATATATCAGGCACTTGTCAATATTTAAACTCACATAATTCCCAACGAGGTTACGCTCCACGAGTTTTTCTTTGCTTGCTACTTTATACTCCTTCGCGTTTTTATCGTAAAACAAAAACCCATCCGCATTCAAGACTGCAGAATCGCCCCTTCCAAATTTCCCCGAAAGGAACGCGGAATAAATATGCGTAGAATCATTGCTTAACAATATACCTACACCCAGCTTACTTCCCATCTCGTCGGTAACACCTTTCGTGACAGGAATTAATATTTTACCAGGATCAATCTCTGCAGAGAACCTGAACCAAGTCCTTTTAACCGCATCACAATTATGTTGAATACGGGTAGCGCCCGTAAAAGTCAAAAAATGATTGGTCGCCTGTAGTTTTACTTTCCCTCTGTATTCGAAATTAGGACTCAGCATAAATTGGGCAGAATCTTCTATTTTAGTTTCTGCATAGGTCTGATAAGTGGTATCCACGGTAATGTTACTGAAATAGATTGGCTGTATTTTTTTCAATTCATCTACATAATCGTAATAACCAGAGCCCGAATAACTCTTACGTGCGAAAATATTGACATTCGCATTGTAGATGCTATGGTATCTGGTCACTGTATTTGCCTGTATTTTTGCATTTTTCAGGGTTTCCATCACAGCATTTTTACGTATAATTACTTTCCCTGAATCAGGTGACACACGGGCATCTGCGACATTTATGAATTTAACATCCATTGCGGTAATAATGTAGTTTTTTAAATCGTATTTGGCTCTTGGGGCATTGAAGCGCAACGAGTCCTGCTTGGGATGAGTGGAGATAAATTCAGGGCCTTGTAAGTCCAGATCGGTTGCTCCGGCTTTATTCTTATCTCCTCCTCCCAGTTCGATATCGCTCCTATCCATGAACCACTTGAAGCTCTCCATAAAACAGATGTATTGATTGACAGGAAATTTCACAACTGATCCTTTGCCATTACTTTTAAACTGGCCTTCCCGTTTGGCAAAATCAACATGCGCATTTACGTTGTTGGTGGAAAATGCCAAAGCCGATTCTTCCAGGGAATGCAACCGAAAATCGGCTGTATCGGAGTCAAAGGCCGTTTGTTTAAACCGGATAAGATTTGCCTCGAGTTCTGCCTTTTGAAAACTAACCTTGCCTTTACCCGAAAGCAATTCAGGTGCCAGATCATATCGGCCGACAAATGTTGCCTGTCCGTTGTAAAACGAAAAAGGGGTTTTCCTGGAAAAAATCTGCATAATATCTTTATAAGGTCTCCAATGGACATAGACGGTATCCCCGGCAACTTGCGGAAATTCTATTTTCCCTTGTTTGCTTTCTTTTACATTGAAGCTCTGAGCCACTCCATTCATTGAATCCGGAAAGAATGTAAAATCGTGTGATCGGGATGTAGAGGTAACATAATTGATTAGTCCATTTCCTTTCAGACCTTCATTACTCAGCATAATCGTGTCGTTAAATTTGGCTTTGCCACCGTAAAGAGCATATCCCTCCGCCGGGGTCGGACGTGAAAAACCCAGGGAATAGTCCTTTTGCAATTTGATCGCTTCTTTGAATTGGGGGAAAATTCCTGCGGACACAAAATCGCCCGAAAAATTCAATCCTGAATTAGAGAAATTATCCAGGCTGTCAAGGGTGAATGGCTCCAGGTGGAAGTAAAATTTATCTTTGTTATATACTCCTTTCTGAATGGATCTTTTTTGATAGTATACGTAAGAATCCTTATTACTGTGAAATATCGGATATTCGGAAAAGTTCTTATACCCTGACTTATTCTTTGGTTCATCAATCATTAAATCTCCATTGATGTGCTCAATGACGGATTTAACTTTCACTAAGGGGAATTCTCCCCGTTCGTCCGGCTCACGCGATTTCACCGCCATCCGAAGGGAATCTGCATCCGTTATGTCAATTTTAAAAGCATCGTATTTAAAGGCAAACTGTTTGCCATAAAAATCGAAACGACCGGCGTGTATGCGACCGGCAAATGTAAAATCACGGTTCTTTCTTATAATAACCTGCTGATCTTTCGGATAGATCACCACATTTTGTGAATCACTTAATAAAATGGAGGAAACACCTTTGAGCGTTAGCTCATAGTTAAGAAGATTCAGAAGTCCATTTGCCTGGTTTGGTAAAACGGAATGAAAATTAATCACATCATAATCGGATTTACCTGCACGGTCTGTCAGGTATAAAAATAAACGATCCTTTATAAGGAGCTTATCTTTCTCTGTATCATAACTTAGAAAACCCATAGTAGCGAGACGAACCAGCAAAGGGCGTAACTGATCAGAGGTTATGTGCATGTATTTTGCCAAATCACTTACGTAAAATTCACGCAGATCAGAAATCGACTTTACATAATTCTTAATCATTAATAATGGATTCACGCCATCCATTCCCTGAAGCTGTTCATAACGTCCTATTTTAAAAAAATTGTCAGATTCAAAATCAGCTTCTCCCTGAGTATTACCAAATAACATTTTCAATTGAATTTGAGGCTCATCAGTTTTCCAGGTCAACTCTTCAAAATACATATCCAGGACATGGTAGGAATTAAAAAAAGCAGTTCGCGCCACTCCTTCCTCAGAGCGGATAAGGGATACCTGTTTATCTTTCAAAATGTATTTAAATGAAAGGCTCGGGTGAAAAATAGAATCATTGTCTAAAAATATTTTAATGGAAGCATTGTCAGCCGTTATTTTATCCTTTGTGATAAAAAATTGTTTGGTACCTACTATTAAAAAATGTTTACCGCCCCGGTTAAATATCAGTTTGGCATCTTCATCTTTATTACCCGAGCCAATAAATTTAGAGCCACGCATGGAGAACCCTCCGTCAAAATCAACCTTATCCGCCAGATTATTTATTCCAAGTCGTTTGCTGTAAGATTCAAAACGTGGATAGGACAAGAGTCCGGCGGCCTCCGGTAAAGCCTTGTCTGTTAATTGTCCTAAAAGGGGTTTGTCAAAATAGGTTTTATTGTAAAACACAACGGAATCTGCGGTATATCCTCCCGTTTTAACTGTAATCTCATATTTTTTCACTTCTGCATAAACGGTAGCCGGTTCAAGACCTGCCTTGACCCAGTTTACAGTCCCCCCTTTACCGATAAACTTACTTGAGCCGGGGTAATAAATTCCTTTGGTGTTGAGTATGACCAGGCTATCTTTCTGGTTATTGTGACAAACAAGATTCAGGGAAGAAAAAACAACCTTTGGGACACTGTCGTATTGGAATTCAAAATTATTTGTATTTGAACTCCATTCATATGTGGGAGATTTGTAAAACACATTATAGGCAAAAAAGATTCTCACTCATCGCCAGGTATTCCGTATAATTTTTAATTGCCTTTCCCGTGAGAATTTTATTGATGCAATCCTGCCAGGCCAGAAAATTTTTATCGGATTGATGGGTATCCACAAAATTCATCATCGAAGACAAATAACTGCTAAAATCAGGTGGACGAAGGCGTTTTTTCAACATGAGGTTACATACCTCATAGCACATCTGTTTTTGTGATTCGCTGAATTTCGATTCATGTGTTTTCCCGATTGACCAGTACTGATTTTCGAATTTTTTCAGGAAGTCGTGTGCATCACCTTTGTTCGCGCTTCCCGCTTCAAAAAAATCTTTGAGTTCCTCTATAAATTTAACCGGATCATCTGTAAACGATTTCACCTGGGCCTGGGAGGGGATAACAAAACCAATCAATAGAGCGGAAAAGAGAAAAGAAAGAGCTTTGAACAGTTTACTCATTACCTATTTTTATAAAATAAAAGCGAAGCCCATTTATTTTCAACCTGCTTTTTTACACAAGTCATTCCCAAAGATTCCGCCTTACTTTGTAGAACAGGAATATCCAGGTCAAAAAAACCGCTTAAAACCAAAACTCCTTGTTTATCAAGTGATTGAATATAGAATTCCATATCCCTTAACAGGATGTTCCTATTAATATTTGCTAAAATAACATGAAATGTTCTGCCAGCCAACATTTGTGCGTCTCCTTTTTTAACAACAATTCCTCTGACATTGTTAGTATCTATATTTTCCAGGGAATTTTCAACTGCCCATTCATCTGTGTCAATCGCCAATACACTAGCTGCGCCCATTTTTGCAGCTAATATGGCCAGGATAGAAGTGCCACAGCCCATATCACAGATCACCTTATCCCTTAGATCTAATTCCAGCATTTGGGCAACGACCAGACAGGTTGTTTCGTGATGTCCTGTTCCGAAAGACATTTTCGGATTAATTTGCACATCGTAAGGAATTCCAGGAATTGAAGCGTGAAAGGAGGCTCGTATGTAGCATTTATTATCAACGTTAATAGGGGAAAAGTTTTTCTCCCATTCTGCATTCCAGTTTTGATCAGCAATTAATTGCAGACTTTGCTCAAAAGGAATGAGCGAATACAATTGAAGTATTTCTAATTTAACTTCTTCCGTATACAGTTCTTCCTGAATGTATCCTTTAAAACCTTTTTCTATATCTGTAAAACTTTCAAATCCCTGTTCCGCCAGCTTTACAATCAGTATTTCGGAATGCTCAGCGGATGTTGTAATGCAGGTTAGCTCGAAGTAATTCATTTTTAATTAATTAGCCAATTAGCCAATTCGTGAATTAGCTAATTGATGAAGTGAATGGATCGCATTTTCGTAGTCATGAAGTCTTAGTCTGAATTAAAAGAATGAATGATCTGGATAAACTCTTCCGCTTTCAGAGAGGCGCCTCCTATTAATCCTCCATCGACGTCGGGACAGGTAAACAACTCTTTTGAATTTTGAGCATTACAGCTACCTCCGTATAGAATGGAGCAATCACCAGATATTGTTTCACCGTATTTTTCATTAACAACCTTTCTGATATATGCATGCATTTCCTGAGCCTGTGCCGCTGTTGCCGTAACGCCGGTACCGATCGCCCATACCGGTTCGTACGCCAGAATAATTTTCGAAAAAGCCTCCTTACTTAAATGAAAAAGTCCTTCGCTTAACTGCTGCTTTACACTATCACCATGTCTTCCTTCTGTGCGTTCTTTTAACGTTTCTCCAATACAAAAAATGGAATTTAAATTATTCTGCAAAGCTAAATCTGTTTTTTTTGCAAGCATGCTGTTTGTCTCCTGGTAATAATTTCTCCGCTCGGAATGCCCGATGATAACTGCCTCTGCTCCGGCTGATTTGAGCATTGTTGCAGAAACTTCCCCGGTATATGCTCCCGAAACTTCATTGCAGCAATTCTGAGCAGCAATAGAAACCTGCCTGGCCGATTTTGCAAATTCCGGAATAAAAATAAATGAGGGTGCTATAATAACTTTTATTCCAATAGCCGGTTTAGTACTCAAAAAAGATTCGATTTCTGAAAAAAGACGAATACCTTCAACATACGTCTTGTTCATCTTCCAGTTTCCGGCAACTATTTTTTGTCTCATTTAGAAGTCTAAAATTAAAAATTGCCTAATTACTTATCATATTCTAATCCTCTAATTGGCTAATTACCCAACCCTTACTCTCGGATCAAGTATGCCATATAAAATATCAACTAACGTATTAATTACTACAAATATAAGGGCTATTACCAGCACAGAACCCATTACTACCGGCAAATCATACTTCTGTAATGCATAAACCGTTTCTTTTCCAATGCCTTTCCAATCAAATACGTCTTCAACAAAAACAGAGCCGGCGAGGAGGCTTGCAAACCATCCTGAAATAGCTGTCATAACAGGGGTCAGTGCATTTTTCAAAGCGTGTCTGAATACCACCGTATAAAAGCCAAGCCCTTTGGCTTTCGCTGTACGTATATAGTCCTGTGACACGATATCCAACATGGAACTACGTGTTAATTGTATAATAATTGCAAGAGGTCTTAAGCCAAGTGTGATAGCCGGTAATATTAAATTCTTCAATTCCAGGTATTCTCCGTTACCATAATCATCCATTACAAACAGACTTCCCGAAAAATTAAGGTGTGTGTATTCACTTAATACATGACCAAAGACATAGGCCAGTATTAAACCTATGTAAAACGATGGCCCGGACATCCACAAAATAGCAAATACCAGGGAGGATTTATCAAACCAGCTATCTTTGTATAATGCCGAAAACACGCCTATAATAATTCCGAACAGGGAGGCTATTACGATGGATGCCAAAGCCAGTATAGCCGTTTCCGGTAATGTTTCTTTAATAATATCAGCAACCCTTATTTTCGTCTGGTAAGAGCGTCTTAAATAGGGATACTTTAAAACCAAGACGTCATTTTTACCCAAATCAAACAACCTGGAATAAGTATATTTTTCATTACTCAGGTATATAGCCGATTCGGCATTTGTTTTGTTATGAATGGAAACGGGAGAAAGATCGTTCAGGTACATAAAGTACTGGGTAGCCAATGGTTTGTTGCGTCCAAGGTCTTTATTAATGATCGCTATGGATTGTTCATCGGCATGCTGACCAAGCATCATCCTGGCAGGATCTCCGGGCAATACATTGAATAAAAGGAAAACAACCGTTGCGGTTCCCAGCAGCACGAAAGCTCCATAAAGAATACGTTTAATGATAAATTTTTCCAAATTTTCCGAAATACTTAACTTTGACATCGTTGTAAGATGGAAACTCCCTATAGGGCCACATGGCAGTAACCACCGTATCCCTGATCATGATGAGTCCCGGATTGGAACGAATCATCGCTTTCAGAGGAACATCGTCCGGACTTATATAAAAATCATACGTAGCATTTACTTCCTTTTTAAAGCTCTTTATTTTGTCTATCGTTGAAGTTGTCAGCGCTACAAATGAAATACTGTCTTCTTTGCACAATCGTGCAAAATCATTAACGGCTCCCTGAACCTGCCGGTTTGTTTTATCCAGGTCATATTCAACCAAAATAAAAGAACATCCAGGTAAGGTCAACAATTCGTCTCTGTGATCGTCCCCATTTGGGCTTTGCATTTCAAAATGTTCAATCGGTTTTATTTTTTTATCGAACGGCTCTGTGCGATTAGATACCAGCTCCCATTCCGTCATATCCAATGGAAAATGATCCAACTCTTCCGACTTTCCGGTCTTTTTATTCTTCAGGGTATAAAAAAACTTGACCTGCATGTGTTCCGGGCTGGCTTTGTATAAATTGGTTCCGATTTTATAGGGCCGAAAATCAATGATGGGTAAATGAGTGTAAGTATAAACGGGAAAAGCAATAGCGGCGAGCGTAAAAAGAACCAGGATCACTTGTTCTAACCGCGGCCCGGTTAAAGCATTTAAATTGGATCTGCCCATTATTAAAATAAGTGTAAGTATGCATAGGATTGTATCCTTATAAAAAGACTGCCAGGGAGTAAGGGGAATCGCATCTCCAAAACAGCCGCAGGAAGTCACTTTGTTGTAATACGCTGAATAAAATGTCAAAAACGTAAAGAAGATCATCATCAGCGACAGCATCCATAATGTCAGTTTCAAACGAACCCCCATCAGCAAGGCAAACCCTACCAGGATCTCGAAGATGCAGATGAAGATGGCTAAAAACAGGCCCAACGGAATCATCCAATTCAAATTGAATACTTCAAAATATTCCTGTAACTTATAAGAAAATCCCAACGGATCGTTGGCCTTTATGAAGCCAGAGAAGATAAATAAAGCTCCAACCAGAATGCGGGCAGTATTTGTAATGATCTTCATTTTTACTAAATTTAAATTATACAGTACCTTCTTCAATGCGGATTAATGCGAAGGTTGCATAATTAAGCATATCCAGATAATTAGCGGCAATTCCTTCCGAAATCAGTGTCTTCCCTTTGTTATCTTCAATTTGTTTGATTCTTAAAATTTTCATGAGCAATAAATCCGTCAGAGAACTCAAACGCATATCCCGCCATGCTTCTCCGTAATCATGATTTTTATCCTGCATCAGCCCTTTTGCCTCTGTTGCGTATTTATCAAAAAGGGTGTTCACCTCTTCTATGGAAAGTTCGATACGCGGGTCATTTTCCAGTCCTAATTGCATCAGGCCAATAATAGAATAGTTAACGATTCCAATGTACTCCGAACGAACACCTTCTTCGACTTTCTGATTTCCCTTTTCTTCTATGGTCCGAATACGCTGTGCTTTGATAAAGATCTGATCTGTAATAGAACTGGTGCGCAAAACGCGCCAGGCTGTGCCATAATCTTTGGCTTTTTTTGTGAAAATGTCCTTGCAAATCTTTATAATTGATTCGAATTGCACTAATGTTTTACTCATACCTACAAAATGACCACACAAGATACAAATTATACGTTTACTTTTTCCGGCAAAAATTTCCATTTTAACAAACCCATTGTGATGGGAATATTGAACCTTACGCCGGATTCCTTTTTTGACGGGGGACGATACGCTTCTGAAAAAAGCATACTCGAACAGGTTGAAAAAATGCTGGAGGAAGGAGCTTCCATTATTGATATCGGAGCTTATTCCACACGTCCCGGAGCAGCTGAGGTAAGCGAAGAAATTGAGTTCGAAAGACTTTTTCCGGTCATTCATCTTATTAGAAAAACATTTAAAAGTGCTGTCTTTTCTGTTGATACTTTTCGTTCAAAGATTGCAAGACTTTGTATCGAAGCAGGAGTTGATATCATCAATGATATCTCAGGGGGAACATTGGATGATGAAATGTTTACAACAATAGCCCAATCGAATGTTCCCTATGTTTTAACGCACCTCCAGGGCTCCCCGCAAAACATGCAGAAAAATCCCCACTACACAAACGTTGTCGAAGAGGTTAGCAATTTCTTTCATAAAAAAATCAAGGAACTTACGCAACGGGGAATTAATCAGCTGATCATTGATCCAGGCTTTGGCTTTGGAAAAACAAACGAACATAATTTCGAGTTATTGCGATCCCTCCAAACGTTCGGGGGATTAGGTTATCCCATTTTAGCAGGCCTTTCCAGGAAGTCAATGATCGGCCGGGTCCTTGACATTAAAAACGAAGATTCCTTAAACGGAACAACGTCTCTTAATACTATTGCGCTTTTAAATGGTGCAACAATCCTTCGGGTTCATGATGTTAAAGAAGCTGTTGAATGTATCAAGCTGACACAAAAATACCTTCTAGTATAGCTTTATTTTATAATATTGCACCATATGTTCGGTTTAACAGGATTCACCTTCATTAATTTCAGCCTGATCGATATTATTGATATCGTTTTGGTGGCCTTGTTGATGTACCGGATGTACCACTTGGTAAAGGGTACAGTGGCTGTCAATATTTTTATCGGCATTTTATTTGTTTATCTTCTGTGGCTCGTTGTAAAGTACATGGAAATGCGACTTTTCGGCAGCATTCTTGAAAAGTTCATCGATGTCGGATTTATTGCATTGATTGTAGTATTCCAGCCGGAAATCCGACGCTTCCTGCTACTCATAGGTACCGCCAATTTCAAAGGTGTGGCGAAGGGTATTTTTGATTTCAAATGGCAGGCTCAACGCTCTTTTGAGCTTGATATTCCTTCTATTATAAAAGCTTGCAAAAATATGGCTGATAGTAAAACTGGGGCGATCATTGTGATCACAAAAAATGCAGAATTGAAATTTTATGCCAATACCGGTGAGCCTCTGGATGCGAATGTTTCTGTTAAGCTTATTGAAAGTATTTTTTATAAGAATAGTCCCTTACATGATGGAGCTATTGTTATCAGTGGTAACAGTATTAAAGCGGCACGTTGTGTGCTGCCGGTCACGGAAAACAGTGAATTCCCGGCCGACCTTGGAATGCGCCACCGGGCGGCTGTAGGTATTACGGAAAACTCGGATGCAATTGCTATCGTCGTAAGTGAACAAACTGGGGAAATAGCAGTATCCAAGGATGGAGAGCTGATAGAGCGTCTGACGGCGGAAAAATTAAGGGAATACCTGGAAAAGGAATTTTCCTAGCATTTACTTGTTAGCGCGTTCCAGTTTATCAACACGTTCTACGAGAGCGGCTAAATTCCTGAAATGGATATACGACTTTCGATACCGGCTTACTTCAAAAGCAGGAGATCCCATAAAGCCTTCTCCTTTTTTGGTTATACTCTTCGATATACCCGACTGCGCTGCAAAAATAGTATTGTCCGCGATCTGCAAGTGCCCGACTAAACCGACCTGCCCGCTAAACATGCAGTTTTTACCAACCTTCGTGGAACCGGCAATGACACAATTGGCAGCGATGTAAGTGTTTTCTCCAATCTCTACATTGTGTGCAATGTGAATAAGGTTGTCAAATTTTACCCCTTTTCGGAGAATCGTGGAACCTAATGTAGCCCGATCAATTGCACAATTAGCTCCAATTTCAACATTGTCTTCCAGGATAACATTTCCTATCTGGGGAATTTTTTTGTGATCATTTTGAGGTGCGAATCTGAAACCGTCGCTTCCAATCACTGCTCCCGAATGAATCATGCAATTCTTTCCCACTTTACAATCGGAATAAATTTTCGCACCTGAAAAGAGGATGGTATTGTCTCCAATCTCTACATTATCACCCACATAAACCTGGGGATATATTTTTACATTATGACCAATCACTGCATTTTCACCGACAAAGCAGAAGGCTCCTGCATAGACATTGTCGCCAATTCTGGCGCTTTCTTCTATGCAAGCTTGTTTTGAAATTCCTGTTTTATTAAGTTTAACCTGGTTATACATTTCGAGAAGTTTCGCAAATGCGGTTTCTGCACTTTCCACACGTACAAGAGTAGCACTAACGGGAGCGGTCAAAACGAAATTTTTATTGATAATAACCAGGGAGGCCTTCGTTGTATAGAGATAAGCCGTATACAATGGATTTGCCAGGAAAGAGAGAGATCCGGCTTCTCCTTCTTCTATTTTCGACAACTTATTGATAATAACAGCATCATTTCCTTCAATTTGTCCCTGAAGTAGGTCGGATATTTGCCTGGCAGTGAATTTCATTTTCCTTATTTTATTTTCATGAATGTACTATTTATTATTCGTTGAATGTGCTATTCTGGCTTATTAAGATCGACTACAGGGGGATTATTTGGGATTTTGAACTATTTTCATTATATTGTAGGGATGAAAAAACCCATACGAGCATTTTTAACCGGATTGCGCGTTGAATTATTGGGTTTTGCTTTTTTAGCTTTTCAAAGTGGTTTTGCCCAGCTTACCTTTGATACATTAGCTACTGCTCAGCAAATGGCCCAAGCCATTGTAGGTGCAGGTTACAGTGTTTCCAATCCCAAATTAAATTGTCCTTTGGGAGCGAGTGCAACTTTTACCAATGTCAGTTCAAACATAGGACTTACGGGTGGTATACTATTAACTAATGGAGCTACCTATATTGCCAATGGTCCCAATAAGCCTTTTCCTACCGGACAGGATGACGGGGCTCCAGGCGATTTTGATCTTGACAGCATTATAAAAGCCACTTCAGCACCACCTACTCCGCCGAATACCTATCCGAATACCTATGATGCTTGTTCCCTTGAATTTGATCTCGTTCCTGCATGTGATACACTCCGAATAACCTATGTATTTGGTTCAATGGAGTATCCCACTTATATTGACCGGGAATTCAATGACGTTCTTGCATTTTTCATTTCCGGCCCTGGCATTGCGGGTCTGCAAAACATAGCGCTGGTTCCGGGAACAACTCTCCCAGTAAATATTCATAATATCAACGGAGGATTCGCAGCGAATGCTCCTCCAATCCCTCCAACAAATCCTCAGTATTACGTGGACAATACAAATGGAAAAACAATTCATTACACCGGATTCACGACGCCCTTGGTTGCAAAAGCCAAAGTTATTCCATGTGAACAATACCATCTGAAACTTGCCATAGCGGATGTTTCGGATGCGATCTTTGACTCAGGTGTATTCTTTCAAGCCAATTCCATTGACTGTTCTCCGATAGATTATAACGATTTAGCTTCCAATTTAGATGCCGTAAAAAACTGTTCCAATGGAAACTTTACTTTTTGTCGCACCGGAGATATTACGAAACCTTATACTGTAAAATACACAACCGGGGGAACGGCTGTTGGGGGTATTGATTATGTAGCACTTCCGGATAGTATTGTAATACCCGCGAACCAACAATGTGCTGCCACTACCCTTGTTCAGATCCCCAATAAAAATGTTACGGGAACAAAAACTGTCACTATTATTTATCAATATGGTTATTGTTCCAGATGGGATACGATTACGTTGAAAATTAATGATCCTTTACCGATCAAAGCGGGTCCGGACATTAGTCTCTGTTCGGGGGATTCTGTCGCAATGGGCAATTTACCTCTTCCCAATACTACTTATTCCTGGCAACCGGCAAATGGACTGAGTAATCCAACCCTTTCCAATCCAAAAATAAGTCTTTCCCGTAACGGAAATTCCGATACTGTTTTAACGTATGTGCTTATGGCCAATAATCCACAGATCAGCGCTTGCAATTTAAAGGACTCTTTATTTGTAACTGTTAAAGCCTTACCGAAAGCTCAGTTTGCTGCTAAACCCAGTTATTGTGCAGGTTCGGCCATTACCTTTACTGACAACTCATCTGCTCCAACAGGAAAGAATATTACGAACTGGAACTGGAATTTTGGGAACGGTTTGTTTAATACGCTGCAAAATCCTACGGTCAGTTACACAAGCGGGGGAACTTATACCGTTGTGCTGAATGTAACAGACGATGAAGGGTGTAAAGGCGATACTTCTGTAAAAATTCAGCTCTGGCCATCACCGGTGGTTATTTTTTCTGCAGACACTGCCTGTAGTGGAGATTCTGTCCGGTTCACCAATTTTTCGTCTGTTCAAAATGGAGCCATTGTACAATCCATCTGGAATTTTGGAGATGGCTCTCCTCTTTTCAGTGCTTTTTCCCCTGCTCACCTTTACCCGCTCTCCGCTTCTCTTTATACCGTCCAGCTGATTGTTACCTCCGATAAAAACTGTGTAAATACGACTCAACAGATAACAAACGTATATCCAAAACCTACGGCTGCTTTTACCAGTTCACCTGTTTGTATTTATAACCCTGCCCTATTTGCCAATCAATCGAATGGAAATACTAATTTATGGGACTTTGGGGACGGGGCCAGGTCCACTGTCCGAAATCCCTCCCACTTATTTACTGTACCCGGAATCCAGCAGGTCCGCTTAATTACGATGACTGATTATGGTTGCACAGATACACTTGTAAAAAAAGTGATTGTTTTCGACCAGCCTAAAGTTGATTTCACTTCGAATGATACTGCCGGTTGTCCTCCCCTGTGTGCCCAATTCATTCCCAAATCACTTACTGCAACCGATACGATCCAAACATGGGATTGGCTATTGAATACAGGAGATACCGGTGAGGGCGATACGCTCCGGTACTGTTATCAGAACGGAGGAAGGTATTCTCCTTCACTTATTGCAACTTCTAATCATGGATGTAAGGATACACTTACCAAAAATTTCTACATTGATATTTATCCAAGACCCACTCCTGTTTTTTCGCTCAGCACGCATCAAATTTCCATCTACCAGTTAGCGGTAAGGGCTACCGATAATTCTGCCTCAGAGGCAATTAAATGGTGGTGGGATTTTGGAGATACGCAAACAGATAGTGTTTCAAAATCTGTAATACATACGTATAAAGATGTGAGTGATTATACCATTCAATTAAAAGTAGAAAATAAATTTGGCTGCTTTGACAGCACTTCTCAACGTCTATCGGTGGAAACGGAATCGGATGTCTATATCCCCAATTCCTTCACTCCAAACAGGGACGGCTTAAATGAAGTATTCAGACCTTATAGTACGGGAATTTTTGAGAATGCCAGTTATGAAATGACGATCTATGACAGATGGGGTGCCTACATTATGAAAACGACGGACATTAACAATGGCTGGGATGGGAATTCGGGAAGCGGTATCTGCCAGGAAGGCATTTATGTTTACCAGATTTTTTTTAACGATAAGTCAAGTGGTATGAATTTAGGAACGTTCCGGGGATTTGTGGCTTTACTTAAATGAGTGTTATGCGAATAATCTTTATAAATAGCAGACTAGTACTTGTTGCAGGATACCTGTGCTTTTCTGTATTCACATTCGCTCAGGTTCAAAAACCTTCCAGTTGTGATAACCTGGATTTCAGTCATGGGGATTTTACGAACTGGACGGGGCATACCTCCATCTATCCTGCTGGCGTTCCTGGCTGCGGTATTGATAATCCCACCCCACCTTATGCAAGCAGGGGCACTGGCGTTTTTGCCTATTATTATAATACAGGCATTGTAAACGGACGTCAGACCATTATGTCTGCTCCGATCATGGATCCATTTACCTGTGATAATGTTTCCGAACTTCCTCCAAATGAACCCTATTGTGCCCGGCTTGGAAATGGAGGATTTGGTTTTTGGGGAGATGGCGTTGAATACCAGCGTGACTACCTCTCTTATACTATATCTGTTACTGCTGCTACCTCTTTGCTTACCTACAAATATGCCGTTGTCTTGCAGGATCCTACACATGATCCCGCTTCTGGGGGACCGCACCCCCCTCCTCTGCGTCCCAGATTTATAACATCGATCTTCAATTCTTCGGGCAGCCTGATTGATCCAACCTGTGGTTACCTGTATGTTTATGTTGATACCTTGGTGAATGGTTTTAGAAACTGTCCATATGCACAATGGCGAGCTGAAGGGGATAGCGCACATGCGGATGTCGAAACAGTCTACAGGGCCTGGACGACTGTGGGCGTTGACTTACGTTCTTATATCGGACAAGATGTTACCCTCCAGTTTGAAACCTGGGATTGCGGAGTAGGAGGGCACTTTGGCTATGCCTACGTTTCGGCCCGCTGCGATTCTTTTTCCGTACAAACACAAACCTGTAGTACGAATGGTTCTGTAGGCCTCACGGCTCCGGATGGATTCAGTTATAAATGGTTTCCTAGTGGGGAAACTACAAGAAGCATAACCGTTTTTCATCCCAATCCCGGAGATTCTGTTTATGTCAATTTAACTACTGAAAACGGTTGTCAAACATCTGTCGGAACAAAAATATACCCGACGATTGCAAAAGCTAATTATAAGGTTAATCCTCTTGTTGTCTGCCTTAAAGATTCTTTTGCATTCAAAGATTCCTCTTTCAGTTATTATACCGGCAATAACAGTCAGATACCCATTCTTAACTGGAACTGGAACTTCGGTGACGGAATGGTTTCTTCTATTCCTAATCCCAACCACACTTATTCAATTGCAGGTACTTATACCGTCAACTTAACCATCGTTAACGCAAACGGCTGTACTGATTCCATACAAAAAGTGGTACAGGTACTCCCCACTCCTGTAGCTGATTTTTTAACAAGTGATGTATGTGCTAAAACCAGCGCTTCCTTTGTAGATCTTTCACAAATCAGCGGATCCCAGGTTATCAAAGACTGGACCTGGGTCTTTAAAGATAACAATGATACTTCTTTGCTCCAGAATACATCTCATGCCTATTATACACCCGGGACATACCGGGTCAATTTATTTGTTACAACAGATCATGGTTGCACAGACAGCATTTCGAAAACTATAAAAATATGGCCTTCTCCACGGGCTGATTTTTCTACGACGGAGGTCTGCATCGGAGACACTACTTTCTTCAGTGATCAATCTTTAAAAAGTGACAATGCAGATAATATTATGAGCTGGATCTGGGATTTTGGCGATAATTCTTCCTTCAGCAGTGATAGAAACCCTTCTCATCTTTATTTAAAAGACAGCACGTATCAGGTCGAATTAATTGTGACCACTGCCAAGGGATGTATAGATGATACCACCATCAATGCCCTGGTTCATCCCAGGCCAACCGCCAGCTTTACTGCCAATCCTTTGTGCAAATCAAGTCCTGTAACATTTCAGGATCTTTCCACTCCTGCCGGTGCTATTGCTTCCTGGAATTGGAATTTCGGAGATATTCAAAACACTACTTCCAATGTTCAGAATCCGACTCATTCCTATGATTCGTCTATGGTTTATTATCCTAAACTTGTTGTTGCTTCCGCTTATGGTTGTAAGGATAGCTTCCGAATGCCGGTTGACATTCCTCCTTTACCAATTGTGAGTTTTAACGCTGACAGATACGATGGATGTAGTCCTTTGTGTGTTAATTTTATTGACCTGAGTTTTTCAGGGTCCGATTCAATTACCACCTGGAATTGGACCTTTGGCGATGGAGATTCTTCCGCCTTAAAAGGCCCTCCTCATTGTTATCCCAATCCAGGAGCTTATTCCGTCTCTCTGTCTGTCGGGACTTCTAAATCCTGTAAGCAAAATCTTTCCTGGTCCGATATGATCCATGTTTACCCTCATCCCAAGGCAGACTTTATAGCGAATCCGTCTGAAACAAGTGAAACAACCCCTTTTATAAAATTTACAGATAAATCGGATAGTGCTGATTATTGGCGCTGGAGCTTTGGAGATAATACCCAGGGAGCTCTTGCAAAAGATACCAGCCATACCTACAGTCAATCCGGAACATATAAAGTCTGGTTATATGTCAGCAATCAATATGGATGCATTGATTCTATTGCCCAGGAAATCGTTATCACACCAGAATGGAGTTTTTATGTCCCCGATGCATTTACTCCAAATGATGATGGAAAAAATGACGGATTTATTGCGGTTGGGGTAAACCTTCAGGATTTTGAAATGAGGGTTTTTGACCGCTGGGGTTCTCTAATTTATTATTGTTCTGATATTACTAAACCCTGGAATGGTATGGTAAATAATGGAGCGGATGGGGATGGAAGTAAAATTGCCCAACAGGACGTCTATGTTTGGAAAATAACGTTCAAAGATGTATTTAATGCCCCTCATAGTTATATTGGGCATGTAACTTTACTCCGTTGAAAAGCAACGATAATCTATTCCATTGTCTCTACAAATGGGGGTTGCAAATTTTCTTTCTTTCGTTCATTTTTTTCGCTTCCTGCTCTCCAAGACGTAGTTTCGAAAACAGCCAACATCCGCCGGCACCGGATTATTCGAATGAAAACAGCTGGATAGCTTTGCCCTGGAGAGCTGATTGGGGGGATTCCGTTCCTCCGGGCTGTGATCTAAAAGAAGATCAAAAGAATGCGAAAGTGGATGTCTTTTATATACATCCAACGGTATACTTAACCGGCAGAAACTGGAATGGGGACCTTACTGATAAATCACTGAATAATAGATGCGATCGTTGCGTAAAGTTTCAGGGAAGCGCATTCAATGCATGTGGACGAATATTCGCACCTCGTTACAGACAAGCAATTTTCAAATCCTTTTTTGATAGCATACAGGGACCGAAAGCAATTGCATTAGCATACGAAGATGTCAAAGCAGCTTTTCAGTATTATCTTGATCATTGGAATAAAGGCAGGCCTATTATACTAGTAGGTCATAGTCAGGGGGCAAGGCATACGGTAAGTTTACTTAAAGATTTTTTTGACGGCAAGAAACTTCAGAAGCAGCTTGTTGCGGCTTACCCAATAGGTATGCCTATTTCAAAAACGGAATTCAAACACATACCGCTTGCCGATAGTGCCACACAAACGAATTGCTTTATTACCTGGAACACATTTACCTGGGGAACAGCGTCCTCCATTAGAAATGGTATTTATAAAGGAAGCGCTTGTGTGAATCCATTAACCTGGAAAACGGATGACACGTATGCCCCATCCGCTTTAAATATGGGTGGACTGCCCTTTTCTTATAAGAGGATTGACAAAGCTATCTGTGATGCTCAGATACAGGATGGTTTGCTTTGGATACATTCTCCTAAAGCAAGAGGATATTTAAGGCTTAAAAATTATTACCACCTGGTTGATGTCAACTTATTTTACATGAATCTTCGAAAGAATGCGGCAGACAGAGCTGCTGCATTCTTGGTAAAATAACAGAAATGCGCAAAAGGCACCTCCCGAATATTAAAACCGACATACCTGATCTTTGACAAACTTTAAAGTTAAAACAATGGACGATGATTTTCTTTTAAAACTTCAATAAAAGATTTTTTACTGAGCTTGCTTTCTATCCAGGAAATAAAATCAAAATAATAAAAGATTTTTTTTTCATTCGTTATTTTTGCCAATTTCATAATCTTGTCTTTAAGTTCAAGTAGTTTGTCATTGTATTTTTCGGGATCTTGATATTCAAACAATTTCACTCTGATATAATTTAAAAACATATTCTCTATTCCAAATAAGCGCTTTCTGTCTTTAAGAATATTAATGGTCGATTTTATTAAATATTCAGAAACTTCTTTTCCTGCTTCATAATAAGTTACGATAAAAAGAATTTTAGCGTAACAATAGATGTCCTCTCTCATTAAGGATTCTTCCTTATTACGATTTAATATCTTGTTTAAATAAAATAAAGTTTGTTTGTAATTTCCAAAAATGAAGTTTA
>Ga0206820_1042_pt1 | contig 33051 bp, 29 predicted proteins | sample Alteio_BWOrgCont_84_FD_152857 | JGI IMG/M metagenome (GOLD analysis project Ga0206820, IMG submission 152857) | Enriched cells from forest soil in Barre Woods Harvard Forest LTER site, Petersham, Massachusetts, United States -... | ecosystem: Environmental > Terrestrial > Soil > Temperate forest >...
GTAAACGATACAAGGCCCCTTGCCGGAACGTCCGAAAAAGGAAAAAATTGCCAAAACATAATAACTTGCCAGAAAAAAATAAATTACTACTTTTGCCTCCCATCTTCATTAAAAAGAAGATGGAAAATTGCCCGATCGTCTAAAGGCAGGACTTCAGATTTTGGTTCTGACTATGTAGGTTCGAATCCTGCTCGGGCAACTGGAAAAAGAACCCTCGGCAAAAGCCGGGGGTTTTGCTTTTGAGGGAATTCAAACTTGTTTGATGATTTCCGAAAAAGCAAAACCTCCCATCACGCCAAAGCGTGATGAGGGTTCTTTTTCTGAGTTAGACCCTCCTGAGCTTATAGGATCAGCGAAGCTAATCCTGCTCGGGCAACCAAACTGGATATGTAGCATAATCTGCATCATATCCAGTTTTATTTTTGGTAGTATTGAAACTCAATTCCTTGTCCAAAGCCTTGTATTTAGGCACAAAGGAGAAAGGGGGCCGAAAATCCAGGCTAACTTTTTTATCCTTCAAAAAAAGGTTCGAACCGATTTTTTCAAAAAATAATTTTGTTTCAAAAGATTCTATCAAAGAAGCTCGCCCCCGCGCGACATCATTGACTTTCACAAATTCTTTAAAAGGTTCGAACCAATTTTGCCCCTGTATGTCGTCAAAACATTTCGGACTTTTCGTAGGCTAAGTTAAGGTGGTCTTTTTCAAATATATTATTTTTTTGTTTAAAGTATTCATGCTTTCTAATAGCAATACCTGTTTAGGCTTTCGCTTTGCATTAGCCAGTCCATCAAATCCATTTTTCAGATAACGGCTGTACCAGTCAAAAAATGTGCTTTTAGGAACACCAATCTCCTTGAGTGTTTCCCTTGCACTTTTCTCGCTTTGCTCCACCAGGCGGATTATCTCGTATTTCTCTTTTTGGTTAATTTTCATGTGCTTCATTCTTTTTTCACCTATTCCAGCCCATTCAAGCTTTTTTTTAGAATCCGATTTTCAACAGTAAGGTCAGCAACGGCATCCTTTAAATTATCGTTCAGCTTTCTTAAATCCGTTACTTCGTCTGAACTGGCTTCCCGGACATAATCTCCGTTCAACCGCCTTTTCCCTGCTTCCATAAATTCCTTGTTCCATTTGTAATAGAGATTTTCATGGACATTGTACTTTCGGCAAATCGAAGCAATGCTGTCTTCGCCACGTAAGCCCTCTAAAACAATCTTGATTTTTTCTTCAGCAGAGAATGCTCTGCGAGTTCTGCGTTTAATCTCCTTGATATACGAGGTCGCACTTTGGGTGTTTCTTTTGTTCATTTTGATGGGTTTTAAGAGTTAATAAAATTAATTGCTTTTCTTAAAATCCCACCTTAGAATTACCCTACATATGGTCCATTGAATGCTGACGATTTACAGTAAAAAGAAATAAAACATTGCACTATAAAATGTGTAACTTAGAAATAGTGAAAAAACCAATTTGTTTTATTTTATTTTTGTTTTCCCTATTTCATTGTAATTGGGCTCGGGCTCAATTTATTTTGGCTGGAGAATATACTGCAAACGATTACTTTCACGATATTAATCCAGATACAGTATTAAAATCTGCTATTCCTAATGGTGGCGGCAATGTTATCAGTTCATATTATCTAGATGTAGATGGTGATTCTAAATCCGATTTTAAAATTACCAACGAATGTGAGTGTTTAGCAAAGCCGATAGGATTGTTTGATATATCCATATCCGCGTTAAACAATTTCAATAAAATAGCATTTTCCCATATTGATAGTTGTACGGGAGGGGGAGGCTCATACGGATCAGAAGCAGAAGCGATAGCTTTTTCTTTTAATTATGCTGACACCATTAAGAATGCGGGTGCTTGGAAATGGACGGATACTGCATACGCATATTATTATTTTTATGATATGGATGGTAAGGATTGTATCCAATATATTCCAGATACTTTTTATATTGGATTCCGATTAATAAACGCATCAGATACATTATATGGGTGGTTATGCATGTATTTTTATGATTATAAGATCACCTTACAAGAATACGCCTGTAATAAAAAGATTTTGGGAATTCTAGAAAATATGAATAATAAAATATCAATGTCGGTCTACCCCAATCCCTCATCCACTTTCCTAACCGTCCAAACATCCCTCACCCAAGCCCACCCAATCCAGATCAGTTTGCTCAATCTCTTGGGTCAAATTGTATCATCTTCCGATCCTCCCATCTCTCCCTCCTATTCAATTGATGTGGACGATCTTCCCAAAGCCATCTATATTGTCCAGGTCCAGGATATTTTGACTGGAGAAGTTGGCAGACAAAAAGTTGTTATTCAGTAGCAACTGTTCGGCGTAAATAGGCGGTTGGTAATTATTAAATGAGCACCAGCCTCGCTTTATCAGCGTATTCTTAAATGTCCATTAACTTTATAAAACATTCCTAAAAAATCGACCTTGCTCTCATGAAAAAAAAATATCTCATTATCTATGCTGTATTATTTTTAAAATTGGGGGTAAGTGAGGCGCAATATATAAAAGCCGGGCAACATACTTTAAATGATTACTTTCATAATTTCAACCCTGCCCTGGTAATAAATACTGGCGCTCTGCTTGATACTACTGCCACGTATCTTCTTGACTTAAATGGTGATTCGACCCCGGATTTTAAAATTATTAATCGTTGTAATTGTGGAGCATTAGGCGAAAGCATAATGGATATTAATATTAATGCGTTGAGTAATTCTAATAAAGTAGCATTCTCTCATTTAGACAGTTGCACGGGAACTCAAAATAGATCATTTTCTTTAGAAGCAATGGCCTTTCCCTTTAGTTACGCTGATACAATTAAAAATTCGGGAGGGTGGAGATGGGATGATACATTGACTTTTAGATATAATTGGTATGACCAGATTGATCGTTATTGCGGCTTGTATATACCGGATACTTCTTACATAGGCTTTAGGCTAATAAATAATTCTGATACATTATTCGGCTGGCTGCTTATTAATTTAAATGGGTATTCAAAGATTACCTTACAAGATTATGCTTGTAATTTAAAACCAACAGGCATAAATGAGCTTTCGAATTATGATTTCCAGCTAAAAATTTCCCCAAATCCCTCATTCGGCAATATCAGCATCCAAACTACCACCCAATCCCATCCAGTCCAGATCACTCTGTTCAGCCTGCTTGGTCAAACCGTTACTAGTTGCAATCCTCCCGTTTCCCTCTCTTATTCCATTGATGTGAGCGATCTTCCCAAAGCCATCTATATTGTCCAGGTCCAGGATATTTTGACTAGAGAAGTCGGTAGACAGAAAATTGTTGTTCAATAACAACTGTTCGGAACATTTTGCTACTACAATGTAGCTTGAAATAGGAGCACATGTCCCATCAATTAGGGTATTAAGACAGGGTAAAAAGTAGAAATATTCAGGTGTAAATACTTAGCTTAGAGCAATGAAAAAGGCACTAACTGTTTTTGGGGGATTGTTTTTACTACTATGTTTTAATAAATCAAAAGCTCAGTTTATTATTGCCGGACAACATGCGGCAAGTGATTATTACCATAGTATCAACAATGATACAACATTAAATTCTGCTGCATATTTAAATGTTCCTCCGTATAAAGAAGCTCCTGTTTCATTTACCCTCGACTTAAATGGAGATTCAAGTCCAGATTTTATAATTACTGGGGATTGCAATTGTGGAGCATTAGGTCAAACATCTTCATATTTTAATATTATTACATTAAATAAATCTAACAATATGGCTTTTTCTCAAATTGATAGTTGCAAGGTCAGTAACACCAATAGCCCAATGATTTTTTCTTTTAATAGGAATGATACGATTAAAAATTTGGGAGCTTGGAAATGGAAGGATACTTTGACTATTAATTATTCTTACTGGAATATGACTTGGGGAAGTTGTTACGAATACATTTCCGATACATCCTATATTGGATTTAGGTTAATAGGGAAATCTGATACTTTATATGGTTGGTTATATATTACTTTAAATGAAAATGAATATTCAATAATAACTTTATATAACTATGCTTGCAATAAAGAGATTACTGGTATTTCTGAAAACAATTATAAAAATTCAATTTCTGTTTACCCCAATCCCTCATCCACTTTCCTAACTGTCCAAACATCCTTCACCCAAGTCCACTCCGTCCAGATCATCTTGCTCAACCTTCTGGGCCAAACCGTTATATGCTCCAATCCACCCGCCTCTCTCTCCTATTCAATTGATGTGGGTGATCTTCCCAAAGCCGCCTATATTGTCCAGGTTCAGGATATTTTGACTGGAAAAATCGGCAGACAGAGGGTTGTTGTTCAGTAACAATCTTCACCGCTTCGGCAAGTATTCAATTTATCTTCTATAGCACCACAGTTAAAAATTGAATACGTTTCCCTTTTCACTTGCTCACCTTCTGATAAAACAGGCTTATCCGTTTTAGTCTCCATCTTTTTAAAATAAAACGAAAAAGGTCGCGAAGATAGGTGGGCACGCACTAGACCCGCGCACTAAAGGGATATCAAGGTCAAGCCCTTCGGGTTTTCAAAAAAATCTCCACACCTCGCCTTTTAGGTCAGGCAGAGCCTGTCATGTTTTAGCTCAGGTCGTATTTTTTTGAAAAACCTTGACATCCCTGCCACTGTCCACCTATTGGTAAAGCTTTCTTTTTTCGTTTTCTTTTAAAAACATTTTTATAAAACAATCAAAAACAAATCTAAAAAACTGCAAAGCCGGCAGGATAATCTCGGCAAACACTATGAAAAACAACGCAAGTTTTGAAGACAATTATTTGGAAGAATTTAAATTTCCAAAAGGCTCTGTAACTCTTAATTACTTCACAGGGATGATTGAAATTGAATTTAAGAAACGGCTTTCTAACAAAGCCATCGGTGAACTCGGATCAAAAGGGTTTCGTTGGTGCCCATCAACCAAAACCTGGTGGCAACCTTTTGCAGTGACTATCATCAAAGAGGTTGAGAAAATGACAGGAATTTCCTTCATTAATTTTTTTCCTGAAGTGATACCACCTGATTTTCAATGAATCAACAGAAACAGAATACAGGCAGAAATCAACTGCCTGTATTTTTCACTATTTCAACACAGCTAAAAACCTGCTCAGCCAGCAGAATAATCCAGGCAAACATCATGCAAAACAATTCAATATTAGATCATTTGAAGCCAATGGCTCAAAGGAGTTTTAACAACCTTTCCTTTAGTCCGGAACAAAGCAAACATTCAGTATGCCCAAAAGATTAGTGCATCGGTAGCTTATTTATCTGTACGCCAGTACATGTCTTATGAGCGTATAGCCTAGTTTATGAAGGATTGCATGTAAACCGTCAGCATAAAGTGGACTAAATTTCTTCGCTACTAAGCAAGTGTTTCCAAAGCTTTGCCGAAAGCATTCAATTCACAAGGCTCAGTTCTATAAATGGAATAAGGAGTTCTGGAACCCCGTGGCTAATATAGAAGACCTTAGGTAGAAATAGGTAAGGTCTTCGCCTATTTTAGAAAAGGAAGGAGAGATTAGATTTTTTTCTTGGATTTGAAGAATCCCTCGATATCAGTTCTGGTCCTCAGTTTGATTTTGTCCTTTGCAGCAGACTTATTTGCATCTTTCAGCATGGTGGCATTGATTTTTCTTTTCCGCTTAAGGTTCTTCTGTGTGTCGATTCTTGCCATTTGTCTTAGTTATTGGTTGATAGATTTATAGTAAAAATATGAAAATAAACCATAACGAAACATCTTAAAACGATCAAACAAAAATACATAGCCTTGTTTAAAGACAAGTTTAAGGCGATATCCTATTCCTTTTTAGATCTGCGCAAGGATTTGGACTTATGACTCCCGCTAATTATATTAGTATTGCAGTTAAATGAAGGGAAAATCATCAACAAAAAATTTGTCGGCCATCAGTACTTCAGTATTAGATTTGGCCTTGGTTTTAGATGGCAAATCAATTGCCTACACTTTTGCAAATAGTGTTGACCTCGCCCAGCACGTGGAAAAATGGGGTTATAAAAGATATTGGCTAGCCGAACACCATAACATGGAAGGAGTAGCCAGTTCCGCTACAGCTGTCTTGATCGGCCAAATTGCTTCACAAACTTCTGAATTAAGGGTTGGTTCCGGGGGTATCATGCTACCGAATCATGCGCCCTTAATTATTGCAGAACAATTTGGCACGCTTGAAACACTTTACCCTGGCCGTATTGACTTAGGACTGGGTCGTGCACCCGGAACGGATCAACTAACTACAATTGCACTTCGCCGCGACCAAAGAGCTGCGGTAGCGTTTCCGGAAAATGTAAAAGAATTACAGCAGTATTTATCCGCTTCCAATAAAAATGGCCGTGTAAGGGCAATCCCGGGCGAAGGATTAAACATTCCTATTTGGATATTAGGATCCAGCACAGATAGTGCATACCTGGCAGCCGCTCTGGGACTGCCTTACGCTTTTGCCAGTCATTTTGCGCCAGCACAGCTGCATCAGGCGCTATCCATCTACCATCAGCATTTTCAACCCTCTGCGCAAATGAAAGAGCCTTATGTAATAGCATGTATTAGTGCTGTAGTTGCAGATACAGACGGAGCCGCAGCTAAACTAGCTACCTCTTTTAAAAGATTGTATCTGGGAATCATTTCAGGACAACGTGAAAAGTTAAAGGCGCCAGTTAATCCGGATGAGTTTTACTTAGACCCTCATCAGGAAGCAGCCCTTCAACAAATGATTACTTGCTCATTTATAGGTGGTCCGGAAAAAGTGCATACCGAAATGCAACAATTTTTAGATGAAACCCAGGTAGATGAACTTATGATTACCTCACCAATATTTGATCATTTGGCAAGACTTCATTCCTATGAAATTATTGGTAAATTTAAAAATAGTTAATCCGAGGAATAAAATCCAAACAGTTTCAGCGTAGTATAGAAAAGATCAAAAACAATGGTTCCAAAATTCACTCCTGACGAAAAAGAACTGATCCGGCTGACTTCCTTTTTTAAAAAACAGTCTGAGCGGCTGAAGGAAGAAAATAAGCTTGGCGAGAATTATATTCAGCTACTGGAAACCTGTGATAAGTTGATTGGGCAGATGCATATCCATGCAGGTAACCGGGAAATCATTCGTGCCGAACAGGAACAATTAAAAAAATTGGTCAAAGATAATGCCCGCTGTCCTAAATGCGGGAAAAACACAAATTTAAAACTAGCAGGAACAGGTACTAATCAGGAGGGTTGGATAAGCAACAAATACAAATGCCGTCACTGCAACATAGAATTTGTTTGGAACGCTCCGAATAACCCATGGGATATGATTCCTTATGTAGAGCGCATGGTCAGCGAACTGGAGAAAAAAGCTGAGGCACAAAACCTGAGCTCTACTGAGCAGCAAATCAATGTAGAAGCCCTTATACAGATGAAAGCCAATCTGGCCAAACTAAAACCTGTTATAGATGCGTCACAGATAAACATGACTGATCTGGAAGAAAAGGAAAAAATCATGGCAGAAATGGTGACGAAGGTTAAAAAACACTTGATGATCGAAAAGATCAGAATGTCCTGAAGTACGTTGAGCATTTTAGCACCACCATAAGATTGCCCGATCATCCGGCTCGTCAGGAAATGTTAATTGAAAACACAATTAAAACAGCGGAATAGTCTTGTTCTTTCACTAGTGTTTTTTCTGTCAATAACATTATAATGTATATTCAGATCATATTTAATCCCAAAATTGAAAACATAATCGAACAGATGAACCGGACTTTCCTGTTGCTTGTCACTTACTCTAAATTCAAATTCCCCGAATACTCCCAGGTCCCCGATTTTTTTTCCAGACCATAAAAAGCCAACAGTTTAGGAAATTCCCCGACAGGGAATCCATATTTTGACTGTAACTCTTTCAAAAGAAGATACATATCCATATCCCAACAAAAGCATCGTTTAATTCGCTTCCGGCCAGGGTATATTAAATTAATAAAATCGGTCGAGCATTCAATCGGAGACAGTATCACGTCCAGATTGAGAATAGGATTTTATGGTCTAGCTTGCAGGGATCTATGCAGGAGAGAGTGGATATAGCTATAAATGTCCAACTCGAAACAATTTTAATTACACGTAAATATATGAAAGACAATAAGTCAAAATAATCAACTAGCTAATTTTTTAATCAACCGAATTTTTCACAGATTTAGAAGTTGCCTTTTCCTTTCTCATGGGTTTTTTAGTAGGCCCTGCTGGTCTTTTAAAGAACGATTTATATTTTGGTTGATTGCTTCCCTTACTCTCACCATGCTTTTCAGTTTCCGATTCTTTTTCTCTCGCCCTTTCCTTTTTTTGCTCTTCCTTCAATTCTGTTTCAGTTTGCTTATTAGTGGCAGATGGGGTTGCCGGAAGTTTGCTAAGCTCCTGCGCCTTCACGAAAGAAGAGATCCAAACAGCCTCTATCAACATTACTATAAAAAGACTCCTACGTTTCATTGCCTAAAGAAAATTATTTTTTTGATCGCATATTACTATTATTCGGTAAGAAGGAGTTTTGGCACGTCAAGCAACGAATTTCCACGTTTGATTCTAAATTAGAAGGTTTTGATGCCGTCCTGTTTTTTCTTTTTAGTAACTAATAAAAAATATAACTAAATTTAATACGACCTAACTCTCAGGTTGAATCAATGAAATGCAAAATCATCTGTTAAAATCAGTTTTCCTTTTTACCATTAGCCCATTTTCATTGATTTACGGACATTCCTCCGAAAGCTGGACAATAAACCCTTTTGACAATAAAATTTTTATTGAAAACAGCGGACAATTTGATCAGGAAACAAATTGCAAAGACAAAATTCTATTCGGGGCAATTTTGGGAAAGATACAGGTATACTTTACAAAAACTGGGCTTATCTACCGGTATGAAGAACCCCCGAAAATAGTAATCCATGAAAATGAAAAGGATGAAACTTATCTTGAAAAACCAAAAATCCATTTCTTGGAACTTAAATGGGAAGGCGCCGGTTCAGGAACAACGATGGAACCAGCGGATAAGCAGGATTATTTTTTCAGTTACCCCTCCGGAAAAAACAGCTCAGTAAGAACCGGAGGCTTTAAGAAAATAATTTATCACAACTTGTATCCGGGTATTGATGCAGAATATTTTTTTCCCAAAGGCAAAGAAGGCATAAAGTATACGCTTATCATTCATCCCGGGGCCGATGTATCATTGGTAAAATTGAGTTATTCAGAAACACGGAAAATAAGTTTAAACGAAATGGGAGAAGTTATCATAAACAGTTCTATGGGGCAGTTTACAGACCATACCCCGGAATGTTTTTTCGCGGAAAATAAAGTCAACGTAAAAGCCGCGTTCCGCCTTTCCGGAAACCAGGAGTCTTTCATTTTAGATAAATCCTATGACAACTCTAAGACCTTGATTCTGGATCCCTGGTCAACAAATCCCAACTTTGCCGGAACAACAGATAAGGCATTTGATGTGGATTACGACAATAATGGAAATGTATATGTTTATGGCGGAATAGGATTTCCCCAGAAATATCAGCTGATTAAGCTAAACAGTTCGGGAACCATTCAATGGAAATTTTCCGCTTTTCCACAGCCGTACGGCGATTTTGCAGTGGACAGAAACACCGGAACCTCCTATATTGTCCAGGGCTCGGCTGCTTTCGGTGCAGCTGCAAGAGCAATGAAAGTCAATTCCGCAGGTAATTTAATTGCTGAGTTTCAAGGAGACTCCGCAAAAAACGGAGCCGTGATGAATGAAATGTGGAGAGTTGTGTATGATCCGTGTACGGGCAAGCTGATTATTGGAGCAGGCGGAACCAGTGATGTAGATGGAGGGATGTTACTTGATACCAGTATGCTACAGGATATACGGGCCAATGTGCTGCATGCAACCAACAGCGCACACGATATAGCATTACTTGCCCGGGACCCTTCCGGAACTTATTGTTATATGGCCGCAGCTGCTAATTGTTGCGACAAAACATTAGGCGATGTTCTGGTGCAATTGCCCGTGTCCACCCTTACCCCATACAACTATTTAGTTTCAGATGGCTTTGGTTTTACTGAAATAGCGGATACAAAATACAAACTGGGTTCTATTGGAATGAATGGAATGACTGCCAGCGTCAACTGGCTCTATATGTATAATGGAGATACGCTGCAGCAAAGAAATAAATCCACGGGCGCATTTAATAATTCCGTCGTAGTCGCTAATAATAAACCCTATGATTGGGGCGGGCTGGATGTAGACTTATGCGACAATATTTATGCGGGAGTAAAAAACAAAATCAATGTATATAATTCTTCACTTGCGCTCACTAACACCATTTCCCTCCCCGACACCGTGTATGATTTAGTACTTGGATTCAATTACCAGGTAATATATGCCTGCGGGGACGCTTTTGTGTCGTCCATTCCGGCCCCTTCGATTATAACAAAAACAAGAACAGCCAGTTCTTCATGCGCCTGTGATGCATCTGCCTCACTTCAACTTTGCGGAAACGCTTCGCCACCTGGTTTATCTTTTAACTGGAGTAACGGGCAAAACACTTCATCGCTGAGTGGTCTTTGCAACGGAATTTACACGGTAACTGTCACGACCTCTTCTCCGGCATGTACTTCAGCAAGTTTATTCATAGATACGCTGCAGATTTTTTCATCCGGTCCTGCGAATATAAAAATAACAAGCGTTGTAACGGATAATGTATGTTACGGGTCCAGCAGCGGAAGCATCAGTTTATCGGCAAACGGTGGCAACGGTATGTACAACTATAGGTGGTCACCTTCCGGAGGGCTTGGCCCCGACATAACTGGCCTGAGCGCAGGAAATTATTCATGCACCGTTACAGATCAAGGGGGTTGCAGTGCCAGTACAATAGTCAGTGTCAGCCAACCCGCTGAAATAACGATTAACTCCATCACTGCTGTGAATGCCAGCTGTGGCATGGATAATGGAAGCATTATAGCTAATGCAAGCGGCGGAAGCAGTTTACTTACTTATAGCTGGAACATCGGAATCACCGGTATGTTTATTAATAACCTTTCTGCCGGTATTTATACATTAACTATTACTGACGCAAATGGATGCTCCATTTCATCTTCTGCTACACTTCTTCAGATTCCCAAACCAACTGCCTATGCGGGTGTCAACGAAGTAATCTTAAGGGGACAGCGTATACAATTATTCGCAAGCGGAGGGCTAACTTATTCCTGGACACCAGTAGAATCACTCAATAACCCTGAAATTTACAATCCTGTAGCCGATCCTCATCAGACCACAAATTACATCGTTACTGTAACGGACGGCTACGGTTGTTCAGCCACTGACAGTGTCTTAATTACAGTGGAGGAATGCGACCTCTCAGAGTTTTTTGTCCCAAGTGCTTTTTCACCAAATGGGGATGGACAAAATGATTTTCTTTTTGTCAGGGGACCAGCTTGTATTTCTAAGATGAAATTCATTATTTTTGACAGGTGGGGAGAAATGGTATTTGAATCTACTGATCCGGGTTACGGCTGGGATGGAAAATTTAATGGAAAAAATCTGGACGCAGGTGTTTTTGTATATTACCTGAACGTTAATTTATCGAATGGACAATCACTCAGCCGAAAAGGGAACATAACACTTTTGAAATAAAAAAATCTGAATTTAATGGTATATCGGAAACTTATCTACGCTTTCCTTTTAACACTTCAGCGAACGGTTTCTTATACAACTTGCTTTCTATCTAGAGATTTCAGCACAAATCAGAAAATAGTAATAACCAGGTGATCTTCCAGTATGTTACCGTCACAAAAAAATTAAACCAATGACCCGCAAAACAAAAAAAATAATTTTCCATTCCTTTCTCTTTTTGAGTCTTTCTGGTTGGGTAAAAAATTCATACGCCCAATGTACTGGTTCCGGGCTGGCATACAGTTGCCCAACGGGGACAACGGTTGCTCAGGTAAATGCAGCAATATCCAGTGCCAGCGATGGTGCCACAATAACTTTTGACCCAGGCTCCTATACCTGGGACACCCCTATCTCTCCGGTCAATGGAAAAGCAGTAACGCTTATAGGCGCAGGTACTGCAGGGGGAGGAAGCAATGTCAATATTCAAGGTGGAACAATTACATTAGAAGGAGTAACTGTTGATAAAAAATACAGGATCAGTGGTTTTACCTTTTCGGGAGTCCCTGGAGGAACAGCAGCAATATGGATATATCCATCCTTAGGTTATACACTAACTGACTTAAGAGTAGATCACAACACATTTAGCAGTATGGATCCCGGGGGAAGTAATAGCAGTATAGCCATTCTGGTTGGCTGCACCGAACCTTACGGAGGGGCAACAACGGGAGTAATTGACCATAATACGTTTACCGGAGCCGACAACTTTATGGCTGTAAAAGCACTTGGTATTGGTAGTTCCGTAGCTGCGCCACCCTCACCTAAAGGAACAGCGAACAATCTTTTTTTTGAAGACAATACCCTAAACTTTACAACGATGTCGAATGCTTCCAATGGATGCGTAGATATCTGGGAAACCGGTTCTTTGGTTTTTCGACACAATACGGTCACCAATTGCCTCTGGTGTGCCCATGAAGAAGGCCACGGAGGTGGCTCTTTGAGCGCGGAGGTATACAACAACAGTTTTAGTAATACGTCAGGACAATACATAGATGGGACCCGGTTGATTCATCATCAGGGATCCGGAGAATTACAAGTTTTCAATAATAGCTTCTACACGCCCAATACAAAATCGGAAGATCCAATAAGTCTTACAGATTATCGTTCCTGCCCTGCCGATCAGACTGCTACAGGTCTCTTAACTGAATGTGACGGAACACAAGCTATTGACGGTAATCGGTCACCAACGGGAACCTATTATGGATACCCGTGTTGGCGGCAACTGGGGAGAATGGGAGCCGGCTCTAAAGAATCTACCGGCCAACCCGGAGCTTTATCACCTGTGTATCTCTGGAATAACTACTGGAGTGATGCCTTGACAAAAATAGACCCTGTTGTAGAGAATCCATGGAGCTGTGTTGGTCCACCCACCCCTTCAACTCATATTATGGAAAATAGAGATTATTATACTGCTGTATCAGCTAATGCGCAGACTTCTCCAACCATTCCTTTTGACGGTACAACAGGAATGGGTTTTGGAACGATAGCGAATCGACCGGCAACTTGTTCGACGAACAGTCTGGAATCCGGCGGCGGTGTCGGATATTTTGCGACCGACGTAGGAAGTCAGGGAACGCTCTATAGATGTTCAGCCACAAATACCTGGACGATTCAATATACACCTTACTGCTATCCTCATCCCTTAGTGAGCGGTAACAATTGTCAGACCCCAACTGCAATTTCAGAGCCGAAAAATTCCGGTCAACTCATAAAAATGTATCCCAACCCTGTCTGGGATAAACTCTATTTTGATAGATCATCATCCATTTCTCAACTTTTTGTGAGCATTTATACAATCAATGGGAAATTAATTGCAAAAAAAATGCTGGATTTTCAGTCAGACAGGAGCATCGATGTTTCTGATTTTTCACCAGGCTTGTATTTTGTGCAAATGGTAAACGGAGATTTCAGTACGAATCAAAAAATAATAATAGCCAGGTAAGGTGATCTGCCAGGTGCGTGATCAGCATAGCACCCCTTCCTAGGTATCGCATTCAGAAGTTTAATGTTCAGGTAATATTTGTTCGACTTGCCAAATCTGTCCGCCCAATTTATTCGTATCTATGTTGACTCATTATTGTTTTTCTATCACATTTTGATTGAAAGCAGTTAGAAACATTAAAAAAGTATGAAAAAATGAGACGAACGTTACTTGTTTACTTTATCCCTTTATTTTTTCTTTTCGCAGATGTTTCATTTGCCCAATGGAAAAAGTTAGATGGCCCGTCAGGCGGGACGATTACTTCTCTTGCCACCAATGGCAATAATGTTTATGCAGGAACTCAATCTGGGGGGGTTTACCTTTCAACGAATAATGGAATGAATTGGGATGCAATTGATTCAGGATTACCCGATAATTATGGCGTTTATTCGCTTGCAGCAAATAAAGGATATGTTTTTGCAGGTGGCAATAATGGGTCCTTCTACCGATCAGAAAATAATGGAACAAGTTGGGAATCTTCCAACACAGGATTACCTTCTGGAATATGTACCTCATTATTAGTAAATGACAGCAATCTTTATGCGGGATTCAGTAACAATGGTATTTATCTTTCCAGAGACAATGGTATAAGTTGGAAGTCTTTAAACGCTGGACTTCCCGGTCATTCAATCACTTCTATTGCGGTAAGCGGAACAAATTTATACGTAGGGTTATATGGAAGGGGTATTTACGTGTCTTCTGATAATGGGACAAGTTGGGCTCCCATAAACACAGGATTAAATAGTCTATATATTGAAAGTTTGTTTATTAATGGCGCTGACATGTTTGTTTCCACGCAAAATGGGGTTTATCATTCAACTAACAACGGGAATAATTGGGTAGTGGATACAGTTGGCTTAGATAACTTCGGTGTAGTTACATTTTGTGCAAGCGGAAACAATTTATTTGCTGCTGGTAGTGCTAATGGCAATGGTCTCTTTCTTTCTACGAATAACGGAACAAGCTGGTCCCCCGTTAAGACCGGATTATTCACTTTGGAAAATGGCTTGTCAGTGAAGGTCGTTTTTGCAAATGCACTTTTGGTAAATGGTTCAACTATTTATATAGGAACAAATAACGATGGAATGTATATATCAACAAATAATGGCAATAGCTGGAAAAATTCATACAAGGGATTAACTAATATAGGTATTAGTGCATTAGCCGCCGATGGGGAAAATGTTTTTGCGGGTACCGATGTAAGTATTTATGGAGGTGTTTATTCATCAGCGGATAAAGGAATGAACTGGACTCCATCTGATTCCGGTCTTTCTTCTACTAATCTTGATTTTAGTGCGATTGTGCTTGATGGGTCAGAAATTTTTGCCGGCATTTCGGCTTCCGATACTGGTCCGGGTGGCATATTCCTTTCCTCCAATAATGGAAAATCCTGGACGGAAGTTGATTCGGGTGTGACAACCCTGTCAATTTCCTCATTGGCTGTTTTTGGAAATAATCTTTTTGCAGGTACACATAACTCAGGTGCAAATGGCGCAGGTGTATTCCTTTCTACAAATAAGGGTGTCAGTTGGACCAATCTGAGTACTGGATTGCCGAAAGCTAATGATTATCACACATTTGCGCAAATCGGATCCACTCTCTTCGTAGGATCCACCCTAGGTGTTTATTTCTCCACGAATAATGGAATGGATTGGACACCGGCAAATACCGGTTTGAATATTTTACAGGTCAATTCCCTGGTAACAATTGGAACAAACCTCTTTGCAGGAACTTATGGAGGTGGCGTTTATCTTTCCACAAATAAGGGAACAACCTGGACAGCTATCAATTCCGGACTTAGCAATAACATAGTCTATGCTATGGCGACCGACGGAAAAAATATATATGCAGGAACGAATGGCGGTGCTGGATTGTATCGCTCCAGCGATGAGGGAGCCAGCTGGCTCCCTTTTAATGGGGGACTTAAAGATTCTGTAGTCCTTTCACTTGCTGTTAGCGGATCAGATCTGTATGCAGGAACACGGAGCAATGGCATCTATTATCTGAATTCCGGAAATACTCCAACTAGCAGTGGTCCCATTTTCACTCAGGAAATCATCACACTTTATCCAAATCCCGCCACTAGTCAACTCAACATAAATTTTAACACAGAAACTAATTCAACACACATTCTTCACTTGTATGATATGGAAGGAAATTGCGTGTGGACTTCAAAAACCGTTGAAAAAAGCATTTCATTAAGCCTCTCAGGTTATGCTAAAGGAATATATTTATTAAGCGAAGAGGATTCTTTAAATCAGTTCGGTATCCGAAGAAAAATAGTTGTCGAATAGCTCATAATTTTTAGTTGAATACACATAGAATTTTAAAAATGGAAAACAAAAAAATAAAAAAGGAACAACTTTTTCCAAAGTTGAATTACCTACTGATTTTTATAATGTGTTTAATCGGGGCATTCACCCTATCACCGGTGAATGCAAAACCGGTAACTCAAGACACGGCCCAAAAGATTGCTATTGCATTTCTTAATCAACACACGGGTGCGCCCATTTCAGGCGCATTTCTTGCTTATACAGATTTCACGGCTGCGGGAGATCCTGTTTATTACGTATTTAACATAAATTCAAATGACGGATTTATTATAGTAGCGGCAGAAGATGCAGCCAGCCCTGTTCTGGGATATACCAATAGTGGCCGGTTTAAGCTTCCTCCTCCTTCTTCAACAGCAGGTTACTGGCTTGGTAAACGAAAGTCCGAAATCATTGGAATACGATCCCGAAATCTTGCTGCTACCAGGGAAATAAATGACCAGTGGTCGGGCATTTTTAGCAGTAAAAATAATTCGGGAAGTGCCCGGATGGCTTCTTCAAGTGTTTCTCCTCTTTTGACTACTACCTGGGATCAATCCCCTTATTATAATGCCTTATGTCCTGGCAGTCCGAATTCAGTAACCGGTTGTGTAGCTACGGCCATGGCACAAATAATGAAATTTTGGAGCTTTCCGGCAAAAGGAACAGGATCCAGCTCTTATTGTGATTGCACTTCGGATGGATTCACCGAAAACTACGGAACATTATCTGCCAATTATGGTAGCACCACGTATAACTGGTCAAATATGCCCAATAATGTCACCTCGGCAAATAGTGATGTAGCAACTTTAATGTATCACTGTGGTGTAAGTGTTCATATGGATTATAGCCCCACAGAAAGTTTATCATCCATGTTTGGCGCTCCCGCTTGTTCCCAGAATGCCTATGTCAGCTATTTTGGATACGACTCAACGTCTATACGCGGTATATACCGAACATTAATGACTTATTATACGGACTCGGCCTGGATTAATTTATTGGCTTATGAGTTAGGCAAAGGCAGACCTGTTCAATACATGGGTACAGATGCAACAGCGGGTGGTCATTGCTGGGTTTGCGATGGATATGATGCAAGTGATGACTTTTTTCATATGAATTGGGGCTTTGGAGGACTCTACAATGGTTATTTTTCGATAAATTCTTTAAATCCCGGAACCAATGATTTTGCATTGGATGAGGGTGCACTTGTTGGAATTCAGCCATTACATGCATTACCGCCAGTGTCAGATTTTATGGCGATAAGCGCAACCAGTTTATGCGGGCCAGGGGCAGTACTTTTTGAAGACCTGAGTTCCAATTATGCCACTTCATGGTCATGGACTTTCAGCGGCGGAAATCCCTCAACTTCCGGTTTGCAAAATCCGGTTATTGCTTATTCAACTCCGGGAACATATGCTGTTACGTTGATTGCCAGTAATGGTCACGGAACCGGAAGTACAATGACAAAAACAGGTTACATTACAGTTCTTCCTACAAGCATGCCAGCCAGTTGTATTCCTCAAACAATAGTGATTGGCGTACAAAATAAGGAGAATGAAAATACAGACATCGGTATTTCAAACGTCACGCTTAATACGATTAATAATAACAGTGGAAGCGCTGCAGGCGATGGAGGCTATGTTAATTTTTCCTGTTCCGCTTATACTACTTTACAACCATCCACTTCTTATACGGTTAATGTTACGGTAGGATTATATAACGACGAATATGTGAATGTTTATATTGATTATAATAACAATGGAGTATTTACCGATCCGGGAGAACAGGTATTTCAGGGGACTACTGCATCAATGGGTCTTCAAACGATTCATTTTGTAACTCCTGCTTCACCGACAACCGGCAGCTATTTAAGAATGCGGATTATGGATGATATTTCTCCAATCCAAAATTCATGTACCGATTTATCCTACGGTCAGGCAGAGGATTACGGCATTTATTTTAATACGGTTTGTACAGAGAGTGCTTCTGCCACAGTTATTTCAAATGAGATCTGTAGAGGTGGCATTACTGGAAGCGCATCCGTTTCTGTTAACGGAGGGACAGGTCCTTATTCCTACTTCTGGACGGGAGGAACTACTGCCCAGACCGCCACTGGTCTTGTAGCAGGTTCCTATGTCGTTACCGTTACCGATAATAAAGGATGTACTGCAACAAGCTCGGTCAATATAACGCAGCCTTCTACCATAATAACTACCTCCATTACATCCACTCCATTTAATTGCGGAACAAAAAACGGAATTGCCACGGTAACAGCCTCCGGAGGAGGAGGAACTTACCATTATACCTGGTCACCCGGAGGTGAAACAGGCGTAAATACCACATGGACAGGCTTGGGGAACAATGTGGTCACAGTAACTGATAATTTGGGCTGCCAGGTTACGGCAGCATTAAGTATTGTTTCAGGGAGCAATAATCAATATTCTTATGCCTCTCTTCCAATTCCTGTTATACTTAATTCTGATTCCTCCTATTATGTTGTAAGTCACGAAATGAATTGCGGAGATCAGTGGTACGATAATAATACAGCTGTGACAACGGGTGCAGGAGCAACAATTCCATCACCTGTTTTTGCCAATGACCTCTCTCCCAGGTCATGGGGCTTCAACGGGACCGCAAACCATAGCTATGTGCCAGTTGATTTTCAATACAAAACGATGAGTTTTGTCACCAATAAAACGCTGGGTACCCTGCGAAATAATTATTCAGGCTGGGTGGGTATGGAAGTTCAGGTAGGAGCAACACCCATTACGGTAAATTCACTGGGTCGTATTTTCGTAACCGGGAACGCAGGTTCACACAGTATCAAAATTGTACTGGCCAGCACGGGTCAGGATGTCCCCGGAGGTTCCGTTACCTTTCAACCAGAAGGAACGAATGGTCAATATACATATGTCTCTCTTCAAAGCCCGATCACACTTAATGCAAATACAACCTATTACATAGTGAGCCATGAGGTAAAGGGAGGAGATCAGTGGTACGATAACAATACCGCTGTTACAACGACTTCATCAGGAACAATTCCCTCCCCTGTTTTTGCCAATGATCTCTCTCCTCAAACCTGGGCCCTTAATGGAAATGCAGGTCATAGTTACGGGCCATTGGATTTCCAGTACACGGTTACTCAAAGTAATTTTATCAGTTCCAGGACCCTTGGCTCCTTACGCAATAATTATTCAGGTTGGGTAGGCATGAAGGTGCAGATCGGCTCTTCACAACAGGAAGTCTCCGCACTGGGTCGCATTTACATTTCTGGCAATGGCAATGCACATACCTTAAAACTTGTACAGGCCGGGAATGGTCAGGATGTTGCTGGAGGCGCTGTAACTATTATGTTTATGGGGCCATCTTTTACAGACTCCATTCATATCGTCCCTTCTAATTGCCGGCAAAGCAACGGAAGCGCTACAGCAACTGCTTTGGGTAGTTGTGGTGAACAATTTTCTTACCAATGGAGTAATAATGCAATTACACCTGCTATTTCTAATCTGGCTCCGGGATACTATACGGTAACCATTACAGATCCGAATGCCTGCAGTATTTCTTCAGGAATCACAATTACTGATATAGGTGCCGGAACAGCCAATGCATCAGTCATAACAAATGTGAATTGTTTTGGCGGAAACGATGGAAGTGCAACAGTTAATATGACTGGTGGTACTATTCCTTATACGTACAAATGGAGTAGCGGATCAACTTCTCAGACAGCCGATAGCTTAAGTAATAATTCTTATATGCTAACAGTTACGGATCATAATGGATGTCAAAGCAATTCTCAGGTAGTGATTACGGCCTTATATCAACTTCCCCCGGTACCGGTAATAACCCAGAACGGCAACACACTAACATCAACTTCCTCCAGTTCTTACCAGTGGTACCTCAATGGCGCCATCTTGTCTGGCGCAACTTCACAACACTATATACCTGTTTCCAACGGACATTATTCAGTTCAGGTGACCAATTCTAATGGATGTACGAATACTTCCACTCCCTATAACTATGACGCTACCGGATTGAACGAATTATCGGGATTAACTGAAATTTCATTATTCCCAAATCCCGCTGATGTCAAAAGCATTCTGGAACTTAATTTGCCAAAACAATCAGATATTGTGCTTGAAATTTATTCTATTTCGGGATTGCTATTGGAAAAATCGTTCACCGGAAAACTAAATGAAGGCAAGAACCAGATTGAATTAAATACCCTGAATCTGGCAAGTGGTATATACTTATTGAGAATTAAATCAAATGATGATATAAAGAGCACACGGTTCGCCATCGTTCATTAAAAACCAGGCACTTTTTTCAGCTTGTCTCTAAATTTATCCCCTTATCTTTTTAGCTGTTGGTTTCACATTGGTTGAAAGCTCCTTTCACCGATTAAACTCCAGCCCACACCGATTTTAATCCTAATCCGGCTTTTCGGAAGTACAATAAGATGTTACTTTTGTGCCGGAAGAAACTTAACAACAGACTAAATTGAAGACGATGGAAAAAGAAACTACCCCGACACTCAAAAAATTTGCACCTTCCCAGGTTATTGTCATTATTCTTCTTGCACTAACTCAGTTTACGGTAGTTCTTGATTTCATGGTGATGTCACCACTTGGGGACATGCTGATGAAATCGATGGACCTGAGTACCACACGTTTTGGTTTTGCGGTATCCGCGTATGCATTTAGCGCCGGCATTTCAGGCTTGCTCACCGCAGGCTTTGCAGACAGATACGATCGCAAAAAACTATTGCTCTTTTTTTATGTAGGCTTTATCTTCGGAACGCTGTTTTGTAGTCTGGCAAGTTCTTATCCGACACTCCTCATGGCCCGTATTATTACCGGCCTGTTTGGAGGTGTTATCGGATCCATATCGATGGCGATTGTTGCAGATCTTTTCCCACTGGAAAAACGAGGAAGGGTCATGGGTTTTTTGCAGATGGGATTTGGAGCGAGCCAGGTATTGGGGATTCCCATCAGTCTTTACATAGCAAACCTATGGGGCTGGCAATCACCATTTCTAATGATCGTTTGTCTGGCCGCTGCAATATGGTGCATTATCCTATTTAAACTCCAGCCAATCACCAAGCACCTGGAAGTAAAAAATGACAGGAATGTACTTCACCACCTTTGGCATACCATCCTTCAGCGCAAATACAGAATTGGATTTTCAGCTACTGCTCTGCTTTCAATAGGAGGATTTATGATGATGCCTTGGGGAAGCGCATTTTCCATCAATAACCTGCACATTACACAGCAACAGCTCCCGATTTTATTTATGGTAGGAGGAGTTAGTTCGCTGATTATAATGCCAATGATAGGAAAACTAAGTGATAAGTTCGACAAGTTTACAATATTCGCATCCGCATCTGTCTGGATGATCATTTTTGTTTTAATTTATACACACCTTACACCTGTCCCCTTTGTAATAGTACTGCTGATGCAGGTATTAATGATGATCGGAATCATGAGTCGCATGGTCCCCTCTATGGCTTTGGCCTCAGCCTTACCTCAGCCGCAGGATCGTGGGGCATTCATGAGCATCAACTCATCATTACAACAGATAGCAGGAGGAATTGCGGCAGCCGTTGGAGGATTGATAGTAGTACAAAAAGATAAATTCAGCCCCTTGCAGCACTATGACACATTGGGATACGTTATAGTGTGTATTTCACTTGTAGGGATATTGATGATTTACAGGGTAAGTAAATTGGTCAAGCAACAATAATCATAAAATCCATCTGTCAAATTAGCTCTCCGACCATGGGAAATTTAACCCCAACAGATAATCTTATTTAAAGATAAGTTTAAGCCAGTAACCTACTCCTTCACCCATCTGCGCCAGATGGGCCAAAGAGATACCTGTTCCCCAGATTATTTGTTTCTATAAAAAGAATTCAGCCGGAAAAGTCATGGACGTCAATACAGTAAATAAAATCACTATATTTGTAAGGTAACCTTACAAGATAGACTAATAAGTTAAAGGTGCGAATGAACACACAGGAATTATCCTCATCACTGCGGGCGGTCGTTTCTACTCTGCACAAAAGCTTACGTAAGCAAGCATCCGCAGTCAATGCATACTCGATGACTGAAATAGACACCATTGGACATTTGTTTCGCAGCACTTCCCTTTTACCCACTGAACTTGCTGCTTTAACGAAAATAAAAACTCAGTCTATGTCACAGATTCTAAATAAGATGGAGTTACAAGGGGTGATAAAAAGAACCCCTTCTACGGAAGACAAACGCAAAGTCTTCATTTCACTAACCCCGCTTGGAAAAAAAATTGTGGAGAAAACCAAGTATGAAAAAGATGAATGGTTGAAAGACGCTATTGAAAAGCTACTCAGCGACAAAGAAAAAGAACTACTTATTAAAACTTTACCGGTATTAAATAAACTAAGTGAAACCAAATAGGATAAAAGATACATTTAAGGCATTCCGAAACAGAAACTATGCCTTATTTTTTAGCGGACAGTCTGTCTCGCAAATCGGCACCTGGATGCAGCGAACTGCCGTCAGTTGGGTCATTTATACGCTGACGCATTCGGCTTTTATGCTCGGACTTGCCGTTTTTGCCCAGCAATTTCCCTCCTTTTTACTTTCGCTGTTTGGGGGTATTATAGCCGACAGGTACAGTCGTTATAAAATACTGCTGATCACTCAAACAGCATCGATGATACAGGCAATACTACTTGCTGCGTTAATTTTAACACATCATTATGTGATTTGGGAAATCCTGACGCTCAGCGTTATACTGGGCATTATAAATGCCTTTGATGTACCCGCAAGACAACCAATGGTTCACGAGATGGTCAATGATAAGGAAGACCTGGCGAATGCCTTTGCACTCAATTCGGCCATGGTCAATATGGCCAGGCTGGTTGGGCCTGCCCTATCCGGTATTGTTCTCCAGACCTTGGGCGCAGGCGTATGCTTTTCATTGAACGCACTGAGTTTTGTGGCTGTGATTACGTCGCTATTACTAATGAAATTTCCAAAACTCCATCCACCAGCCTCAAAGAAAAAAGTCGCAGCAGAGCTTTTAGAAGGCTTTCAGTATTTGAAACAAACACCTGCAATTGGTATTTTAATACTCATGCTTATCTTCTTAAGTTTGTTCGTTTTACCCTACGATACAATTATACCCATTTTTGCCAAAGTGATTTTCAAAGGCAATGCTGCTACTTTTGGCTATATCAGTAGCTTTATGGGCTTAGGAGCTATTTCAGGTAGCCTGTTTTTAGCCTCCGGAAAAAAGGAAAGCCGCCTTAAAATTATTTTGCTAACCAGCGTTGCAATTTTAGGAACAGGGCTAATCTTCTTTTCCCATATAAGTTATTTTCCGGCTGCTATGCCCTTTGCCGTTCTAATAGGCTTTGGGTCACTGACACCGATGACGGCAATCATCACAATTATACAGATGGAGGCTGCTGCTCACATGAGGGGGCGTGTGATGAGCTACGTCGCCATGAGTTTCTTTGGAATGTTGCCTTTGGGAAGCCTCCTCACCGGGATTATTTCTCAACAAATTGGAGCACCCAATACGCTCCTTTGTCAAGGCATAATGGCACTTATCATTATCGCCCTGTTCTCAAAATTTCTGAGAACGGGGAAACCAAACAAGAAGAGCAATACAGATCAAATTGAAACAGCAGAAGACCTGGTAATAGAAAAAATTTAATGAATCATTAACCAATAAAAACAATAAAAAATGGAACCGAACAAACAAAACAACACCGCCCTGCTTGTAATGGATATGCAGACTACCATTCTTGGAATGCTTCCGGAAGTCAAAGATTTTACCGGAAAAGTAGCCAAAGCCATAACAAATGCGCGTACTAAAAACATTCCCGTCATCTATGTGGTAGTTGGATTCAGACCAGGAACACCCGAAATAAGCATGAACAATAAAGGTTTCGCAGCAAGAAAGGAAAGTATGGCTAAGGCCAATATGGATGAATGGATGAAAATTGATACTTCCGTAGCGCCGCTCCCAGGCGAAATCATAGTTACAAAACGCCGTGTAAGTGCATTTACAGGAAGCGACCTGGAGGTAGTTCTGAGGGCATTGGGTATACAGCATATAGTGCTTTCCGGCATTGCCACCAGCGGGGTTGTTTTGTCAACCCTTCGCGAAGCAGCGGACAAAGACTTCCGCATAACCGTATTGTCTGATTGCTGCGCAGACGGAGACCAGGAAGTGCACCAGGTACTGACTACCAAAGTTTTTCCACGTCAGGCAGATGTAATTACATCAGAAGAATGGGGTAAAATGTAAACCCTGTTTAATTCAGACAATTTCTTATTTTTGCGAGTATAATTTTTAATATCAAAAAAATGAACCCATCGCCTGAATATGTACCCGGAACCTGTAACATTGGTCCCGCAGAAATAAAAGCACGCAGAAAGGCTGCTGTATTTTCACTCGTATTAAGCATTGCAGTCATTCTCCTGTTACTCCTGGTTGATGCGAACCGAATTTGGCGGCTCATTCTATTTATTCCAGTCGCTTCACTTGTCGTTGGCTTTCAACAAACCTATTTTAAATTTTGTGTGGGATTCGGAATGAAAGGACTATTTAATTTCGGAGATCTTGGAAAAAACGACACCATCGAACAAGCCGAATTCAGACAAAAGGATCGTAAGAAAGCCCTACAAATGATCGTGACCGGAATCGTAGCTGGATTAATCGTAGCCATACTATTCTATCTTCTTCCGTTTTAAAGTTTCTTCCGATCAAACTATCTAAAAACTCATTTATTGACCTCCTGAAAGAAAAAAAATGAGCCGAACTTATCATTGCGTTTGAATTCGTATGATGTAATTTAAAGTATTAAACTGGAGTGGAGGAGTCAATTATACCATTTTGGGTACATTTTGGGCATACTTTGGCCTACTAGCCTCAGAAACGAATTACTTGAATATTATGTGAAATTTGGATACCTGAACAGTAAAGAAACAATTCATTTCCCGATGTCCACTAAAATTCCCTGTCATTTTATAAAGATGAGTAAGAAACTTGGGTAGCTTATTCCTAAGGCAAGGATTAAAGCTTTACTTCTTAACTACCACCTGAATGGTTCTACTCCAGTCCTGACCGTAACTCTGATGCATCCCGTCAGCAAATTGAAGTGTTAAGGTGTGTGAACCAGGACTTAATTGTAAGGTATCCGAAGTTTGACCTTTCCCAAAATGCAGATGAGTCTCATCTTTAGCAACCATTTGCCCCTTTTCAACGAAACTGCCATCAACGATAAGATGGTGGTGGCCTTTGCCGGTATTAAGTTTACCTGCAGGTTCCACCTCCATGCCCTTCACACCCATTTGAATAATTACGGGTGATTTTACGGTATCTCCATCTTTCAGATTTGAAAAATACACTCCATTCCCATCTATGTTTTGAACATTCCGAGTATTGGAATTACCAGTTTCCACTTTTGGGGTTTGGTCGCAAGCAATTATCATTGAAAGCAATACGAATGGCATTAATATTTTGATTTTCATTTGTTTTGAAATTTTCAATAAAGGAACGTACAACACATTAAAACAAAAGTAAAACGAGATTAAAATCTTATTAAATAGATTTTGGCGATTATTCCAAAATGAATTCTAAATAATCACGAATTCCATTTGAAATAAAACATCACTAAGGCCACCATGAGAATAGTTACTGCTATGTATATTGCAACCATCTTCTGTCTGACTTGTTGATTTTTGTATTCTTTTCGCTCGACCGAATTTAAAATTCTTTGGATGAGCATATCTGTCATTTTGGTTGAGTCCTTGTCCTTTACCAAATAATCATAACTAACTTCCTTAGGCAAATCCTGCCGCATTGTTTGATCGTCTGGCTCCAAAAGTATAATTACTGAACTTTTGGATGTCCTTTCTTTAATCATTTTTGACACCTCCAGTATCTGTTTACCTAACATTTTATAATCCAGTATGATAACATCCGGTTTGGCAAGCATATTATTTACACATTGACCGGCAGTTTCAAAACTCAGTATCTCGTAGCTGGAATTACGCTGAAATTTATAATTGAGCATGAAGGAGTATATTTTTTCTGGTTCAAGAATAAAAACGGTATGTTTTTTATGATCTTTCATCGGGCAAATATCAAACGATGCAATTAAAGAATGGTTAAACTTGGATTAAAATGGAATTAAAAAGACTTGAGTTTGCCCCTTGCAAACATTAGTCTTTTTTATACCCTTTAGGGTGCTAAAAAGGATTTTTTAGTCCTCTATTATGCACGAATAATTGGCAGTATAATCAGTATTTCAGTTCCCATTCCCTCTTCTGAATTAATTTGGATAAGGCCTTTGTGGAGTTCAATTATTTTTTGAGTAAGGGACAATCCCAATCCACTACCTGGCAAACTTCTTGCATTTGTTGCGCGGTAAAATGGTTCGACTATTTTCGAAAGTTCGTTTTTAGGTATCCCGATTCCTTTGTCTTTAAAACGAAGTTCAATGTCTTCTTCGTTTGCCATAAATACAACGTCTACGCTCATATTATCGGAATACTTGCAGGCGTTTTCCATTAAGTTAAAAAATGCCGATTCGATCAGTGGTTCATTTCCAAAAATAGTTAACCGGGATTCATCTTCTGGAAAAGTTAAAAATGCAATGTTGGCTTTATAGGCAGGAAAGTTTTTTAGCAACTTTTCCCTGGAGGAAAATAGAAGTTCATCTATTCTTACATTCCGAAGTTTCAAGGCTCCCACATCCGTTGTGGCGAGAGCCAAGTCAAGCAAATTATTGGAAATTTTACTAAGTCCTTTTATATCGTTTAAAAGCGATTCTAATAATTCAATGTATTCCTTTGTATTTCTTTCCTTTTTGAGTGTCACTTCAATATGTCCGGTGATTGAAGTCAGTGGTGTTCGCAATTCATGTGAAGCGTTGGATACAAATGCTCTTTGCATTTCAAAGCCTTTCTCCAGGCGATCCAGAACTTTATTAAAAGTGATGGAGAGTTGTGCGATCTCATCTTTTTTGTTTCCCTCATTTAATCGAACATTCAGTTTGGACATCGTAATCTCCTTTGCATCGGTAATAATTTTAGAAATGGGATGTAAAGCCAATCCGGAAAATAACCATCCGGTTACATAAGAAACAAGCACTGCCAGGAGTAGCCCAACTGTCAGTATAATTTTAAGATTCCTGATATTGTCCTGCCCATATTTATCAAACGCAGAAACAACTACCTTAAATTGTTTATCGTTTACGGAATACTGAAAGCTACAGGTTTCAATCTCAATCTTATTATTGGTGCTATCTTTTGTATCACTATAAACCAAGTTATTGTTTTGATCAAATACAGAAATTGTTTCGTTGAAAAGTGCATTTTTTGTATCGGCATTAATGGAATTTAACAAATTATTGTCGATTTGTTTTACATCTGTCAGGAGGTTAACCACTGTAGTACCCCTGTTTTTCATCCGTATTGCAAATTCAGACGCCCTGTACGAGGACGAAAAATAAAATAACGATAATCCGAATAAAAGAAATAGACTTGCAACAATAAGACAAAATTTCAATGCAAGATTCTGGCGAATGTTCATCAGGATTATGATTCCTTTAAGATGTAACCCATCCCAACATGGGTATGAATAAGTTTGGAGGAAAATCCCTTATCTATTTTATTACGGAGAAAGCTAATATAAACATCAATTATGTTGGTACCGGTGTCAAAGGTAATATCCCATATTTTTTCAGCTATCTCTGCCCTGGAAATTACTTTATTTTTGCTTCTCATTAAAAATTCCAAAAGTTGAAATTCCTTGGCAGTTAATTCAATATTTTTTCCAGCCCTGCATACTGTCTTTGCATCCAGGTTCATTTCCAGATCCGCTATTTTCAAAATATTAGTTTGAAGGACCGCATGATTCGTCCTTTTAAGGAAGACACGTACCCTTGCAAGCAGCTCTTTAAACTCAAAAGGTTTTACAAGGTAATCATCCGTACCGGCATCAAATCCTTCGAGTTTATCTTGAGTAGTTCCAAGAGCTGTAAGCATTAGAACAGGTACGGAAGCATTGTGATTCCGAATTTCTTTACAGACTTCAAAACCATTCATCATCGGAAGGTTAACGTCCAAAATGATCATGTCATAATTCTGAGATAGCGCCATTTTCTTCCCTATTAATCCATCGTATGCAACTGCGGTTTCAAACCCTTCTTCTTCAAGACCCTGACGAATGAATGATGCAACTCTTTTCTCGTCTTCTATGATTAATATTTTAGTTCCCATTGTTCAAATATGCAAATTGTTTTACTCAAAAATGATACCGACATACAATTAATCTGATTTTAATTTCATTTTAATCAGTACTTAATTGCATTATAAGAGCTTTGAGATAGAATCAAAACAAGTAACATGACTAGATTGGTGAATATCTCGACAGACAACGATTTTAAAAGAAAATTCCTTTTATCAATGGTCGCCCTCATAACAAGCATTGCTTATGGTCAACATAAAACTGATATAACATTAACAGTAAAAAGTGATTCTTTGAAATTTTCCGAACCTGCTAACAATATAAAAGATGGAGATAGCACCTATCTCTACTTTACTTCTAACGATGAACAGCCAGTTATAAAAGTGTTCTTTAAAGAAAATAATTTACTACCTCTGGCCCCGCTTTCTCTTTTGCCCTCTGATCATTATACCATTATCGATTCACTTAAAAAAAATATGGATGGATTGTATGGCGGGAAAATAAGGTTGAACGATTTTCTTACAGATCAAAGACCTGTTTTAAGTGTAAAGGTAGGCTCCAATCATTTTAATTACAATTTACTACCCGTTATCCTGCCAGTAATTACTACAGATCAGAAAACAGTAGATGTTTTTCAGGAGGAACAGAAAACCATTGAGTTTCCTGAAACTAATGGGTTTAATATAAAAACAGAAAATTCATTTATTCAGGGGAAGGACTTTGACTACAAATTAACAAATTATCTCAATTTGCTGGCTATAACAATCAAGCCCCACAGCATCGGAACAAGACAAATAAATATTCCATTAAAAAGCAATTTCCCTGTTCTGGATTCTAAAGGGAACCTTACGAATAATATTCAAATTCTTTCCATTGGCATAAATGTTAAACAATTTAAGTTTTCTTATATAAATTTTGACAAGAATGCTATTTTCTATTCTCCTGATTCAAAAATCAGTCAACAGATAATGGTCGATTATAATCCTCTTTTTGAACAGACCAAATCATTCAGAATAGAAGATCAACAAAACGGTGGAGAGTTGATTGCTGAATTAATTGTTGAATCAATTGTAGATAACACTAAAAAAGTCGTATGCAGGATAAAACCGTTCGCCTTTCATAAAGTTTCGGACGGTTATCTGTATATTAAAGATTCAGAAAAGAACCGGTTTATCTGTAATCTTAATATCAGTGAAAAGCCAAAGATTGAAAAAGTATCTATCCGAAAAAACGGCGATGACTGGGATGAAACCCTAACTGTTCATCCAGGTGAACAAATCGAAGTGAGAATACAAGGTAAGGACCTTGAAACAAATAAAATACAATTTGATGGGATTTCAGACGCAAAACAAGACACTGTAAAATCTTCTGATGAATTTGTCTATTTCCGCTTCAAAGTTCCACTTGCAATCGCCAATAAGCATATTTCCATATTCCTGGATCGTAAAGAAACATCTTACCAGTTAAGTGTAAGGGATTATAAAAAACCTTCCCAGTTCGATTTTGTAAACATCAATTACGGGAAGGCACCTGTTGCTCTTACGGATGTTCGATTCAATAAACCGTTTTTTTATGATAGTGCTATTAAAGACATCAATATCACATTTAACCCCAATAGAATTGATATAAATGACAAACTCTATGGTAAACAGTATATTAATATCGAGGTGAAGATTCTTAATAAAGACAATGATCTGATTGAAGATGAAAAAATTGAAAATCTGGTTATTTGCCCCGGGGATCAATCACCAAGAAAGGGGCATTATGATGTTTCTGATTGCAATGAGCCGCTTATAAATCTTAATGATTACCTGGATCATAAAACCTATAAGCTACCCGAATTTACCCAGATTATCATTATAGTGAGTCACGATGAAAGTAAATACGATGATACGAAAGGATATAAGCGAAAAATCAAACTCATCCTCTCACGTAAGTATAATTATGACCTACAGTTGTCATTTCCAACAGGACTTTTAGTGAAAAATTTCGGAGACGGAGGAGGTATTGGAAATTTATCCGGTATAAGTGCCTCAGTACTTTTTAATATGACCCCTTACGATGATAAACAACCCGGTCAGTTAAGGCCCTATTCCATCGGCGCAGGTTTTTTGGCACTTAATGCATTAAATCTCAGCAGTACGGCAACATCTGATCTTGGCATTGTTGTTATGGGAACAATCCAGCCTTTCAGGAAAAATGCCAAATTCAGTGTTCCAATCTATTTTGGTTATGGATACTTTGTTAAAAGTAGTAGGTTCTTTGAAATTCTAGGCCCAGGATTGCAATTTAATTTTTAGCGTCGAAATTCAATCGATTAAATAGGAGGCAACAGAAAATAAAGCATAAACAAACAGTATTAATTATTTCATAGAAATGCAAAGATAGATATGGATGAATTTTAATCCTTTTTTAATCCCGTTTTATATCCGTTTTCATCTTGGCAGTGTTCTTTTGTTAAAAAAATAAATTTTAACCCTAAGGTCGTTGAAAATAATAAGTAACTAAAAAATTGGTAAACGAAGAAAACAGGTGACAATAAATAAGGGAAACAGAAGAACCATTGGGATTTTATTACTTCTATTTGCCTTGTCAGTTTTTACCGACTTTTATCACAGAGTAAAAATTAAACTTTAAAACTGAAATATGAAGAAGATCGTCAACAACTATCCCAAAAAACTAATTAAAGGGAAAAGGGAGTTAAACGCAAGGCGTTTTTTGAATATACTCCTGGCTGCGGTTATTACCGGAAGCATACTAATTACTGATACCGGTTGCAAAACTCATAAGGCAGCAACATCAACAAATACAGATGATGCTAAGGCTAAAGCAGAAGCCGCAGCAAGAAAGAAAGCGGAGGAAGAAGCTGCTGCTAAAGCGGCAGCAGATGCGGCAGCCAAAAGGGAACCCTACAACAGGGTAGAAAAATACTTTCAACAAATATCAGACGCACCTGATGTTAACACTGCAAATCAGACAATTAATTCTGCTATGTCCTCTTTTAAAACCGGGGACATTCCTGTTTTGATTATTATTTACCGCAATGGCATTTCTGTTGATTATGATCAGCCCACAACTATCAGCAAATACCTGAACTACCTGAAAGATCAGAAGAAAAATCCAAATGCAGTAGATCATCTGGAAATGGATGGTAATGGAAAAATAACAGAAGTAGTATTAATTAAAAAATAATCCCCATGTCAAGGAAATCTCTCATCATAATAGCGTTAGTATTATCAGGTATAGCACCTGTACTCTTTGCTCAGGATAACGTCACACCTCAGCGCAAACATGCGATCGATTCATTGGCCCTTGAAAAAGTAAGGGATTTGAGTAAGTATATAAGTATTATCGGTGATAAGGGCACCTCATTCTCCGAGGCTTCCAGGGTTATTAAAAGGGCCGATGAGCTTTTTGCCACTGGTAGCAAAATGGGCGTGTCAACCCTTGCAAGCCCTGCCGTCAATTACTTCACAGTAGATAATTATTTCAAGCGTTTAATGGCATTGAACTATATCAAAGTCAAAATTGATTGGTATAGCATCCACTATATAAGTGACCTGGAAAAACAACCAGATGGTAAATACGTGGGTGTTGTAACCATATACCAACGGTTCGAAGGTTACGGAGCTGAGGGACTTAAATACACAGACGTAACTAAAAAGGATGTCACCATTTATGTGGAGAAGAAACACACCCAGATTAATGGGATGCCAATTGATTTTTGGGACGTAATTTTGGGAGATATGAAAGTAACAGAAACAAAAAAGCAATAAACAGATTCTTAAAATGTGAACTTAATAAAGTGGATTTCGCTTTTCGTATACATTCAATTTTATCTTCGGGTTGAAGCATCCGCACAAACGATAGTAGCACCAACTCTGGAGGATGAAGTGGTGCTTTATGCCTCAACAAAACAGGTAAACCAGTTTTTCAGAAGATTTAACAATGAGGAATCTATTGACGGAAGTCGCTATTACGAAAAGGATAGCCTTTACAGGAACCCCATTACACGTTCCTTTTTTTTAAACCTGCTCTTTGATAAAGAAAATTCATTCGTAAAGGAGGATTTAAAACGACAATTTATTCAATATGTAGGTGACCCAGAGAAACCTGTTTTCCTGGATTTTCATGGCGGAAACTGGATCGCTCAGGTCAACACTATTTTTTATTGGGAAGGAAAAGAAGTAAATGCAACTCTCTTTCTCAAATTGCAGGAAGAAAAAATCGGTTCAAAATGGGTAATCAACCGTGTCTGTTTCAGACCATTTGAAGAGTTCTTTGTTAAAGATACCCAGGATACCGTCCATTTTTTGCATCCCTTAAGTCATGAATTGGAATTCATGAATCTGTACAAAGTTTTTCACGATGATAAGAATATACTACAGAATTATACTGAACGAAATTATGACCCCGACTACCTGGCACTTTTCCTTTTTGAGGTAAAGAAAGGAAATCTCCGTTTCAAAACAGTTACAGATGTAAAGTTTCATTTTTTCCAGGTGGATAATTGGTATTTTGAACTTTCACAGTTCAACCGCGCAGGTTATAACACAGGCTGGCTCATTTCGGACCTTCAGAAACTAGATAGTAAAGAAAAAGACTCTTTGCTGAAAAACGTTTACAACAGGTATGAATAAATTTATAAAGATCACCCCTTTGTTTGTTTTAATGGTATTTGTTTTATTTCCTGTCTGTTTAGCCATGTCTGCTGATAGGCCCTGTATGCTCATAAGCATACATGCGGGCAGGCCTTTATTTCATTATGTCCCCAAAATGGAAAGAGTAGAGAATATACCATCTGCTGAA
>Ga0206820_1043_pt1 | contig 33010 bp, 24 predicted proteins | sample Alteio_BWOrgCont_84_FD_152857 | JGI IMG/M metagenome (GOLD analysis project Ga0206820, IMG submission 152857) | Enriched cells from forest soil in Barre Woods Harvard Forest LTER site, Petersham, Massachusetts, United States -... | ecosystem: Environmental > Terrestrial > Soil > Temperate forest >...
TTTTCTCGTATACAATACAATGATGAAGTTATTCGGTTGGACGAATTTCTGAAAACAAAATTTTCCGAAAAAGAAAGGATACGGATCGTTATTGACCGACTCATTGTCCAGAAAGACAATGAAGAGAATACAAACCGCATTTCGGATTCCATACAGACTGCCTTTCACGAAGGAGAAGGAGAATGTTATATAGAACTCATTAATGAAAAAGTTCAAAGTCAAAAATCAAAAATCAAATCCGCCGAAAAGACCGTAATAAAATCTTTTTCCAACCGGTTTGAACTGGATGACATGACCTTCGAAGAACCCAGTGAACACTTTTTCAGTTTCAACAATCCGGTAGGTGCCTGTAAAACATGCGAGGGCTTTGGAAGCATTTTGGGTATTGATGAAGACCTCGTCATTCCTGACAAAAGCCTTTCTATTTACGAGGAGGCTGTTGTATGCTGGAAAGGTGAAAAGATGAGCGAATGGAAAAATCTGTTTATTAAACAGGCACACAAATTCGACTTCCCTGTTCATAAACCTTACTACGACTTGAATACCATACAACGAAATGAACTGTGGAGAGGAAATAAATACGTTGAGGGCCTGGATGGATTCTTCCGCTTCCTGGAAAAAGAAAGTTACAAAATTCAATACCGGGTGATGCTTTCCCGTTACCGGGGGAAAACCATCTGCCCCGATTGTCATGGTACACGCTTACGAAAGGATGCCTCTTATGTGAAAGTGGAGGAAAAATCCATCAATGAACTCATCCTTGCTCCCATTACTAAAAATCTGGAGTTCTTCAAAAAAATCAAATTGAATGATCATGATGCAGTAGTCGCCAAACGCATTTTAATTGAAATAAAGAACCGCTTGCAGTTTTTAGAAGATGTAGGATTAGGCTATTTAACCCTTAACCGTTTATCCAATACCCTTTCGGGAGGTGAATCTCAACGCATCAACCTTGCCACCTCTCTGGGCAGTAGTCTCGTTGGTTCTCTGTATGTTCTGGATGAACCCAGCATCGGACTGCACTCCCGGGATACGCAGCGTTTAATAGGAGCTCTGACAGCCTTACGGGATATTGGCAATAGTGTAGTAATCGTTGAACACGATGAAGAAATAATGCGGGCAGCCGATCAATTGATTGATATCGGACCTTATGCGGGAACACATGGAGGAGAGCTTGTTTTCCAGGGCCGGATCAAAGACATAGAAACCGAAGAACGTAGCTTAACTGCCCGCTATCTTTCAGGGAAAGAAAAGATCCTTTTACCCGAATACCGCAGAAAGTGGACTAGTTTTATTGAGGTAAAAGGCGCTCGGGAGAATAACCTTAAAAATATTCATGTAAAATTTCCACTGCATGTATTAACGGTTGTCACAGGCGTTAGTGGTTCGGGTAAAAGTTCCCTGATCAAACGGGTGCTCTATCCTTCTCTGAAAAAAATGCATGGGGGTTATGGAGAACATACCGGGCAATTGGATAAACTGGGTGGAGATTACGCCAGTATAGCAGGCGTAGAATTTGTTGACCAGAATCCCATTGGAAAATCATCCAGGTCTAATCCTGTTACCTACGTAAAGGCATATGATGAAATAAGAACTCTATATGCCGAACAGCCATTAGCAAAAGCCCGTGGATACAAACCTTCTCATTTTTCATTTAATGTGGATGGAGGTCGTTGCGAAGTCTGCGAGGGCGAAGGCACTGTGAATATTGAAATGCAATTCATGGCTGATATTGAACTGGTCTGTGAATCTTGTAACGGAAAACGTTTCAAGCAGGAAACCCTGGAAGTGCTCTACCGGGGCATGACAATTTACGATATTTTAAATTTAACAATAGATGATGCCGTTTCATTTTTTGAAGCGGCGCAGCCTGGAACTTCCATGGAACGCAGGATCGTAAATAAGCTGGCCCCTCTTGCCGAAGTCGGTTTGGGATATGTTCAGCTTGGCCAATCTTCCAGCACTTTGAGCGGCGGTGAAGCACAACGCATTAAACTTGCATCTTTCCTGGGAATGGGACAGAACAACAGTGGGCCTCAGCTTTTCATTTTTGACGAACCCACGACCGGTTTACATTTTCACGACATCAACAAACTCCTCGGGGCATTTTATGCGCTTATTCGTCAGGGCCATTCTATTATTGTTATCGAACACAATGCGGAAGTAATCAAATGCGCTGATTGGGTGATCGATCTTGGTCCTGAAGGAGGAGAAAAAGGCGGCCATGTTCTGTTTGAAGGTACTCCCGAAGAACTTATCAATTGTAAAGAATCGTATACCGGAAAATATTTAAAGAAAAAACTACTGAATTGATCCGCTTATGAACCAACGCATTCGCATTTATCTTACCCGTATTCTCCTTGCAGCCTCTATTATTTTTACCGCTTGTTCTCCAGGCCCGCAAAAGGAAAAAAATGAAAATACAGCTGCAAAAAAGGAAGCTCTTTCGAAACAAATTCCACTTCAATTTGAAGCTATTGAAAAAAGGAAAATATTTGGCAACATCAAGTGTAAGGCTGATACTAGCAACAATTATGCGCTGTACGTTCCCTCTTCCTATACCCCTTCTGCTCCATCGGCAGTTATCTTTTTCTTTGATGCCCAGGCATCGGGAGCTTTACCTCTTAAGAAATACAAAAATCTTGCCGACAAATATGGCTACATTTTAGCTGGTTCCAATAATTCCAGGAATGGGAATAGCGCTGAGGTCAACGTTGCTTTTGCCCGCAACATGATTCACGATGTACAAACCAGGTTAAGTATCGATCAATCCCGGGTATATACTTCTGGTTTTTCCGGAGGTTCCCGTGTGGCCAGTTCCGTCGCTATATTCGATGGGGGTATAAACACAGTCATTGGATGTGGAGCGGGTTTTCCTGCTATTGAAAAACCGATTGAAAATAAATTCAATTACATCGGCATTGCGGGAAATGAGGATTTTAATTACAATGAGATGCAGGACCTCGAGAATATGTTAAAGAAATCAGACGTGGAACATGTTTTTCTGCCTTTTAACGGAAAGCACGAGTGGTGTCCTGCTGAAATAATGGAAAAAGCATTTACCTGGATACAGTTCAAAGCAATGAAACAAAATCTAATTCCTAAAAATGATTCCATCGTTCGCGTTTTTTTGTCTGCAGAAAAAAATCAGATAGAAGGTCTTATTAAAAAAAATAAAAAAGAAGAAGCTCTTTTTACAGCCCGTCAGACATTCAACTTCATTTCGGGATTAAGCCCGGACACAATGCTGTTACTTACCATTTCTCAGCTTGAAAATTCGAAAGAGGTAAAAAAAGCACGGGAGCGTCAGCTGGAACTTGCGCAAACGGAAAAAGCCCTCAAGGACCAATACCTGAATGCAATGGCTTTGAAAGAAATTCCCTGGTGGAAAACAGAAACGCAGAGGTTAAACGATACTAAAAGGTTCCCGACAGACCAGGTTGTTATGAATAAAAGAATTTTAAGTTTTTTAAGTCTCGCCTGTTATATGAATATCAACCAATTGATGCATGCCAATCAGATGACTGAAGCGGAACACTATCTTACGATTTACAAAATCATTGACCCGACTAATGCTGAAGCCCCCTATTTACAAGCTTTGATCTATTTTGGCAAAAAAGAAAATGATAAAGCATTAGAAGAACTAAAATCAGCAGCCAAGCTGGGATTTAAAGAATATGAACGATTTGAAAAGGATTTCGGAGAAATTACACATACGGCAAAAGGCCGGGAAATTTCTGCTTCTATAAAAGAAAATGCAGCAAAGGAAGGATAAGCCATGAAAATTCATTTAATTGCAATTGGAGGGAGTGCTATGCACAACCTGGCAATTGCACTGCATAAAAAAGGTTTTAGCGTCAGCGGCTCCGACGACGAGATCATTGAGCCTTCCAGAAGCAGGTTGTCCGCTTATGGACTACTGCCTGGCAAATTGGGCTGGGATGCTGCCAATATTTATCCGGATCTTGATGCTGTTATTCTGGGAATGCACGCGAGAAATGATAATCCTGAACTACTAAAAGCCAGGGAATTGGGTTTGAAAATATATTCCTACCCGGAATACATTTATGAGCAAACAAAAAACAAAAGTCGGGTGGTTATCGGTGGGAGTCATGGAAAAACAACGATTACCGCCATGATTCTTCATGTTCTTCATTTTCACAAAATTGATTGTGATTACTTAGTGGGCGCTCAGCTGGAAGGTTTTGACACGATGGTAAAACTCAGCCAGGAAACTACCATAGCTGTTATTGAAGGCGATGAATACCTTTCATCTCCTATTGACAGAAGACCCAAATTTCATTTGTACAGACCGGATATTGCTGTCGTAAGCGGTATTGCCTGGGATCATATTAATGTATTTCCAACATTTGAAAATTACAGCGAACAATTTAAAATTTTCATTGACCTGATAAACCCAACAGGAACATTGATTTATTGTTCAGTGGATCCTGAAGTAAAAAAGCTGGCCGAAAGGACAGAAAACCCAATTAGAAAATTGTCTTATGGAATTCCAGAATATAAAATTGCTGATGGCAAAACCATTTTGATACAGGCGGGAATTCCCCTGTTAATTTTTGGCGAACATAACCTGATGAATCTTAACGGAGCCCGCCTGGTTTGCAATGAATTAAAAATTACGGATGAACAATTTTATTTAGCTATACAATCATTTTCCGGAGCGGCGAAACGCCTGGAGCTAGTAGCAAAAAATGAGCGTTCGGCTTTTTACAAAGATTTCGCACATTCTCCTTCAAAACTCAGAGCTACTACTGCTGCCCTTAAGCGACAGTTTCCGGATAGAAAATTAATTGCCTGCATGGAACTACATACTTTCAGTAGTCTGAATGAAGAATTCCTAAACCAGTACAAAAATTCAATGGAGCTTGCGGATGAAGCCATTGTATATTTTAATCCGCATACCATTGAACATAAAAAATTAAAATCCATTCATCCGGAACAGGTAAAAGCCGCATTTGGAAGCAGCAACATTTCCGTTTATACCAATTCAACGGATCTAATCTCAGAACTCAAAAACAAAGACTGGAAAAATAGCAATCTATTGATGATGAGTTCAGGAAATTTTGATGGGGTTGATTTTAAAAAACTCGCCAAAGAAATCGGACTTGTGTAGTGCAGTATGCACATTTTTAACCTTCCGGCGTCTGCATCTGTTCCGGAGGATTTTTCCTCAAAAATCTCGCAATGATCAGTGCAATAAATGTTTCCCAAAACAACATTTGAGAAAAACTCGCCCATGCAGCCGAAATAGGTGAAAAACCTGTTGAAAGTGCAGCACTTACTTTTTGCAGCTCATCCTCGCTTCTACCCATCATTTTTGACCACTTTTCATATTGTGGCATAAAATGATTGATGAAATCAGGTTCTATAAACTGATAATAGAGGTACTGAAAAAAAGCAAATAAAATACCATTCACCAAAACCATCGTAATACCTGCTCTTGCGGCTGATTTAAAATCAATAAAACCTCCGTATTCATTTTTCCTGGTCATATAAATAGCCAGGAAAATAAATACCAACTCAGTAAGAGAGGAAATAACAGAACCTAACCCTTTAACAAAGAATGAACTTATTCCACTGAAATGTAAAAGAAGGATGAATGAAACCGTTATAAGGGCGCAGTAATTTCCATATTTCGTGGCCAGGTTCATACCACTATTAACCATTCATGGAAACAAGGAACTCTTCGTTCGTTTGTGTGTTTTTTATGCGGTCTCTCATGAATTCCATAGCTTCCAGTGGATTCATATCCGCAAGATGTTTCCGTAGGATCCACAGGCGTTGTAAAGTTTCCTTATCTACCAACAGGTCATCTCTGCGTGTACTGGAAGCAACAATGTCAATAGACGGGAAGAGGCGCTTATTTGACAATTTACGATCCAGCTGAAGCTCACTGTTGCCAGTACCCTTAAATTCTTCAAAGATAACTTCATCCATTTTAGAACCGGTATCTGTCAGGGCAGTTGCCAAAATAGTTAATGAACCACCGTTCTCGATCTTACGTGCAGAACCGAAGAAACGTTTTGGCTTATGTAAGGCATTTGCATCAACACCACCGGATAATACTTTTCCAGATGCAGGTTGCACGGTATTGTAAGCGCGGGCCAAACGCGTAATAGAATCTAAAAGAATCACTACATCATGTCCGCACTCCACCATACGTTTTGCTTTTTCAAGCACAATGTTAGCGATCCGAACGTGACGATCTGCCGGTTCATCAAAAGTCGAAGCAATCACCTCCGCCTTTACGCTGCGGGCCATGTCTGTTACTTCCTCCGGGCGTTCGTCTATCAGGAGAATAATCAGATAAGCTTCGGGATGATTAAATGCAATCGCATTTGCAATTTCTTTTAATAAAACCGTTTTCCCCGTCTTAGGCTGAGCTACAATTAATGCACGCTGACCTTTTCCAAGTGGAGTGAAAAGATCCACAATACGTGTGGATAAGGAATTCTGAGGATGACCGGTTAATTTAAATTTCTCAGTTGGAAAAAGCGGTGTTAAATATTCAAAGGGTACACGATCCCGTACATAAGCGGGGTCACGTCCATTAATTTTGTCTATTTTTATTAAAGGAAAATATTTTTCACCTTCCTTTGGAGGACGAATACTTCCACGAACAGTATCTCCCGTTTTTAATCCGAATAATTTAATCTGAGATTGTGAAACGTAAATATCATCCGGAGAATTCAAATAATTATAATCGGATGAACGAAGGAAACCATAACCATCAGGCATTATTTCCAACACTCCTTCACTTATCACAATGCCATCAAAATTATATAAATCTGCCTGCCGGCTACGAGATTCAAAACGATTATTAGTCCGGTTATGCTGATCAATATTCTTGTCCTGCAATTGCGTGTCTGAAACAGTGACTGCAGTTTCCTGCGCCGGTATAGTAACAGAATCTTTGGTAACCATTGAAGCCGTTACAGGGACTTCTTCTTTTTGAGAAGGAAAATCATTTTCCAGTTCCGGAAATAAAGGGGCTTCAGGTAATGCTTCGGTGTCCGGTTTACTTTTCCTGGGACGGGTCGCTTTCCCATCCTCCATTTTATGCGAAGACTTCAGATCCGAGGGATTAAGTGCCTGGTGATCAAGTATCTTGTAAATAAGTTCTTGTTTTTTCAGCGCTTCATACTTAGGGAGATTGAGCTCTTTTGCAATGTCTTTAAGCTCGGTCACAAGCTTGTTGTTCAGTTCAACAATATCGTACATAAATTACAGGTTAGTTAGCGGATAAGCAAAAATAAAGGAGAGTTATTATAAGAATTATATTTTGAGTGATTTAATGATTACAAGAAGATGTAATACTTTAGAATCGTCTTGCGAATATACAAATAATATTTCACATGGATCAAATTTTAAAGAACAAAATTAGAATTCCTTAATTTCATTCCTATCGCGTTCCTAACTCCACCACTTCCAATCCTCTTATATCCTTCTTATCAATTATAAAACGCACCAGTGTTTTTACCTGGTGAAAGCCATGTATTCCGGCAGCACCCGGGTTAATGTGAAGCAAATTGTACTTTTTATCAAATTGTACTTTAAGAATATGAGAATGCCCGCAAATAAAAAGAGTTGGAGCACGTTCCCGTATTAGTTTACCGGCTTCTGCGGTATATTTATCCGGATAACCACCGATGTGCGTCATCAATACATCTACTTCCTCACACATAAATCTTTGTATTTTGGGGTATGTATTACGTACGTCCGGGCCATCAATATTGCCGTAAACAGCAGTTAGTGGCTTTATTTCTTCTAATTCGTCTGCAATCTGAATACTACCGATATCTCCTGCATGCCATATTTGATCGCATTGATTCAAGTAAGAAATCAGAGCTCTATCCAGGTAATTGTGGGTATCAGAAAGTAATCCTATTCGAATCATATCGAGAAAACTAAACGAAGAACCCCTGTTTAATGAAGAACCTGTTTAAAACAGAAAAGTAATAATAATAAGCTTTCAATAAAAAACAGAGGCTGAATTTTCAACCTCTGTCTATAAGTAACCCCCAATATTCCTTATTTCAAAACCTATCTGTTTGCTGAACTGCCAGCCATTATTTTCTCCCCTTCTTCTTTATAGTTATTAACTGATTTTCTGAGTTCATCTTCTGCCGATTCGCCAAAACTTTGTACTTTTTCTTTGAGCCGGATGGCGGTATCCTTTAAATTGGAGGTCCAATCCTTTGTACCCTCAACGATTTTTTTGCGTGTCGAACTTCCTTTATCAGGAGCTAAAAGCACACCGGCCAAGGCACCTATTGCTGCGCCGAATAATACTGCACTGATCATTTTTCCTGAATCTTCCATACCATCTAATTTTTATTGTTTAGAGATTAATTCTTTGCATTTATTAAGAGTACCGGTTTTATGCCGGTACTCTTAAATTGTTAGTTAAAACTATATAGGTTGTGAACCTATTTGTTCGACTTTCCGGTTTTATTCTCGTTTTTATTCCCAGAAGGAATTTTGCCATCTGTCTGACGGTTTTGCTCTCCTTGCGGCGTTTTAGTTGTACGTCCAGGTGTTTTTGTTCCTTCTGATGATTCATTCTCCGAATCTTCTGTATCTACATCTGTGTCATATTGGTCCTCTGAATTCACTTCTTTCGGATTACGATCATATTGACTTTGTCCGGTTTTTTGATTTTTTTGTTGACCGTTTTGGTTTCCTGGAAACTTTTGGTCTTTTTGATTTTCTGACATGGTTTCTTGTTTTTAGTTGTTTGATTTTGTTTTGTTATTTTTCACGGATGTTTTATTCCCCATACCGGAATTACTGTTTTCTTTGCTTCTGCCTGTAGAAGATTGGCTTCTACTTTCTTCTCTGCGGGAAGAACCGGACATCTGTTTGTCCTTGTTTACCTTTTCATTTTTTTTCATTTTTTTTTAATTTAAGTGGATGATTATTTATGTTATTTCATTTATTATAGCAAAGATCTATCCTACCCGGTTAAGAAGTGTTATACATTTTTTTAAATACAATTGTACAATCATAGTAGTATTGAAGAACCTATTCGATTGATATTTTAACCGTACGCCCGACTGTACCACTCATAACATTCACAAAGTAAATTCCGGCGGCAAAATTCTGCAGGCTAATTTTCTTGTTATAAGAACCACTGAAGTTTTCCAATTGTTCAGAATACATTTCACGTCCAATACAATCAATAATTTTTAAGTCAAGAGGCCCTTTTTCAATAATATCAAAGCTTATATTAAGTATTTTGTCAATACTGGGATTAGGAAAAACACGAATAGGGAAACCTGGCCTGGAGTTTTCGCTAATCCCACTAACTATATTCACAACAATAGAATCACTTGCTTTACATCCATTTTTTTCAGTTACGGTTACAGAATATTTTCCTGACTCCGTTACTGTGATCATTTGTGTAGTATCACCTGTACTCCATAAAAATGTGGCTCCTGCATTTCCCGCATTGAGAACAAGTGCACCGGAAAGCAATGTTGTATCATTACCCAGGTTTACTATAGGTGGCTGGTCAATAATGATATGGATCGTGTCGGACGCAATACAAATACCGTTTCTTACCTGTACACAATATGTCCCCGTTTTGCAAACGGTAATGAAGGGGTAATCCTGACCACTGCACCAGGCATAGCTCGCTCCCGGGTTGAATGCATTTAGAACAATACAACCACAAAGTGTCGTATCCGGTCCAAGATCCAGATTGATCGTTCCATCAACAATATTAACTTTAATTGTATCGGAAGCAGAACACCCTTCCTTATTTGTAACGTTTACATAATAGACACCGGAGGTGGTCACATCTATCGTCTGCGTTACGGCACCTGTATTCCATAAATACGTCGCTCCTTTATTACCTGCATCCAGTCTAAGGGTATCATGATGGCAGCTGATAATAGAGGTATCTCTTCCAAGATCGACAATGACCTTAGGGAATATTTGTATTCCTACAATATTACTTTCGGTAGTATTCCCTACAAAGGTACACCCAACGGTTTTTGCACATCTTATATAGTAGGTCGTTACAAAAATGCTATCCGGACTATAGTAAGCCGAATCGGCTCCAGGAATAACATGCCAATATAAATTTCCGTACGTATTTGCAGTATCCACCAGGCTATACAACCACCGGTAGGTAATGACGTCACCGGCATTCGCGGTTGCAGCATTGATAGAACGGATGGTATCTGGCTTAAAGGGGCCACAATGACTCTGGTTTGGACCGATCTTTCCCGGAGTTAAAACATTGGTATGCCCGGTAACGGTGACAGAATCAGAAACAGAACAATTAAGCGTATCTTCTACAGTAAGTATATATATTCCGGGAGCATTGACTACTGGAGTAAGTGTATTTGATCCGGAAACAATATTTCCACCGTCAATCGCCTGCCAGCTGATAACCGGCTTATGCGTAAAAGTTGAACCAGATAGCGTGTCTCGGAATGAGTTACAATTCAATACCATGTCAGGTCCCGCTTCTGCAGTTGCAACACAATTACATGTACCGGTTCCACCGCTTACTGAAGCTATTAATCTATTTTCTGATCCATAAAAATCGAATGGCCAAAATTGATATATAACACAGCCCTTAACAAAATCTAATTGAAAATAACAATCTGGTACGATTACAGAAAGACAACAAGTACTATCACCAAACGCAATCTTACTATCCATACTAAATACCGTTTGCAGGGAAGCTGTTGCAGAATCAAAAGATGCACCTGGGGCCTTATAGGTCACCAACGAAAAAATAGTCATGCTAGCGCTCGTAGCTTTGGAGAGAGAGAAACAAACACTCACATGGTCTCCCGAATGAATGTTCCCCTCTGTTAATAAAGGAACAATATTCCCATTTACACTGTAAACAATATTCTCTGCTATTCCATTTCCATAATTTTCGCAGGTTGGTAAAGTTTGTCCCAGTATAATAAAACAAAGTGTACATAAGAAAAAAGTTAAATAACTTCTTTTCATATTCATAAGTAAATTCTTTCTCATAGTAATAATTTTAGATTAGTTGACTTTAAAAAACTTGTTTGAAATTTATTTTTTTGACACGAATTTATAGTGCTCATTGCCGCATCCGATATATTTTTCGTTTAAGAAGGCGAATGGATAGCCAGTAACAAATCAATGCTTGTAATTGCCAAGATTAAAAAGGATACCCAACAGCAATATTCAGTACCAGGTTTTGCTGCCTCCAGGAAGGAGCTTCAAAATCAATCCGGTTGATCACCCATCTTTCATTTTCGGGGAGAGAAGGTTCTCGTAAGGGAAAAGCCAGATCGAAACGCAATACGAAAAAGGAAAGGTCAAATCTCAGACCTGCACCAGCTCCCACAGCAATTTCATTTTGGAAGTCCGTAATATTGAATTCTCCGCCAGGATACTGGGCATTCTTGCGGGCCAGCCATACATTTCCTGCGTCTGTGAAAATAGCTCCTTTGAGTATTTTCAGGATATTAAACCGGTACTCCAGATTTCCTTCCAGTTTTATATCTCCTGATTGATCGAGAAACGATCTCCCGGCCAGACTATCCGGAATTTTATAAGAGCCAGGCCCCAATGAACGGGCCTGAAAAGCCCGGATGCTATTGGAACCTCCACTGAAGAACTGCTCAACATAAGGTATCGTACTTGAATTACCATAGGGTAATGCGACTCCTCCATAGAAACGAACAGCAATTCTGCTCATTTTGTTAACAGTGAAATAGTACCTCTCATCGAGCGTGAATCTTGAATATTGGGCATACGGAAATCCGAACACCTTGTAAGGATTCTCTTCTGTAGCGGACAGAGGAGAGAAAAGCGACTGCATAAGGTAAAGTGAATTTCCTGAGAGTTGCAGCGTTCCATTAAAATAAAATTGACTCCGTTTCACAGAACCGATCTGCGAATTATAGGTATAGGAATAATTGGATCCAATGATAAATTGCTCTTCAAAACTGGTTTTAAGGTATGGATTCTCCAACAATAATGTATTGAAGGCATTTGTAGTATTCAACAGTTTCGTAAAACTCAGGTAAATAGGATCCAATTCATATTCCTTTTGTGGTGTTTTTTTCCATTTATAGCCAAATGATGCATTCAGAGCTGTCATGTTATAATATAATACTCGCTGAAGCAATCGCGCACCCAGATCGATTTTAGTTTTTGGCAGGAAAAGATTTGAATTACGCTTTAGTCTAAATGGGGTAATGAATTCAGGAAAATACAATTGTGTATTAACACCTAATTCATAGGAATTAAAACTAACGGCATTTTTTCCGATTTGAGTTTCAAAACTACCCAATAAATTAAATACATACAGCTCTCCTCCCTTAAAAATATTTCTGTCTTTGAAGCTCATGGTCAAACTTGGACCAGTAAAATTATCTGATTTAGTAATGGCTTCCAGGTCTGCCTGAATGGATTTGCGAGGTAGCGGGAATAAACGGATATATACGTCCAGGATTCCTGCAGAATCGGCCGACTCAACAAACCTGATCTCGACGGATCTGAATATACCCATTTCCATCAAATGCCTCAATGTGAGTGTATGATCATTTCGATTGTACAAATGGCCTTTTTTAAGATAAATAGATTGGAGTATAGCTTTTGGACGGAACGCACTATCACTATTTAAGTAATCGTATCCGCCCATTTTTAAGGTATCTGTCTTTATCGGAAAGCTATCATTGACAGAAACAAGAGAAGGTATAATATAGATAGTATTTAATGTATACACCCTTCGCGCTCTTGCCGGGATTTCCGGTTTGAGGATAAGCCTGACATTTACTTGTTTAGCATTTTTAATACTATCAGCTTGAAACAAAAGGTAATCTGCATTAAAATAATAAAAGCCCGCATTTCTTAGCTCTTTTTCTATTCTTAAACGTTCTTCCTTAAAGAGCTCCAGATTATATTGAACACCCTCTTTGATAAGACTTTCTTTTTTTGTTGCTCTGATATGTGCCTCTAAAGAATCTACCCCTTCTGGAAAAGAGACTCGGTGAACTAAATAAGGTATTGGCAGGATGACGGTATAACAGATACTTATTTTTCGCTTTTGCCGAACTTTTTCAAAGGTAATCTGAGCATGAAAATAACCACTGGTAAACAAACGATTTTTCATAAGTTCTGCAGTCTTTTCGGGATGGAGGTCCGACATGAGAACAGGAGGCTCCCCCATTTTTGTTTTCAGAAAGTGTCCAAGACCTTTCCCTTTATCTTTACTTATCATCATGTACATCCAGAGCTGAAATCGTATTCCTAAAAAGGAACTATTGGGAGAAGGTCCTTCCACCTTTATGAGTTCTTTCTTTATTCCCTTTTCAGGAACGGGGGAATCTGAATGGATATGGATAGTTGCACCCGTGTATAACTCTTCTCCTTTCGGCAACTTTTTAGTAGTATCGCAACCCGGGCAGATAAGTAGTATTTCTACCATAAGAAAGAAAAAACCAAACCAAACTATTCTCCTGTCCGGCCTACTCATTACTTCTTTTTTTTCTGTTTTCTTTTATCCGAAACAGTTCCTTCAGTTTAGTGTAATCCTTTGTAAATAATAAGCCCATTCCTGTTTCAATTAATTCACCTTCAATCGGATCGTATTCGCTTTTCTGGAAGGCTTTCAATTTATACCTGGCATCCTTGGTCAGTTTATACTCTATCAGTACATTTCCCGCAATTTCATTGGCATTGTTCTCTTTTGCTTTTTCCCCTTCAACATCTACGTTCCCGCCTACCTGTACCGTCAATTTGTTATTGAATATTTGTTTGGAAACACCCAGTTTAACCTGGGTTCTGCCTTGCTGCTGTCCCGTGGAATAATCATCATATGATTCCAGACCAAGGTTCAAGTCCACTCCTTTTACATATTTTGCCGAAGCCTGGTTGAGTTGCTGGGAAAGCAGGCTGCTTGCGCTTGACCGGACAGCTGAAGAGACTGCATCTCCCCCACCCGGGCTATTTAAAGGATCCTCCGCTAAGAAACTATTCAACGTAATCAGTGAAAATACCTGTTTGTTCATTTCATTTTCGTCTTGTCGGATTTGATTCAGTCGCGCATCTACTGAACCGTTAAAGGCTCCCCGTTGGTCATCCGGCTGCTGAATATCAAAACTAATTTCTGGCTTTTCCAGGGAACCCTTTACTTTGAGGTAAACCAGGAAATCCAGGTTAGTCCGATACATGTTTTTCTGTGTCTCACTCATCCCAGCTAATTGTCCTTCCAAAAGGGCCAATGGATCTGTTCTGACTTTATAAATAGCATTCAGGTCAAGGAATGCATCCATCATATCGCCGGACCAGGTGATTTTTCCGCCCTTATCCAGTATGAAATTTCTTTTAAAAAATTCATTCATACTCAATTGATAATTTCCGGAATAAACTGCATAGCTCCCATTCAGGCTTGCTTTACCATTCCGATCGAGGCTAAAGTTGAGTGAAGCGTCTCCCCTGACCACCAAAGAATCTCCTGAAACTGGATCTAGCAGCATTTTCAACTTCGTATTATTGTCCACCTCAACAACCGCATTCAGTTCTATTCCCTTTGTATAAATCCCTTGTGTACTATCCCCTTTTCGAGCCAGAACCGGATTCTTCAAAGTGAAGGAATCGACGAATTCAATAATGCCCTTACTTTCCATTTCCGCCAACTGATCATTGGGACGAACATACGTAAGAGAACTACCTTTCTCGAGTTTGGCTTTTACACTCAGCATTGGATGAATTAAATCTCCTTTCAGGGAAATGTCACTGCTGAGATAGATCTTTCCATAATACAAGGGGTTATCCGTCTGCCGGGTATTCAAGGCCAAAAAATCAGTTGTTTTTAGATTTAGATCAAAGCGGAGGTTCTTAAAATCCCGTATATCTACATAACCATTGATGATGCCTGGTTTACCGGATGAATCTTTCAGCTCAAAAGAGTTAAATTTAACTTTACCCGATTCCAGGACAAGACTTCCGCTGTCAATTTTCATATACGAACCAATAATCTCCGGGTTCAGGCCGGCATTTTTCACATTCAGATAGCCGGAAATATCCGGCATCTCAGTCGTCCCTGACACCTTCAGCTTCCCATTCACCAGTCCTGACAAATTTTTCATCTGATGGAAAACAAATGGCTCCAGACAACCCAGATTCAGTCGGCGTATATCGAGCATTAGATCCAATTTGTTCTCAATCATTCCAGTAGTGTAATTTCCATTCAGATTCAGGTCGTTTTGATTTCCGGAAACGTTTAACTTTACGTCGTACTGATCTGATTCAGACTGATTATCTATATGAAGATTCATGTCTCCAAGCGGAATTTTTTTACAAACTAAATCTTTCAAGGTCATATCTGAAATAAAACCAATCTTATCTCTTTGTTCCTTTACGATAAACGTTCCATTCACTATGCCTTTTATCAAACTATCTTTATTTTCTATTATTTTCGAAATCGTTGACAGCGAAAAATTCCGGAACTCAGCCCGAAGTTCAGGTTTCGATTGGGGATTTTTAATGCTATTCAGAAAAATCTCCTGCTCTCCATTTGAAAAAGCCAGCTGATGAATAAACAGATTGTTTTTCTCAAAACGAATATAATTTATGGGATCTACTTTCCAGGTAGCATTATTCAATATCAGCTCAGAACTGAACCGTAGTTCCGGAAAACCATCCTTATAGTTAAAAATCCCTCCCAGTGAAAGCATTTTCGAACTATCGTTATTTAACGTATTCAAGTAGTAATGGATTTCTTTTTGACGGACATCCCCACCAAAAAAAACATTTCGTGTCTTCAACAACGAACTAAAAATATCTGCACAGCGAAGAGAATAATTCAATTGGTCTTTGTTTGTATTCACGTTCAGACTCATACTGTCTAATTCAACCCCTTTATAGATCAATTGCGGTATATTCAGACTCAGTTCTAGCTTTTTGGCTTCGCTGTCGTAGGATCCTTTTATCACCGAAGGAGACAACTCCTGAAATCCCGGAATAAAAATGGAAACTAATGATCCTGAATCCCGTAAATGGATGTCAAAGTCAAATTTTTCTAATACCTGAAAATGTTGTCCTTTTTCCGGATAAACCGGAAAATAGGTATTCAGATCCCGAGTCAATATGTCCGAAAGCTCATCTACATGAATCTCTCCTCTAAAATATGCCTTAACGGGAACCGAGCGTAATCTTATTTCAGCCGTGTCTCCTTTATAGCCTGAAGTCAAAAGGATTGAATCCAGAAGGTATCTTTTGTTATTTTTCAGGAGCAGTCCATTAACGAATGTAATTTTTCCAGTAATATTTTTCTTTCCATTTTTATGTAAGTCGGCCAGTAATGTTCCACTGATCTGTTCAGCCTTTTCGGAAAAATGAAGTGCTTGAAGGTCAAGATTTTTCAGATCTAATTTGAACGCATACTGAGGATACAGGCCATCCAGATCAATTTTTCCATCAAACAGAAAAGCAAGCGCCTTACCATCCATGAATGCTTGTCCGGTAAATTTCGCCCGAAAAGTAGTTGAAGTGTATCCTTCACCCTTTAAACTCGCAACCAGACTTAGAGAACCCAAATGGTAGGATGGAGAAAGCATTTTACTCAGATTAAGGTCTTTCGTCTCCACGTTTATGATGTAGGGTTGTTCTTGATTTCCTGCGATAGGGTTCATCTTTATTGTTGCTTTAAATTTTCCTACAGTAGAATTGAAAACCAAGTCCGCATCAAAATTTTTCACATATCCTTTTATATGCCCGGTTATTTGAAAAAATGCCGGAACAGAAAGAAATGAAGGAAAATACTCCGGCGATATGGATTCCAAATCCATTTTTCCCGTTTCGAATTCCAGGAGGTTTAGATCGGCAAAAAATTTTTCAGGGTCCGAAATTCCCCGAACCAGACCTTTCAGCCTCAAGAGGGTATTTGTACCTGTCGCTAATTCCAATAAATTAACTTGGAATTGATCGATTGTTCCGATAATGTCACTCTGAAAATGTACTAGTGTATTATGTTTTTCCGCAAAGAATTTTTGCTTCAGCAAATCCGGATATGCAAGAAGAACATCCGAAAGCGCAAGTACCGATTTCTGTACCTTCGCCTTCAAAAATAATTTTTCGATGAAATCCTCAGAGGTATTTAGAGAATGATAATGAGCGGAGAAAGAGAGCATTAGTTCACTTTTATCAGTCTTAAGACCAAAACCATCCAGTTTTAAGTCAGTAGAATCGTAACTCAACCTGGTTCTAAAGTGTTTCAGGTTCAATCCACATTTTTCTTGAAACTGAAGCTCTTGAATATTCAGCGAAGTTTTCGCAAAACTTAAATAAAGATCCCTGCAATCAGTTTGGATACCGGAAAATCGAAAATGACCGGGATCAAAACCTTCTTTCAATTTAATCCTCTTTCCGTTTTCAAATCCAAAAGAATTATTTCCCGAAACAGAAAGCTGATTTATTGCAATTACCTGTTTAGACATATCAAAGGTACTCAGCGAACAGGTCAACAAACCCAATTCTGCCCTCACATTTATTTCATTATAAGTATCTCTATAGTTGAACAGTATATCCTTCAAAGAAATATTTTCGATTGAAAATTTCCAAGAAGCCCTTCTTGTTTGTTCATTAGGTTTTTCGGAAGAAAAGGCTGTTAAAATGAAGGAATAATTAAACATTAAATCATTCGCCAGACGATGGATGTGAGTCCTCATTTGATTTATCTCAATTTTTTCCAGGTCAATTTTTCGGGTGAAAAGGTCGAAGATGTTTATCTTCAGCTTCAGAGAATGTATTTCCAGGAGTGTATCTTTGGTCCGATCCTCTACCATCAAATCCTTGATTTCAATGGATTTCGGAAAAACAAACGCAAATCCTCCTAAAGCAACCTTAGCTTTTATTTTTTCAGATAGATAACTCGCTGCCTTTTGCGCCAGATAAGTTTGACAGGAGGGCACTTGCAACGTTACGATCGAAACCAGCAGCAATATAATCAAAACCACTACCAATCCTCCCAAAAACCTCCACGTGATTTTTAAAGTACTTTTAACATTCACGGCTTTAAAATACCTTCTTATTCTTCCTATAGGGGAAGTATTCGGTGAACAGGTATTTTGACTGGTTGAAGGCTTGGGTAAAGTTATAACTTACTTTATTTATTGTATAACGCAAATTATAACAAGAGTTCTCTACTTTGCAACTTAACTACAACTAAAAATCTAAAAAATGAAAAAAATCATGATCGTATCGATTGCCAGTTTAATGGCAGTTTATTCAAATGCCAACACTTCATCAAAAACAGTTGTTCAAACTACTCAAGAGAATCAGGCTCAACACAAATTTGATCCCCAGGCAGAAACAGATAAAATGGCTACAAACCTTGGTCTGTCAGAAGATCAAAAATCAAAAGTATTAACTATACTTACAGATGTTGGTCAAAAAAAAGAAGACCTGCGTACGCGATTAGGAGATAATGCAAAAAACAGCAGTGATTGGAAAGCTATGGAACAAGATAAAGACAATAGGCTAAAGGCTGTATTAACGGACGCTCAGTACAAAAAACACCTTCAAATGAAAAATGACATGAAACAAAAGAATCAGTCAAAATAACAGTTGGCATTTAATACTAATTAAAATGCCGGCTATTAAACCGGCATTTTTTCAAAAAAAATAAATCTCTAATTAGCCTGAAATAAATTCAACTTATCAAAAATTGCTTTGGAATACTTATTTATAGTAAGATGACTGATTTTTTCCAACAACATGGAAGAAAGAAAGCCCTTCAAAGAAGATGTTCTCCCAACTATTTTCCCTATAAGAAAATCCAACCCCATATTCAATCCAGCATTTTTTATATCTGTTGCAGCTTCTTCATTAGAGGATAATCCATGAATAACTTCTTTTATTACATTTATCGGATGAATGGAATGGTAAATTTCCATTGCATTTCTTTTAATTTCCGTCTCTTCTGATTCTTTAATATGGTTCAACTGTATAATTCTGGCCCTTAGCTCAGAAATATTGGTAACCGTGTTTCGCGCATTGCTTGTTGTCATACCTTTTACAATTTTTCAGAATGATTGTTCCTTACACATTTCCTTAATTATCCTATTGCGAAAGGGTCTGGCTAAAAGTGTTTTTCGAAAAGAAAGCACTAAAAAAGCCAAAATCAGGTAAGCCCCTCCTATAATAAGAAATCCAAGGTATTTATTTTCAAGAACAGAAGAAATATAATAAGCCGCTCCAAAACTTAGAAAAAATGCTGAAAAAACAATTATGGGGACAATTAACAATCTTGAGCCGATTTCAGAGAGTACGAAGGAAATTTTTTCAGTTCCTTTTAAGAGCATTAATTCATAATAAGTCGTTATGTGCCCCTTAACTTTACCTATCATATCTTCAAATTGCTGTTCATGCCGCATACCGTTTTCTTTTAAACTGTTTGTTTTCCGTAACTTTCTGATGCCGATTTATAGTGATCTGCCCCGTTTTTAACAGCCTTATTTACTTCCTGTCCAGCCTTGTTTGCAAAACTTTCCGCTTTGTCTTTAAATTTAAGAGCTGTATCTTTTAAATTATCTGTTAAATCTTTAGCACCATCAAATAATTTTTTGCGTGTCTCGCTTCCTTTGTCCGGGGCTAATAAAACACCAGCTATAGCACCAATTGCGGCACCAAATAATAATGCGCCAATAAGCTTTCCTGAATTTTCCATGTTTTTAAGTTTTTGTAGTTTATATTAATCATCGTTTCTATCCCTATATGCCTAAAAACCGTGCCATAATCAGACAGCTTCAATATTGCTAAATATCAAGTAGTTGCAAATTATTACTGTAGGGAAAAAACTTAAAGGGTAAAATAATTCCCGGTTTGGGGAATTAGAAAAAAGGACCTTGCGGAAACTTTCCCAATTGTATGTACCCGTTCTATTTGCTGTTTTTTCCCGTTTTTGCTGCCCCTTTTATACTTTGTCCGGTCTGTTTGGCCTGAGGAGTTTTTGTTTCGCGTCCTGGGATATTTGTTTCACGCAGAGGCTCTTTTGTTTCACGTCCAGGGATCTTTATCTCATGAGAAGATGACTCATTGTGCTCTGTTTCCAACTCGTCCGTGTCAATATCACCATCGGTATCATTTTTTCCCGAGTTCACTTCTTCCGGTTTTTGTTTTTTTTGCTGCTCCTTTTGGTTTCCTTGAAACTTCTTGTCTTTTTGATTTTCTGACATGGTTTTTGTTTTTTTAATTGTTTTACTCCTCGAAAGTAGACAGAGAAAATACTTTTCTTGCTGCTTTTCGTCAGGAAGGTATTTTTAATCGTCCAAAGTCGTTATAAACTGCAAGCACTTCCCTAGTCGGTATAACCGGAAGATAATTTGATTTTGTAACTTCTTTCATGTAGACAACTTTTAGTTCACTTATAGGGTTTTCCAAATGTTCCTGGTTCCATTCTTTTATTAAAAAATTGCAGTAGTAAGGCCGAATATCACAGTTATTAACAAATAATAAATTTTCACTGTATTTTCTCCAGCGATCATTTTTAAAAAGTGAAACTATGCTCACTGGTTTGTTATAGTTAACCGGTTCTCCATTCATGCCAATATCAATTAGTAAATTATTTTTAGCTTTTGCTTCGAAAATATACCAGCCATCATCTTTAAATACATTCGGAGCAAACATTCCCCAATTTTGATTAATTCCTAAAAGCTGACCAATTCCCCTGGGACTACCTTTAATTTTGAAATCAGCAAAAACAGTCGTTTGCCAATTCCATACTAAACTATAAATGATCACAGCAGATAACAACGTAATTATTAATGAAGATTCCGTTTCACTAGTTGATTTTGAATTCGTTTTTATAGGCATCGTTTTATTAAACCAATACACCATTTTATTCCCAATGATAGAGATTACCCATTTCAACAGGGGTATTTCTTCGTCAATCTTTTTTGTCCAGGCCGAAGGAAATAAACCAATTAAAGTAATAATCCCTATAATGAAAAACAATCCTACAAACAATGTGCAGGCTATTCCCAAATGAAGTCCAAACAATAATATAATTGCCAATGCTTTAAAAAAAGGATTAAATACAGGTACAAAAAAAAGAACCGGAGTCAAAAATTCGAGGTAAAAAACAAAAAAAGTAAGGTATTTGAGAAAAGTAAAATGGGGATATATCAGCTTTCCTATTGGAAACACCATTTGATCAAGGCTTAATGCATAGTAAATCGCCGTACCTTCTGAAGTCCATTCCGGAGACGGTTTTTTCAGCAAAGCGGAAAAAAAATAGACGGAAGCGATCTGTAGGATATAGCCAATACCTGCAATCCCAAACCAGGAAGTTTCGGCGGTTTTTACAGCAGAAGTTATCCTATCCAAAGAATAATATTTACCCCAGGGTAAAAATATGCCCCAAAACAATACCATCCGTAAAAGCTCGTCTCCTCCCTGCAATATTAATGGGTTACGGTTTTGAAGTGACAAAAGTAAAAACCAGGTAATACTACTTACTAATTGTGTTCTATATCCGAAGATGAGCAACAGTGCAAAGAAACACGCTATTGCAAAAAGTATTGCCTGTACCTGCCATAATCCCGAGATAACATGTATGGAAATGTTCCAGGGATCCCACGCCCGTTTAAATAACAGATCGAGCGGCAACAAACCTTGATCGGAATAATGTGCTTTAATATCTGAAAACCGAATGCATAAATCCAATATGACTACAATGCCCATACCGATTCGCATGAGAGCGAGAGCTTTCAGATCTAAGGTAAATACAGATTTCAAAGAAGCTATGCGTTTCATTTTAATAGGTATTCAAAATAAAAACCTCCTTTTTCAAAGGAGGTTTTTTATTGATGAGTCAAATTAATAAGTAGTGCCCTGTCCTGTCGACGAAGTTGTACCAGTAGTGCTACTTGTTGTTCCAGCGGTTGTTCCATTAGTAGTACCAGTCGTCCCATTAGTTGTGCCAGTCGTCCCGGTTGTAGTATTAGTCGTCCCAGTTGTACCATATGTAGTATTGGTTGTATTGGTCGTGCTAGTCGTTCCGGTTGTACCATAAGTAGTGTTGGTCGTTCCGGTTGTACCATAAGTAGTATTGGTAGTGTTATCCATTGTTCCCGAAGTGGTATTGGTCGTTCCATAGGGAGTATTGGTAGTGTTATCCATTGTTCCTGAAGTAGTATTGCTGGTGTTGGTGCTTCCAGTTGTACTACCGGAGGTCATAGTGCCTGCAGTAGTAGTGGCATCTGTTAAACTAACTGTATTCTTATTGGCATCCTTTGATGTTCTGGAATAGCCTTTCTCATAAATCCAGAAAGTAACCGCAATAATAGCAGCGCTAATTAAAACGATTTTTTTTGTTTTTGTTTTCATTTTATTTAAATTTTAGAATTGTTTATAGTATTGTTATGTTTTATTGATTACGTTAATAACTGTGCCATCAATAAAAGCGGCCATTTTTCAATATATTAGATCCGAGATGGGAAAAAACAACAACAGTTCGTAGAGGAATATGCCGGCCGGAATTGATGGTAAAAGCTTAATCAGAAACGCGGATCGCAGGTGCCTTCAAAAAAATCAGATTTTGGAAAGGAAGTCACAGCCCTCAAGCTAGTCCATATAGCCTTGCTCATCGCAGGAAAAAAATCATTTTTATAGGAATGAGAATTAAATAACACTGCGATCGCAAGCCCGTCAGTTCGAACGACGAGGTAGCCAGAAGATCCGGGTAAAAGACCCGCATGGCAAATACCTCCTTCATCGCTTATCCATCCATGGGCGAAAGAACCTGAAGGAAACGACTTTGCTTTCATGCTGTCTGCAGCAGCTTCGCTGATCACATCCATGCGGGAATTTCTTCCATCTACGGAAAGGGCAAAACGTAACAGGTCAGGTGCAGAAGCTATCCAGCCTCCATGTGAATCCATAGCGGTAATATCAAATCCTCCATAAGGAGCTGGAACACGCTGATGGTCAAAATAACCAGGTACAGCCGGAGCACCGGGATTGTCATAATAAGTTACTTCATTCTCCTTTTTATCTGATTCGTATGTTCCTCCAAGTTCAAAGGAACTCGCTCCTATTATATTCAGTATGTTTTTTTTGACATATTGCTCATACGTTTCTCCACTTATCTTTTCGATCACCCTTCCAAGTATGCAGTATCCAAAATTAGAATATGCCTGATCGGCCCCTGGCGTATAATCCAATTGTTGTTTCAACATATATCGTATGATCTGTTGTTTACTCGCTGCCAAGGAAGATCCAAAGTAATCAGCGATCATTGCCGAACTGAACATTGGATCTTTATCATTTCCATATCTTCTCCAGCCGGCTGTATGCGAAAGCAATTCCTCTATTGTTATATCATAATACCTTTTGTCAATGATATCCAGAAAGACTGTATCATTCAAAATTCCCGAAGGACCAAATACGCTAGCATTTAAGGAAAGAAGACCCTTGTCTATTAATTGAAAGATGGCGGTCGAGGTAAGAGGTTTGGAAATACTTGCTATTCGAAAACGGTAAAAAGGCTGAACAAGCTCTCGGTGCTCCAGGTTTGCATAACCGAATCCCCGTGCATAAATCAATTTACCATCTTTGGCAATTGCTACAGATGCTCCCGGTAATTCCCACTCTTGCATAAAAGCCATAATACTTTTGTCAACAGTGTCCATTTCCGGCACATAATTACCCGTTTGAGCAAAACAATTTCTCTGAAAAAGCAAAAAAACCATAACAAATAGCAGCAGAAACTTAGTCAGAATTAAATTTTTCAAGCAACCGGCGGAATTAATACGATCAGGAGATAATAGACTTTATATATTAAACGCTTCTCCCCTGAAATTATTGTATTTTTTTACTCTTTCTGGGGAAATTAGTACTCAACAAAATCTGTTAAAGAAGATTGTTTGAAGTTTTCATAAATACAGCCTGTCGCAATTTATATTTTTGGCACGATTTTTTATCTTTATTCTGTTCAGAAATTGTTAAATCTAACCTATCTATTCTTTATGGATTTATCACTAAAAATAGACACTATTGAAGGTATAAGCAAAAAGGATTTTTTGAAACACTACTTTTATCCTCAAAAACCAGTAGTCATTAAAGGGCTTCTTAATGATACCCCGGCAGCCCAGAAATGGTCTTTCGATTATATGAAAGACAAAATCAGCTCAACGATGGTAGGCGTTTTTGATAACCGACGAAAGAATAATTCAGCCTATACGTTCAGCGATTTCAAAATGCCATTTTCCGAATTTATCGACATTATCAGACGAACGGAACCTTGCGCTTACCGGCTCTTTCTTTTCAATGGATTCAAACATTGTCCCGAATTAAAAAGTGATTTCCCCTGTCCGGAAATTTTCAGAAGTGTGCTGGGTAATATGGGTCTTATGTTTTTCGGAGGGCAATCTACTGATGTACGTATGCACTTTGACGTGGATATGAGTAATCTGCTCCATACTCAGTTTCTCGGCAAGAAACGGGCTTTATTATTCTCTCCCGAATATTCCCACCTTTTGTATAAAGTTCCCTTTAATACATACAGCATAGCAGATTTCGACAAAACGGACTACTCCAAGTTTCCGGGCTTACGTTATGCAAAAGGTTACGACATTATACTCGCACATGGGGATTCACTTTTCATGCCGACCGGCTACTGGCATTACATGAGGTATCTAGAAGGGGGATTCGCTGTTACTTACCGTAAGATGGCTCATAGTTTTGAACCTATCTGTGATGGGTTAATGAATCTGACAATTCGCCTATGGTTTGATAAACTGATGAATCGCCTGAACGGTGATTACTGGAAATTATATAAAGAAAGAGCAGCATATCGAAACCCCAGCGACACCATAAAGGATCTCCAAAATTCCGGGCAGCTTTTAGTAAACGAGTAATCGCAAATATGTATATTTACACAACAATGTAAATTACGATTTTCGTGACTTTTTTGCGCTTTTTTTTCCTCTTTCCTTTTCTTTTAATAAATACGGTATTTTCTCAAACCCCTAAAGACCCTGTGCTTGAAACCAACGTTAATCAATGGCTGAAAAACAGCAATGGATTACGTTTTCAGGAAAACAAAGGACAGATGGCTGATATACAGGGAAATACCGTCAACGAACTCCTGTTTAAAGTAACTACTCCCGGAACCGATCTATATGTGACTACTTCCGGACTGAGTTATGTTTTTACTAAAAAGGAAGTAAATGAACTATCCTACTGCCGGGCTGATATGGAACTGGTTGACGCTACTATTAAAAAAGAGAATATCATTAAAACATACGAAAGCAGGGATCGCACAGATTATTATCTTTCTCAATGTCCGAATGGGATAAGGGATGTGCATAGCTATGGAAAAATAACGATTCAGAACATTTATCCCGGGATAGATTGGGTGCTTTACAGTTTAAAAGTTGGAAAGTTGGGAAGTCAAAAGAGGAATGAAGAAGGGCTGAAATACGATTTTGTTGTACACCCTGGAGCTGATCCTTCCTTGATAAAACTCCGGTATAAATGGACGGATAAACCTGAGCTGCAAAATGACGGGTCGGTTAAAATAAGCAGCCCTGTGGGAGAAATAACAGAGGGTATTCCGGTAAGTTATGATTCTGATAAAAAGCATACTATTTCTACTCATTATTCTTTAGGAGACAATGAGATAGGATTCAATGTTGAAAACTATGATCAGAACATTACATTGATAATAGACCCGGATTTAAAATGGGCTACCTATTACGGGGGAAATAATTATGAACAAAGTCATTCCATCAGCAGCGATGGAACAAACGTATGGGTAACCGGGAATATAACTTCCGTCAATTTCCCTACGCAGAATCCGGCGGGAAATTATTTCCAGGGTTCATTGGCGGGGACACAGGATGCTTTCATTTTACAATTTAATACCTCCGGGGTACGTAAATGGGCTACTTATTACGGGGGAAGCGGAGCTGATTTTGGAAATTCTATCTATAGCGATGGAACAAATGTGTGGGTAACCGGAGAAACCTCTTCCAGTGATTTTCCTACGCTGAAATCCGGAGGAGCTTATTTTCAAGGATCCCTTGCAGGAGGCAGCAATGCTTTTATTTTGCAATTCAGCACCTCCGGTGCCCCTAAATTGGCTACCTATTACGGAGGAAGTCAAAGTGATTGTGGAAATTCCATTCATAGCGATAAAACGAATGTTTGGATAACAGGACGTACTACTTCAAGTGATTTTCCCAGGCTGGATCCCGGAGGCGGAACTTTTTTTCAGGGAACACTTACGCCGGGAAGCACCAATCCTTTTATTGTGAAAATAACTACTTCAGGAGTTCTTCAATGGTCTACCTTTTTTGGCGGCAGTACGGGACTTGATGTGGGTTATTCCATCAACAGTGATGGTTCGAATGTATGGTTAACGGGGCTCACCAGTTCAAGCGATTTCCCCATTCAAAATTCAGCAGGAGCCTATAATCAGAGTATACTTCGATCCTTGGGCGGAAATGTCTTCATTTCACAATTCAACACCAATGGGATATTAAAATGGTCTACTTTTTACGGAGGCAGCGGAGGAGCATATTTTTATGATGATGTAGGCTATTCTATCAGTAGCGACGGAACAAATGTATGGGTAACGGGAAAAACAAGTTCGACCGACTTTCCCACTTTGAACCCCGGAAACGGTGCTTATTATCAAAGCGCACAGGGAGGTGCGGTGTATTATAATGCATTTATTTTACAATTCAGTACTTCCGGCATACGTAAATGGGCCACTTATTATGGTGGCAGCGGGAATAGCCCGGGAGGGGATATTGGTAATTCTATCACTAGCGATGGTACAAATATATGGGTATGTGGCGCCACCTGTTCTACAGACTTTCCTACTTTTAAACCAGGTTGTCCTTCCTGGTTCCAGGGAGCATTCGGAGGGAACAAACAAGATATGTTTATTCTGCAGTTCAATACTTCGGGCATACGTAAATGGGCCACTTTTTATGGAAATGATAATTACAAATCCAATACCGGCTACGACTACAGGGATGTTACAGCTGTGTCAAGCGATGGTACAAACTTATGGGTGTCCGGCGATGCCGTATTAAATGGCATGCCAACTCAAGACGCAGGCGGAGGGGATTACTATCTTCCCACGTTGGCAGGAAATGAAAATATTTTTATCGGTAAGTTTTGTATTTCCTGTTCCCAGCTAAATATCTCCTTAAGTCCGCCTTCCACCATTTGCCCGGGGAGTTCAACCACCCTTGCAGCCAAGGGAGGAACCCTTAACTATACCTGGAAACCAGCTACAGGATTAAGTGCTACCACAGGTGTAAGCGTTATTGCCAGTCCTCTCAGCACCATCACGTATACTGTAATTGGCGTTTCGGGGACAGGTTGTATGGATAGTTCAATGGTAACGGTGACCGTTCTTCCGGCTATAACGATAGATCCTATTCAAATTGTTCCAGCCTCTTGCGGCCAGAACAATGGAAGTGCAGTAGCCAATGCAACAGGTGGTTCAGGTATGCCACTGATTTACAACTGGAATAATGGCACACCTGGCCCAACCAATAACGGACTATCAGTCGGTATTTATACAGTCACTGTTACTGATAATAACAATTGTGCTCAGACTTCTACCGCCAATATAACCAATACAGGTGGGCCAGCCGTAAGTACGATTACCTCCACCAATATTACCTGCAAGGGTGGCAATAACGGCAGTGCCACTGTAACAATGAGTAACGGGACCACAGATTATACTTATAGCTGGAATAATGGATCAAATACGATAAACAGTTCATTGAATAATACTATCACCGATCTTACAGCAAACACTTACACTGTCACTATAACTGATTTTTCCGGATGTCAAGCTGTATCCACCATTAAGGTGACAGAGCCTTCTGCTATCAGTTACACATTAACCCCCACCGATGCCACTTGTGGGCTGAGCAACGGAAGTGCGACAGCGACCGCTTCAGGTGGCAACCCCGGTTATCTGTATAGTTGGAGTAACGGAGCGAATATTCAAACAATAAATAACCTCGCAGGTAATACCTATTCTGTTACGATAACCGATGCAACGGGATGTACCATAACTTCTATTCTAACTATTCAAAACGACACTCCTGCTGTAAGTATTGTAACTACAAAAAATACCTGCACCGGCAATACAGATGGATCAATAGTTGTCAGTGCAACGGGAACGGGAACGCTGAGTTATACCTGGAACAATGGAATACTGGGATTGAAGGATTCAAACCTGACAGCGGGGGTATATACAGTTACCGTTATGGATGGTAATCATTGTACTACAACAACTTCCGCAAACATTTCGTTTTTTCCTGATCCAATCGTTAATGCGGGACAAACCGAAACGATTACACAAGGGCAGAGTATTCAATTAACCGCAAGCGGAGGCATCCGCTATTCATGGAAACCACCGACCTTTCTGAACAATGATACAATCTACAATCCCCTGGCAGATCCCAAGCAAACAACAACCTACAGGGTATTGATAACTGACGAAAACAACTGTTCCGTAATGGACAGTGTTTTGCTAATTGTTCTAAGTTGCGAAGTTGCCGAATTTTTTATGCCGACAGCATTTTCGCCCAATGGGGATGGAGAAAATGATATACTGTATTTACGTGGTCCCGATTGCATTACGCAAATGCAATTACAATTATACAACCGCTGGGGAGAGCTCGTGTTTGAAACAACAAACCTATCCAAGGGATGGGATGGGAAATTTCACGGTAAAACAATGGAGTCAGGAGTGTTTACCTATTACCTGAACGCAACGCTATCGAATGCACAAAAGATTTCCAGGAAAGGAAATGTAACATTATTAAGATAGTGAATAGAAGAAGACCTCCGTTAAGAGGCCTTCCTGGCTTCATCCTCCTTCAAGATGAATATATGTAATTAAGCACACCAAATGTAGACTGCTAATTACTTGTTTAAGCCAGATTTTCGATAAGCATAACTTTTGAATCGCCGGATGTATGTTTTTAAAGTTTATATTTTATACAAATAGATACCTTTATAGTTACTTATCAAGAGCACGCCCATGAAAGAACCGAAAAAAATAAAAATAGGACTCTTTGGAATAGGTTTAAAAAAATACTGGGATCAGTTTGATGGTTTATTAGAACGATTACAGGGTTATCAGACCCTGATCAATAAAAAAATTTCCGAGGATGAACAGATTACGATCGTGGATGGAGGAATGGTTGATACAATAGATACGGCTATGGAAACAGCTGACATGTTCAGACATGCGGATGTTTCTTTGATCTTTCTGTATGTTTCTACTTATGCCCTCTCTGCTACTGTATTACCGGTAGTTCAAAAGAACAAGGTACCCGTGATCATACTGAATCTTCAGCCCGGCGAGGCCATCGATTATGCCTGGTTTAATAACCTGAAAGACCGGGGAAAGATGACCGGGGAATGGTTGGCCAATTGCCAGGCCTGTTCTGTTCCGGAAATTGCCAATGTATTTACCAGGGCTAATATCGACTTTCACCAGGTAACAGGCACACATATTGATGTTGAAGCCTGGAAGGAAATTACAGATTGGATAGCGGCTGCAAAAGTAGCATGTATTATGCAAAACAATAGGCTCGGGGTCCTTGGTCATTATTACAATGGAATGCTGGACATTTATACAGACCTTACGCTGCAGTCCATTGTCTTTGGCACTTATATTCAGCATATTGAAATCTGTGAGTTGTCTGAGATCAGAAAAACTATTCAGGAAGCTGAAATCAAGGCTAAAAGAAATCAGTTATCCCAGGAGTTCCATGTTCTCCAAGAGTGCTCAGAACAAGCCCTTGATGATGCGGCTAAAACTTCTGCAGCCTTAGACTATCTGGTTGCAAAGTACAACCTGGGCTCCCTGGCTTATTATTATGAAGGAAGAGATGGAAGTGAGTACGAAGACCTTATCTCTTCTGTCATCGCGGGTAATTCTATCCTTACCGCACATCATGTTCCTGTAGCCGGTGAGTACGAAATAAAAAATGCGCAAGCCATGAAAATTATGGACGCATTTGGAGCGGGGGGATCTTTCTCAGAATTTTATGCATTGGATTTTAAGGAAGATGTGATTCTATTAGGCCATGATGGTCCCGGACATCTGGCTATTGCCGAGGGAATGCCAATACTTAAACCTTTAGGAATATACCATGGGAAACCCGGGAAAGGTCTTTCTGTTGAAATGAAAGTAAAACACGGTCCAGTCACCTTGCTTTCGGTGGTGGAAACTAAAAATGGAGGTTTAAAATTGGTGATTGCCGAAGGAGAATCCGTTCCGGGCCCTATTCTCGAAATCGGGAACACCAACAGCCGCTATAAATTTGCAACCGGAGTAAAAAAATTTATTGACCAATGGAGTCAGCAAGGGCCTGCTCACCACTGTGCTATTGGAACCGGCCACTTGTCTGACAAGATAACCAAACTGGGAAAGATCCTGAAAATCGAAGTGGTGAACGTTTGTTAGTTTTAGTGAGCTTCTTTTCCTTAACCGGCTACTGAATTACCTTCTTTGCCGAATACTTCCACTAACAGAGCCCGTATAGCTTAGTTTCACCGTGGAAAAACAACTATTCGATAGTTCAATAATTGAAAAAATGAAAAAAGTAAAAGACATAATGGTTACCTCACCAAGGTATTGCGAGAAACATGAAACGCTACAAGAAGTAGCAGAACAAATGTCAGAATCCAATATTGGTTCCCTCCCGGTAGTGGACGAAGACAAGAAACCGATTGGTATTATTACGGATCGGGATATTTGCATAACAGTAGCAAGCAATGCTCATAAACCATTATCTGAAATAAAAGTCGAAGAAATAATTAATAAACGAAAGATATTTACCTGCTCAACAGAAGATAATATACAAACCGCACTTAAAATCATGCGGACAAAACAAGTAGGGCGCCTGCCCGTCGTTGATACAGAACAAAAATTGAAGGGTATTGTTTCCTTGCATACAATTGTACGCAAAACACCTAACAATGAAGAAAAAATGGAACTGGAATATAAAGGTGAAGAAAATATATTCAAAACTCTTCATTCCCTGGCCAGCCGCAGAACTGAATTAGTCTTTTAAATAATTTCCGGCATTTACCTGGTGAGGATCTTTTTATGTGGTCTTTCTATAATTTAATATGGCCCAGGTATTCAATACAATGCCAATCAATAATACAGCCCAGATATGATGTAATATATCCTGAAGCCCGCTTCCTTTGATCACAATCATCCGCATGACATCAATAAAATAGCTTATTGGAAAAAGATGGGTAATCAACTGTGCCCAACCAGGCATACTATCAATAGGTGTATAGAGACCACTCATCATATTGAATACCATCATAAAAAGGAACATAAGGGAATTGGCTTGCTGCTGGGTTTCACAATAAGTAGAGATCAATAGCCCAAAGCCCAGTATGGCGATGAGGAATACTTCTAAGAAAAGATAAAGAAGTAATATATGTCCCATAGGAACTATGCCATAAATAATCCAGGAAATTAACAGACCGACCGTAAAAACGACAAAGCCCATGACCAGAAAAGGAATGAGCTTACCCAGGATAAACTGGTATTTTTTGATCGGAGTAACATTTATCTGTTCAATGGTTCCGATCTCCTTTTCTTTTACAATATTGAAAGCCGCCGATAAGCCGGCAATACTGGTGACAAGAGAAACCAATATCGCGGGAACCATATAAATATAATAGGTTAAAGCCGGATTGTACCAGAAGGAAGAAATAACATCAATGGTTGGCAATTCATTTGTACGGGAAGGTTCTATCCATTCCATGCGAATAGTCTTATTATAATCATTGATTATTCCACTCAGGTATCCAAATCCAACACTGGCCTTTACTCCGTTTATTGCATTTACTTCAATGGCGATTTTTTGATTATCCTCCCGGATGAGATTTTTTTCAAATTTATCCGGTATTTCAAGTACAATATCCGCCTTATCATTCTCAATCAATTTATCTGCCTTCGAATTAAAATCAGTATATGCCGTAAGTTTAAAATAACCTGAAGAAATTATTTTGTCCGTCAATTTTTTCGATACAGCAGAGTGGTCGTGATCAACAACAGCAATGTTTATGTTCTTAATAGTATAGTTAGCAGCCATCGGTAACAGAATCAACTGAATGGCCGGAGCAATGAAGAGTCTTCCAATGAAACCTTTGTCCCGGAATAGTTGCCGGAATTCCTTTTGCAATAAATATCTTAAGGCTCCCATTATTCCAAACGTATCTTAAAATTTCTCAGGCTCAACAGCGTAAAAAAAACAGCCATACCTGCCAGAATCACCGTTTCTTTCCAGATAGAAGAAATCCCTAATCCTTTCAGCATGATTGCTTTCACAATAACGTAATACCACCTGGCAGGGACAATATTTGAAATGACCTGCAATGCAAGCGGCATGTTTTCTATTGGAAACATATAACCACTTAATAACATGGTTGGCAGCATCATTCCCAACATGGAAGTAAACATGGCGGATTGCTGGGAGGAGGTAACCGTAGAAATCAAAAGTCCAAGTGCGAGTGCTGTTATAATTAATAAAGTGCTTTCTCCAAACAGGAGTATGATACTACCCTTTATAGGCAGATCAAGCGCATATACGCTTAACACTAATATAGCACATAGGTTTATCAGCGATAAAAACAAATAAGGTATTGCCTTTGCAACAATAACCATTAAAGGTTTAACCGGGGAAACCAACAGTATCTCCATCGTCCCTAATTCCATTTCCCGGACAATAGATACGGAAGTCATCATCACACAAACCAACAATAAAACCATGGCCATTACTCCAGGTACAAAATTAGGGGCTCCTTTCAGATCGGGGTTATACAGCATTCTCACCTCCGGTTGTATATTATAAGGAACGGATGCCGTTTGGGCAAGTTGTGTCTGATATTCACCCACTATAGAAGAAACATAATTGGTGAGTGTAACTGCTGTATTGGGGTCGGAAGCATCGGCAATTACCTGTATGGATGCTTT